>Ga0209521_10000371_pt1 | contig 34036 bp, 36 predicted proteins | sample Rifsed19ft4_FD_184016 | JGI IMG/M metagenome (GOLD analysis project Ga0209521, IMG submission 184016) | Soil microbial communities from Rifle, Colorado, USA - sediment 19ft 4 (version 2) | ecosystem: Environmental > Terrestrial > Deep subsurface > Rock core/Sediment | place: Rifle, Colorado...
AGCCTCCGTAAACATTGCATGAACCGAAATTTTTTTCTTCTTTATATTCTGAGATATTTTATCCATATTACTGGTAATAAGGCCTATATCTTCTTTTTTCCCTTTTCCGGCATCCCCTTTTCCGACATCCGTCGAAACCGGCTTATCTGCTTTTTTCTTGTCGCCGGTATACTTGCTTTGTATTTCAACCTCGTTTACCATTTTGTTGGTTTCCTGGCTGTTTATAATATCGAAATCACCTTCTTCATCTTCGTCAGCATCCGTATCAGCCGTGTCAGCTCTGATTAATTCATCGTCAGATTCTACTGCGCCACCTTTCTGCATCGAACTTAACCTGCTTACCTCTGCCTTTAAAGATTCAATCTGTGCTTCAATGATTCTTGTTTTCTTTCCTATTTCCTTTTCGTCCAGCACTATAAAATTTACAGCTTTGACTATTGCCGATTTGAAAAAAACTTTTGAGCCTTCACCCCATTTGACTTGCTTGAGCAGTTCCGTAAAAAGTTCCATATAAAATTCTATTTCTTCTTTCTGTAATTTCCTGGCCTGATCCTGGTACCTCTCCTTATGATCCTCGCTTAAATTTATGATCTCGAAAGGATTGTTATAATTCTTGATGACATACAAATCATACAAATGATCCAGAAACTCGGACACAAACACCTTTAGATTTTGATTGCTCCCGGTAATCTTATTTACCAGCAGCAATCCGCCGGTTAAATTTTTTTCGATTAAAATATCCGTGAGTTCAAAAAGAAGTTCCAGATCGATAACTCCCAGAAGTGAGGTCACATCTTCGACCTCGATTTTATCCTCGCCAAACGCTGCCAGCTGTTCCAGTATTCCATCGGCATCTCTCAAGCTGCCGTCCGCATATTTCGAAATCAAATCGAGAGCCGGACCACTTATTGTTATTTTTTCCTTCTTTGCAATTTTCTGCAGTCTCTCCTTTATCTTATCCATCGGAATGGGAAAGAAATCGAATCTCTGGCACCTTGATAATATAGTGGGGATCACCTTATTCGGTTCAGTGGTTGCCATTATGAATATTACATGTTCGGGAGGTTCTTCCAAAACCTTAAGCAGTGCATTGAAGGCTTCCGTGGTCAACATATGGACCTCATCGATAATATAGACTTTTTTCCTCAAGATGTTCGGCAAATACTTAACTTTTTCTCTGAGTTCCCTTATTTCATTTATGCCCCGGTTGGAAGCAGCATCGATTTCCACCACATCCATGCTCGACCCATTGGATATACTTATACAATTTTCACATTTATTGCATGGATCCGGAGTGATGCCTTTCTTGCAATTCAGAGCCTTTGCAAGTATGCGTGCAGTGGATGTCTTACCGGTACCCCGGGGACCACAAAATATATAACTATGCGATAATCTATTATTGGATATGGCATTCCTGATGGTCCTGATATTATATTCCTGGCCGATTATCTCTTCGAAATTCTGCGGTCTCCACTTTCTATAAAATGAAATATAATTCATAAGAATAACTATCTAATCATCCTGATAATAATAAATAATAATAAATGACCGTGCCGCAGATTTCGACTTATAATAACAAGTGCAACTCATGTAATTGACTCCAGCCAGGCTTCCTTGTGGCACCCGGAGAATATTACTTACCGCTGCTTCCTTTCGGATCTGACGGGGTTTGTAATTTTCCGCCGCACAAGACCCAACCTTCAACGCCACTTACACGAGTGCTAAACCTTACTATCATAAGCCTCGTATCTGTTAATCAGCCTCACTATAGCGGATTGTGAGTTACAGGGCACCGCTAGCTCCCCACCTAGCACGGCCAACTTGATTATATAAAATTAATCAAAAAAATAAAACTGGCTAATGTGCAGTTTAGCAGGAAAATAATTATTGAACATTTAATTTAAAGGTGTAGAATTTTTATTTCAGGAAATAGTCGATTCTAAAAAAAGCTGTCTTAACAAGACAAAACAAAATCTTTACCCGCTCATTATTATTTAAATGATTAGATTAAGCAGAAGAATTAACAAAACCAAAATTCTTTTAAGTTTCAGTACACATCTGGTAACTGATACTTATGCCAGTTTTATAGTGGGCCTTATTCCCGTACTGACGGCAAAACTGGAACTCTCCTTATTTATGGTAAGTATACTGACTTCGGTAAATTTTATTTCTAATAGTCTGACCCAGCCTTTATTCGGGTATTTTTCCGATAAATATGGTATAAGATATTTTTTAATTGCAGGACCTCTGGTTGCTGCCATATTTATAAGTACCCTGGGAATATTTCCAGCTTACTGGTTAATTCTGGTATTTTTATTCATAGGAAATCTGGGAGTTGCCGCTATTCATCCTCCTACTGCGGCCACAGCCAGCCATGTTGGGGGAAGCAAAAAAGGACTGCTGAATTCCATAATAGCTTTTGGAGGTACTATTGGTTTTTCGGTTGGTTCACTGATTGTTATTTTAATCGTAAATAAACTTGGCCTTAAATTTACTCCTCTTGCAGCTATCCCCGGGATTATTATAGCTCTCGTCATTTTAAAATCCGACCCGTTGATTTTCCAAAGTGGGACCAAAAAGTTTAAAACTGGTTTTATTAAAAAAATCAAGAGTCTAAAAAAAGCAAAACTCGGTTTACTTTTACTGATAATATTTGCTTCTTACTCCAGAGATTTAATAATTTCATCTATGCTCACCTTTATGCCTCTGTATTTCACCGGACAGGGAGTAAAACTTATAAATTTCGGATACATAGTCCTGGCTTTTATTTTATTTGGAGGTATCGGCGGTCTTTTTGCCGGTTACTATTCAGACAGGATAAGAAAAAGAACAACTGTAATACAGATTGGACTAATCATATCTATACCTCTTTTTTATTTGATGTTTATAACACCTCTGAATATATCAATAGTCTTATTTATACTGGCCGAATTTTTCATAGCTTCTACCCTCCCTTTATGTATCAGAGTGGTACAGGATATATTTCCAGGTAACGTAAGTCTCGCCTCTTCTATGGTAATGGGAGTAAGCGGAGGAACTGCAGCGGCCACTGTTATTCTTATCGGTAAAATTGCGGATAATATCGGAATGGTAAGAACCATAAACTTTGCCCTTATAATACCAATCCTGGCATCTCTGCTATTATTCTTATTCCCGCTGGTAAGATCAAAATACAAGTAGCGAATTAAGATTTTAAAATATACAATCAGGCAAGAATGAATAAAGAAAACAGCAAATTCAATAGATCGCAGATCTACCTTTCGGCGGGAAGTCATTTTATTACCGATATATATCAGAGTTTCATTATAGGACTCATACCAATCCTCACTTTAAAGTTTGATCTGTCTCTTTTTAAAGTTGGCCTTCTTACCGCCACAGGCTTAATTGCAAATAGTCTCTTCTCTCCTATTTTTGGATATTTTTCTGACCGTCAAAACCTGAAATATTATATAATTGCCGGACCGCTTTTCACTTCTATCTTTCTAAGTCTGATTGGAATACTTCCCAACTATTACTTCTTACTGGCTTTCTTATTTCTTGGTAACTTGAGTATTGCAGCATATCATCCGGCCAGTGCCGCCATTGCCGGACACTTCGGAGGCAGTAAAAAAGGACTCGGAAGCTCTATCATTAATTTCGGAGGGATTACCGGGAATGCACTCGGGTCGCTTTTAATTATACTGGTGGTTGAGAAACTTGATATAAAATTCACACCTCTTGCCATGATTCCGGGATTAATTACAGTTATTATCCTGTTTAAACTATTGCCCCGTACACGGGGAAACAACTCCGGAAATGTCTCTAATCTCTTTTCAAGAACTAAAAAAGTAGATAAGAAAAAGTTGTATCACCTATTCTTAATCATATTTACGATTTATTCTTTATATATAATGTGGATCACTCTTATAACTTATATGCCTTTATACTACACCGCTTCAGATGTTACCCTTATAAATATCGGAATTATTTTACTCTTGTTTGGAATGCTCGGAGGAACAGGAGGTTTACTTTCGGGTGTGATTTTCGATCACTTCAAAAAAGGCAGCCTGATCATACAGATCGGTCTTGCCCTTGCCTTACCGCTTTTATTTTTTACTTTTAAAACCTCCGGTCTTACTTCTATAATACTCTTTATTTTAGGAGGTTTCTTTTTGATTTCGGTTCAACCTGTCTGCATCAGGATGACACAGGATCTTATGCCGGAAAATATGAGTCTGGCATCATCTCTGATTCTGGGATTCGGTCCCGGACTTGCAGCAATAACCATGATTTTTTTAGGGAAAGCCGCAGATATTATTGGAATCGTTGCTCTTATAAACTATGAGTTGATTCTCATCATACTTGCTCTTCTTCTCCTCTTTAGCTTCCCATTGGCTAAAAGAAGTTTAAAAAACAGTAAAATCATCTATAAATAAAATAAAAAAACAATTTAGTTAAGACTCCTATTTCCGACTATCTTGCCATCATTAATATTTCCAGAACATCATTTTTATTTAGTTTAACAAAATTGCCCCTCGGTCCCTCTTCTGTGCATTTTTCTGCCATTTCTTCCAACCTGTCATAAGGGATGTTCATCTCCTTTAAGGTAACGGGCAGCCCTATTTCCTTGTAGAAATCCTTCAGCCGTTTTATCCCTTCCAACGCTGTTTTTTCAACATCCCTGAAATCAGGTTCCACATTCCACACTCTTACTGCAAATTGTGCAAACTTCTCGGGATCCTTTTTATATACATATTTCATCCATGCCGGGAAAATAGTAGACAGTCCGGCACCATGGGGGACATCATATATTCCGCTAAGCTCGTGCTCTATTTGATGAGAAGCCCAGTCTCCAATTCTTCCGGTACTGAGCAGGTCATTATGGGCAATTGTACCTGCCCACATAATCTCGGCACGTGCCGCGTAATTTTTCGGTTCTTCGAGTACTATAAGAGCATTGTTTATAACTGTCTTTAAAGTAGCTTCACACAATCTATCTGTGAGGTCAACCTCCTTAACAGTGGTGAAGTATCTCTCCATTATATGTGCCATTATATCCGAAACTCCGCATGTAGTTTGATTAGGGGGAAGGGTATAGGTTATTTCCGGGTTTAATATGGCAAACCGTGGGCGCAGTATATCACTACCAACCGCTCTTTTGTACAGTCCTTCTTCATTCGTTATTACCGAATTACCGCTGGATTCGCTGCCGGCAGCAGCAATTGTAAGAATCACCCCTACCGGGATGACTTTTTCCACACTGGCTTTTCCGGTGAAAAAATCCCAGACATCACCGTTATAAGGTACCCCTACTGCTATTGCCTTGGCCGAATCGATTGCACTTCCTCCACCCACAGCAAGGATAAAATCGATTTTTTCCCTGCGGCAAAGGTCTATTCCTTCTTTAACCAGACCCAGCCTTGGATTTGGCTGGACACCGCCCAATTCAATTATCTCAAGACCGGCATCTTTTAGTGACTTCAAGATCCGGTCGTAAAGTTCATATTTCTTGATACTCCCACTGCCATAATGCAATAAAATCTTATTACCGTATCTGGCTGTCTCGCTTCCAACCTGACTTTCGGTATCTTTTCCAAAAATTATTTTAGTAGTATTCCTGAATGTGAAATTATCCATTTTTTCCTCCTGTAGATTTTTAATGTTATTTTCAATGGTGGAAATAAATTTCAAACTCTAATTTTTGTTCCCTGCAAAATTCTTCTATATCCTTTTCAACATTATCCCAATACCCGCTTTTAGTAAAGTAAATACGTTCATATTCCGGCAGTAAATTTTGATGTTTATCGGTAAGCCACCTTCTTATACAGCCCCAGACCGCGCCTTTTATATTTAGGTTTTCAAATAAATAGGAACCAGAAAATTTTTTTGTTTCCAGGATGATTTCTTTCCAATCTGTGAAAAACGGAAGAATCGGTCCGATAAAAACATAGGTTTCGATTCCTGCCTCTTTTAATTTCTGAAGTGCTTCTATCCTTTTTTGAATAGAGGAAGTCGAAGGTTCGATCTCTCTTCTCAGGGTATCATTTGTAGTAGTAATAGTTATACCAACATCGCAGCTTTTAAATTTCACAAGCAGATCCACATCCCTTAGAACAAGGTTTGATTTTGTCAATATTCCCAGTTCAGGCTGCAACGGGATGAGTTTCTCCAGTATCCTGCGTGTCAGCCTGTATTTTCCTTCCAGCGGATTATATGGGTCGGTGACAGAAGACATAAAAATCGTCTTGCCTTTATATTTAGAAGTATTTTCCGGAATAAGATCCGGCCCGTTTATTTTTGCGTCAATAAATTTACCCCATGGTTCCGTATGTTCTGTGAATCTCTTCATAAACCTGGCATAACAATATAAGCATGAATGAATGCAGCCGGTATAAGGATTTATTACATAATCAGCACCGGGCAGATTTGATTTACTTATTATTGATTTTGCTTTTATCTCTCTTATTTTGATCACTGATACAAAACCTCAAGGATTATTGGTCCTTACCTCCTTAAAGTAATAGTTGAATGTTATCCATATTCAATTTTATTGCTTACCGAATTTATAATACTGACATCTCGGTAATTTGGAATATATGTATAAAAAAAATCGGAATCTAGCATCAACACTTTTGGGGAGAACTATAATCCATAGTCTATTGCTGCGAAACTGTTATCTATATTTTCGTTGATTATGGTTTTAAAATACCCTTCTTAACGAGTTCCTCAGCAATCTGGACCACATTCAATGCCGCACCTTTACGAAGATTGTCAGCCACACACCATAATACAAGCCCATTCTGACAGCTTGTGTCTTTTCTTATTCTTCCAACAAGAACCTCATCGCGATATTTATAGATATCAAGTGGAGTTGGATAATTTCTCTCATTCTCATCCCCACAGAGATTATTAGCTGCCGGATCATCCATCAAAACTATGCCGGGGGAATTTTTTAAAATATCACGAGCTTCTTCGGGCTCCAACGATTTTTCAGTTTCTATCCATATAGATTCTCCATGTCCAACAAATACAGGCACGCGCACTGCAGTTGCAGAGACTAAAATATTTTGATCCTCTAAGATCTTACGGGTCTCGTAAACAAGCTTTAACTCTTCACGTGTATAATTTTCATCCATGAAAGGTTCTATATGAGGTATACAATTAAAGGCTATCGGACGGGTAAAGACTTTTGGATCAAAAGCAATATTTTCAAGCGATTCCAGTGCCATGGGTGTCTGACGGCGAAGTTCCTCGGGTCCTTCTACACCCCACCCGCTTGTAGATTGATAGGTTGAAATTATTATTCTTTTTATCCGGGCAGCTTTATGTATAGGAGCAAGTGCCACAACAAGCTGGATAGTCGAGCAGTTTGGGCTCGCAATAAAACGTACTCCTTCCTTTATTGCATCGGCATTGACTTCGGGGACCACCAGAGGAACATCTTCGGCAAGACGAAAATCTCTTCCATTGTCTATGCATATTGCACCGGCATCTTCAGCAGTTTTTCTCCATGTTACGCTGGCTCCTCTCGCCCCTTCTTTTCCGGCAAAAAGAACCAGATCGGCACCCTTAAAAACGTTCTCCGTTGTTTCTTCGACCAGCATCGATTCTCCTGCCAGTATCTTCGAACGTTCTCTTGTCGCTGCAACTCTGGGCGGCCACTCACAGGGAAAATTTCTTTCCTTAAGACAATGAACTATAGTTTCTCCTACCAATCCCACTCCCACAACTGTTACTTTTAAAGACACTTAAAACTCCTTTATAACCTCACATAATAATGCATTTAATAACGTACAAAATAATGCAAGTTAAATTACAACACCGCTCCCTGCTATTTGCCCTATTATAAAAACTTTCTCACACAAGCACAACGATTTATTTAAAATTATCTTCAAAATAATTTTTAACTTCTTTCAGGCTGTCAAATTTCTTAAAAATCATAGCTTCTATTTCTTTTTCCGGTTTTATGATATCCGGAACCATAACCGGCAGCATTCCTGCCTTATAGGCTGCGATTATCCCATTTTTTGAGTCTTCCAGGACCATACAATTTTCAGGCTGGTAGTTTAGCTTTTTTGCTGTTTCCAGAAATATTTCCGGATCAGGTTTCCCGCTTATTATCTCGTCACCACATACAACCACATCAAAATATTTTCCGGTGTCGGATAAATTCAACATTAGTTCCGTCCTGTCCCTCTTGGTCGATGTGGCAATCGCCATCTTTAATTGTTTTTTCTTATTATATTTCAGAAGTTCCAAAAGACCCTCTTTCAAAGGTACTCCTTCCGAACGGATAAGGTTCTCGAAAATATTCATTGTCTCATCTATGATCTCTTCATAAGGGAAATTGTCGCCAAAATATTTCTTATATACTTCGATCGTCTTTTTTCTGTTCAAACCAATCGATTCTATGAAAATCTTATCACTTAAATTTTGCTTATATTTTTTACAGGATTCTTTCCAGCTTTTATATATAAGTTTCTCGGTATCGAACATCAATCCGTCCATGTCGAATATTATCAATTCAATTTTATATATACCTATTTTCATTAGACTTATGACCTTTTAAATTTCATTTCAATGAATAACATATTACTGCTATAGAATGTTTTACGTTTTGTTGTTAAAATATTTTCCAACCATTATACAATTTTTTAAAAAAATAAAATAAAAATACTGATATCAGATTATCTTAATAAACACAGATAAGAATGAATAAGGATTTAACTACCAGTTTAAAACAATATGCATTAGCAAATGGAATCGATCTTATCGGAATAACATCGGCAGACCCGTTCATCTTACAAAAAGAGAAAGAAACAGTCGTCAATCCTAAGGATTTATTAAGTGACGCAAGAGTTATTATTATAACCGGATTTTACATAAAGGAAAATGATAATAATATTCCGGATGAATCAATTGAACCACGAGGTAGATTTAATGCTTATAATGTTAATGCATTCACACCCATGCAGGAATATCACAGAAGAATAATTAAAGAATTTTTGGAAGGAGAAGGCTATAGAGTAGAATCTGATGAGTATAATAAAATACCTTATAAAATGGCTGCTATAAGAGCAGGACTGGGAAAATACGGAAAAAACTCAGTAGTTATAACTAAAAGATATGGGTCATTTGTTATGTTTACAGCTCAGGTAACCAATGCACCTCTAGATTATGAAGAATTCCCAATTGATAAAACAGATTGTGATGAATGTGAAATATGCATTAACTCCTGCCCGACTCATGCAATATACGCCCCCTTTAAATTTAAACGAAATTTATGTATCACAGACTGGTTATGGGGTAGCTTTATCCCTATTAAATTACGAGAAAAACAAGAAAACCGCATTTTTGGTTGCGGCGAATGTGTCAGGGCCTGTCCAAAGAACAAAAAATTAAAACCAAGAAAAGAATTCCCCGTCTGGCCGGAAGATGTGAGCAGTAGTCCAGAACTTATTACACTTATAGCAGCAGACAGCAGATATTTCAAAAAAACAATTGCTTCATTTCCGCTTCGTGCGGGCATAAATGCAATTCGCGGTAATGCTATCATAGCACTGGGTAATACTGGAAGCAGCACTGCCGGTGATTCTGCTGTTAATGTACTTAAGAAAGCTTTAAAACACATTAGACCCCAGATAAGAGCTTATTCAGCCTGGGCGCTGGGAAGATTAAAAAAGACCGAAGCAAATGATATATTACAGAAGGCCTTACTGGTTGAAAAAGATCATAATGTGATTAAAGAGATACAGTATGCACTGGGCTATAGTAAAAAATAAATTTCTTTATATTAGAAAATGAATGTAAAGCGAAGTTATTTTTTTTCTATCTTTTTTTCTTATAACCCGTAACCAATGCTCTTTTCAATATCTTCAATCTTCATTCCGGTTTTTTTCTGTAATTCTTCTTTACTTAACCCGGATTTGACCAATCTGTTAAGAAAAGTGCTTAATTCCTCGCCCACTTCAACAATATTAGAATCGTAATCATAAAATCTTATTGTCTTTTGCCCCCAAGGCTCTTCATGAATATCGTGCAATTTTTTTATATTATTATTTTTTAGTATTTGTTCAATTTCCGGCATATTATCTGTTTCAAAATATAATTCCGATCTATTCCCTTTGCTAATTTCTTCTTTTCCAATACTTTGCACTATTATATTCTTTTCGTCTATTTCCCATAGACTTATTCCTGATTTAAGGATTACATTTTTTCCCATGTCTATTTCTACTGGTATTGATAATAAATCACAATAAAAATGTTTTGCTTTCTCTATATTTTTAACAAATAAAACTACTGAATGATATTCAATCATATTCTATTTTTTATCTTCCTACATAAGCAATTAAATCTTTGATATATGATTTATTAGTGGCATCTAAAGGTTTAGAAAATGCTGCAAGCATTTTTTCTTCATCAGGAGTACGTTTGTGTTTTAATAGAATTTTCAATTTAAAGAGTGCCATTACTATCTTATTCGTCAAATCTAGTTTATTGTAATCAAACCCACCTCTGAAGTAAAAAAATTTAATATATTTTAATTCTTCATCATTAAAATTATTATCTTTAACTTCATTTACTAAATCTTCATTAGTAAGTGAAGCTCCGGTAGCAAAAACTATTATCTTTTTATTTTTTAATTTTAAAAGATTTCTCTTGATAATATTGACCCCACTTATACCAACTGCATGCAAACATCCTCCAAAAATTATTGTGTCGTAATTTTGCAATGTTTTCATATTTATCTCCGAGTGTTTTACTATATCAGCACGTAAATCCTGGGAAATCCATTCTGCATATTTTTTAGTAAAACCTGAAGTTGATTTGTAGATAACAATTGTTTTCATTATTCCTCTTTGCTCCTTTTATCGAAGACGGTTCATTGCTTGTTTTTGTGCTATGGAGCAAGTAATTCATTTTTTCCTTATTACCGTCGTTGAACAAACAACTTTTGTTGCAAGAATATCATTCTCTTCCTGCTGCTGTTTTATATAATTTTTAAAAAGCCAGCTTTTATCCGGATATTTTTTAATTAATTCATTGCACCTATTCTTCAATTTTTCAAATATATAATCATCTGTTTTTATTATCTCTCCATTCGGAATTACCGTTTCATCTATAAAGTCCATACCAGCTTCAGAGATTTATTATGGCGTCTTTTAATATACTGGCAATTTCAACAAGTTTTGCAACTTCAATAATGTCCGGAGTATCTTTTTCTGTATGTGTGATCGTAGCCATCAATTCCGGCATTTTTTCCGATGTAAGAGCTAATGCCGGTTTTCCTTTTTGCACAAATATCATATGATCGCCATTGTACCATGGCGTACTTTCTACCAGGCTATCGTAGTTATTGAATATGGAATGTAATTTTTGTTGGAGCTCATCAGTGCTTTCATAAAAAGAAAAAGCTGTTTTCCCTTTTTTATAACCAACATCATCCACATTAATTACAAGCAGAATTTTCTCTATCTCGGAACCATAGCGTTTCAGGTAATCCATCTGACCACCTGCACTGTAGTGATCTTCCCCATTAAAAGCTATTATTTCAATACACAGTGATTTATCATAATCCATAAGCATCTCAGCAAGTAGGAGTAAAACTACTACACCTGAAGCATTATCTGAGGCTCCAGGAGTTTCCTCATATGCGTCGATATGAGCACAAACAATGATCTTTTCATTATTTTTTTGATTTTTTCGAGCAATAACATTGCTTGCTGTTGATGGAATACGCTCTGTCTGAATAGTGAGTCTAAACTTTTCATTAATATGGGCAGAAATCTCTTTTCCAATAACGTCAGTGCAATAAACCGAAGGAATATCAAAATCACCATCAACTATCAGTGGAAATGGATATAAAGCACCAACCAGTTCCGGGTTTTTTGCAGTAGCGGTAATAATTGCTGCCGGCTGCTTTTTTTTGAGAAGTGCGTATATCCTCTTATGATGGTCCGGATTATAAAAAACAAAATTTTTAGGCATCAATTGCTCTGAGCATATCTCATCTTTCATTAATAGAATCTTGCTTTTACAGGAAATCTTCTCCAATTCATCAACAGTGGATACAGCAACCAGTTCTGCGGCAATATCACATTTTAAAGAATACGGACTTATGTATACATTAAAATAATTTTTTTTGAAGGATAATGATACTTTTTTTTTCCTGTAATCCATACATTCAAAAGGAGCAGTGTCAACATCATATCCTAATTGTCCTACTATATTTGCAAAATAATCTGTGGCTTCTCTGTTACCGGGAGAACCTGTACGCCTGTTTGGTTTTACACTGCATATTTTATTCAGGTATTCAGATGCTTTCGTTATATATTTTTCACGGTTCATGGTTTGCCCTTAAAAATTATAGAGATTACTTTTCTGCAATGACTAACATTTCAAAATCATCTTTTGTCAGTTTGTCATCCCTGGAAAATGCTCCCAGTTTTGCACCATAAATAAAATCACACTCTCCAATTGTTCCCTGCACAAAACTTTCATTGTCATATTTTTTACCAAAGTTCCTAAAAATAGACTCGTACCACTGCTTCATATTTATTCCTCTTTTAAGTTTCTTTTTTTACGAGTTTTAAAAAACCTATTCCGAGTAAGATCAACCATATTACATTTAAAGCCCCTCCGCCCATTGCCAAGAACATACCTATTTCTTTAAGCGCCGGTACAAATGATGTAAACACTTCAAAAAGTAATAAAAGAGAGAATCCTATAATTCCTATAAATGCAGTTGCTTTATTAAAGATCTTACCCTTAAGAATAACTAAAGACATCAATATTCCGGAAAGTTCTCCGAAAAAAAAGGCAATGAATGTACCAGGAGAATGACTTTTACCCACGGAAAGCATTGCCTGCCCGGCCGCTAAAAGCCCTGACCTTTGAGAATCTGTTACTGCACCGGCATACTGTTTGCTAAGTTCCAGCATAGAAAAGGCTCTATTAGTAGCAAAGAATATTGCTACCCCTATAAAAGAAATGATCATCGCTAATGCTGCGAATGTTTTATTCACTTTTCGATGAGCAGCATAGAGAGCAAAATACATAGGAATTCCTAAAGTAAACATAATAATATTCAGAAGTCCCAGGTTTCTGAGTCCCATGAACCAATTACTCTGTAATTGTGTGAACCAGTCAATTACTGTTTCAACTTGTTCGTTCCCTCCCGGCAGGAAAGTGACCAGCATCTCACCAAATGCCACTGCTACTGTAAGCAGAGCAGCTATACCTCCTATTTTGAGAATATTCTTCCTATCTGATATAGGAAGTTCCATATTTCCTGAATTATTATTCATTTCGTCCTCCTTACTTTTTATGATGAAAATACTTTATCGTCAGTATTTTAACTAACAAATAAATTTTGAAAACTAATAATAAACCATTGATGTGCTTAATAAAAGAACAAATAGTAACGTAATGAATATAATTACATTTTTTTTATTTGAATCCAAGTTCAACCCTTGCATTAGTGCTAGTTTATATTCATGACAATACTATTTTTAATATTCTGCAAATCACTAAAGTTATCCATAATTGTGCTTCTCTGGTTTTTTCCGTGAATGTATTTTTATGTATTTTTGAGTAAGATATCTTCCACAATCCGGTATCTTCTTGATGATCTATTATCCAATTAACTGCCTTTTTAATATCTTTATCATCCTTTTCCGGATAGATCTGTATTATTGAATTCAATGCAGAAATTAGATTATTCCACCAAAAAGGATACTGGAAAACCAACCAGTTATCTTTGTGTTTATATGATGAATAATAGTTCTCCATAAAAAAATGTTGTTTTAATAATAGAGCTGCTTTTCTTGCTTCTTCAGATTTTTTATATTTTGGGTGAACTGCAAATGCTCTGATTACCATCCCGGTGGAATTGAGACATAATGACTTTGTTCTATCCCATTCTTTCAGTGTCTTTTTATCTTTTGTAAATAATTCAATTTTTTCGGTCCAGGATACATTATCGAGTGTCCCTACCAGTGATCCTACCCAACCACCGTCATCCTGCCTCATTGACAATAACCATTTAATTCCTTTCTCTACACGCAAATCATTCTCGTACCCGGCTTTTATCAGTAAATAAAGAATCGCACCAGTATAATAAGTTGTATATTGATTCCCCAGAAAACCCCGGATATCGCCTTCCTCCTTTTGACATGAAAATAGAAACTCAGCAGCTCTTTCAATGCACTGGTAATCTTTATTCATCTCGTATTTTTCCACCAGGAATCTAAATTGTTTCCATGTTTCAATTAGACTATAATTTTGAATGGTATTTTCGATATTTTTCTTTGATACCCAGTAACCACCATCCACCTGTTTTTTAACTATTTTATTTACTTCAGGTAAATCCCATATATAACTTATAGGCTGAACTTGCTTATCCAGTAAATCGCGATTTGTGAAATATGTTAATGCTATATTATTTGATTCTGTAAGTGGTTTTATTGGATCAAATTTTAAGTGACCGAGCCATTTCATTTTGAATTTCCCGTCTTTTATCTATTTGAAATTATCCTCAAAATAATCTTTGACTTCTTTTAAACTGTCGAATTTCTGAAAAAGCATAGCTTCTATTTCTTCTTCCGGTTTTATTATATCCGGAACCATTACCGGCAGTATTCCAGCTCTATAAGCTGCTATTATTCCATTTCTGGAATCTTCCAGAACCATGCAGTTTTCAGGTAGAATATTTAGTTTTTTGCTGTTTCCAGGAATATTTCCGGATCGGGTTTTCCGTTTATTATCTCATCACCGCAAGTAACCACATCAAAATATTTCCCGGTACCAGATAAATCCAGCATCAGTTCCGTCCTCTTCCTTTTAGTAGATGTGGCAAGCGCAATCTTTAATTTCTTTTCCTTTATGTATTCCAGTAGTTCCAGAAGACCCTCCTTTAAAGGTACCCCTTCTGAACGGATGAGGTTCTCAAAAATTTTCATTGTCTCATCTATAATCTCTTCATATGGAAAACTGCTGTCATAATATTTTTTATAAACTTCGATCGTTCTTTTCCTGTTCAAGCCGATCGATTCTATGAAAATCTTATCACTTAAATTTTGCTTATATTTCTTACACGATTCTTTCCAGCTTTTATATATAAGTTTCTCGGTATCGAACATTAAACCGTCCATATCGAAGATTATCAATTTTATTTTGTGTTTTCCTATGTCCATTATTTTATTCGTAACTCATATTTTACCTTGTATGGGCCACACAATCAGGTATTCTTAGTATCTTCTTTCCAATAGTTTGTTTTTTAAATGTTTATATAAGACTCTTCAAAAGTTTTTATAGGTATTTTCTCTTCGAAGTTTAACTTCAAGAATATTAATTATCCTATTACTATCATCAATAAAATAAATAATCCTGTATCTACTGACCCTTATCCGATAAATATTTTTTTCATCGGTAGCGATTTTTTTTGAATTAAAAGGCCGTGGAACATTTGCCAATATGAAAATACTTTTTGATATAAATTTATAATCCTTATCCTCAATTTTATTTAAAAACTTTATAACAGATTTTTTTAAGAATATTTTATAAATTTTTTACTGCCCCTTTTTTCTTCTATCATTGTAATCATCAAATGAAATCACTTCTTCATCATTTTCCATAATTTTCAATGCAGATTTTAGATCTTCTTCATCTTCAAGTATTTCAAGCGCTGCCTCTCTTATTAATTGAGCCATGGACTTCTTTTTTTTAAAAGCTAAAGTTCTTAATCTATCATGCTGATCCCTTGTAAGAAATATTGTTGTTCTTTGTAATATATCTTTCATATTTTATCACCCTCATAAAAAGTAACATATATATGTTTGTATGTCAAATTCATTAAATCCCTATTAACGTTTTCTTTTGATCACTTTTTTGCAATTACTAACATTTCAAAATCATCTTTTGTAAGTTTATCGTCTCTCGAGAATGCTCCCAGTTTTGCACCATAAATATCGATATTTTTAAATCCAAGGGATTTTAAGAGCCAGGTTATTTCAGATGGAACATAATATCTTTCATTGCACTTCAGCGGTTTGATATTTCCTAAATCATCTGTAACCGTGGTGATATTAAAATCCCTGAAAGTCATTAAGTCGAACGTGTTATTTTTATATTCTGCATTTCCTTCATCAGTTGTTTTCCCACAAAATTTCTCAATTGAGTTAAAAATTGGAAACAATCCGTTTAAGGTGCTAAATATTATCTTGCCTTTAGATTTTAAAACATTATAGGCATTTTTTAGTATCTCGTAATTCATTTCATCGGTTTCCATCAATGGAAAGGCCCCTTCGCAAATCATTATTGCCAGATCAAATTCGTTTTTAAACGGAAGTTTCCTTGCATCATGTTTTTGAAAATCGATATGCAGGCTTTGATCTTTTGCTTTTTCTTGTGCCCACTCCAGGAGTGATGATGACAAATCAATGCCTGTCACCTGATAACCTCTTTTTGCCAGTTCAATCGAATGTCTTCCGGTACCACATCCGATATCGATAATCTTTAAGGTTTTATCAAAGTTTATTTCTCTTTCAATAAAATCACACTCTCCAATTGTTCCCTGCACAAAACTTTCATTGTCATATTTTTTACCAAAGTTCTCAAAAATAGACTCGTACCACTGCTTCATTTTGTTCCTCCTATTTTCTATTCTTTTCCATCCACCCGATTGCAAAATCTACCATTTGTCATTAAGGAAAAATACCCATTTTTTGTATTGGTATTAAACCTTCATCAAATGCAGACATTTTACACTTTCTTGCATCTTACTTAAAAGATTAATCCAATTTACCATAAGGACTCTTCCAGCCATTAGCTAACTTGATAAATCTTGAATATCCATTTTCTCTTATAAATTCGATACTCTGCTTATATTTCTTATATTTATAACCGTTTTTGCTATAAAAATGCTGGATTATCTTACATTCAGAATAGTCCGGACAATCTGCACAAGTTTCAAGTTTTTTTTCTTTAAAACAACACACTTTCATAGCACACTTTGCTTTATTGATATCTCTTTCCCATTCATCATACCCTAATTTACAGCCCTTACAAAAACCTTCAATTAACACTTTACAGGTTTTACAATAGGCGCCACAGCATCCAATAAATCTTATCGTTAAATTTTTTTGTATTTTCATTTAAGAGTTGGATCTTTCTATTTGGCCATTGCTTTTTCTTTTAATTCTTTTGGCATTTTTTCTATGGCATAACGAAGCGCAGTTCTGGGCATAACCTTCTTATTTTTAAATACATAATCGAATACTTCCTTCTGGTGAAGCTTACTTGCTTCCTTAAGCATCCAGCCATATCCTTTCTGCACAAGATCATCCTCATCTAAAAGTAAAATATCTGCAATTTTAAAAGTATCTTTTAAAAATTCCCCTCGTCTTGCAGGCAAAATTAAAGATACTGCTGAAGCTCGGCGCATCCAGCGGTTTTTTGATTTTGCCCACTTCCTTAGTTCAGATAAATATCCAGGATACATTTCCACAAAAGTACCGATGGAATGGTTACAAAGAGTATCACACGACGCCCAATTACTAACATAATTATTTACCCATTTTTCAAATACTTTAAGGTCCTCCGGTTTATAATCCTTATGGACATAATAGGACCAATTACAGGCAATATATGACTCTTCCATATAACCTGATCTCCACAACTCCTCACACAGGATAAAAATTTCCTGTTTCTTTTTATCCTTTAAAGCTTTGAAGTATTCTCTGCCGATTTTACCTGCATCAGCGGTTTTTGCTCCATAGAACCTGACCTTTTCTTTAAAAAAATGCTGCCCCTTTTTTACCTCTTTGGGATCAGCATTATTCTTTAACTCCTTACGGACCGATTCGATGATATCACTCATATTATTACCTTTCCTACGAAAATTAATTTATATTGAATGGATAAAATCTTTGTAACCACTTACCTGATATTTTTTGCCTCTGGCAATTATTTTAAAACCCTCTTTTTCCAGCAATTTCTTTTGTGCTTCCTGACCTCCAGAGTATTTCTTATTCAGAAAGCCATCGGACTTTAGAGTTCGCCAGTAAGGGATTTTTGTTAGCGTTGATTTCTCCCCTCTGGCAATTGCTTCTTCTACCGCATTGGCGATAGTCATTATGAATATACCGGTTGTAAGTGAACAGCATCCTTTAACCCTATGTTTTTTGGCAATTTTTTTGCAAATCTCTAGTATTGTAATTATCTTTCCTCTGGGGACATTCGCCATTATGGGAATTATTTCAGAAGCATTAACTAGCACTACCGGGTCACCGGCATTTGCTCCCATTTTATGTACCGCGTTATAACAGGGGAAGTTTTCTTCCAGCTTTAGGACTTTTGGAAATGTCTTCTTATCTTCTAATTTTTCTAACCACGTTTTTTTCATAGTTCTCTCCGGTTTTTAAAAATCCTTATCTTTTTGTACTTTGATAAAAATTTCACCATTACGTTTTTGGATTTTTACTTTATCTAAAAATTCCTGCCTTAGATGTTTGGGAAGATGCTGTGATTGCCAATTATATTCTTTTACAGTTTTGACCCCGTCAATTTCATTGTTAGCAGCTGCAATGGCTTTAAGAGCGTAGTAAGCGGCACCAAATGCGTGCTGAGGGACATGTGCAGTTGCCACTGCTTGACCTGCGGCATGCGCAGCAAAACAAGCTGCATTATTTTCTTTTGCTTCGCGTGCAGCAGCATGGGCGGCAAGAGAAGTTTCGCGTATATCAGTCATCTTAAATGTACCGGTGTGAACCCATGTTCGGCATGCTTCTATGGCTTTGCGAGGCCGATCATCTTTTGGATATGCCTTCTCAAAAAACGGTAGTACCCGTTCTGCGTAGTCCGCAGCGCAGATTGCCAGCGATTTCTGATCTTGTTTGCTGTATTTTTTCATAAATTATTTTATAAATTCCTTATCTTTAGATTTCTTTTTACAACTGGCGGAGAGAGTGGGATTCGAACCCACGGTACCGCTTGTTAGCGGTACACTCGATTTCGAGTCGAGCGCTTTCGACCAGCTCAGCCATCTCTCCAGATCAGTAACTACAAACAGCACCAATCTATTAATGGGAGATTAAAATGATTCTCTCAATCTATGTAATCTCCTCAAGTAATTCGCAGGCATCTTTTACATACTTCGCACATTTTTCCCTGAACAGATTTTTTTCATTTGCAATTCGCTGACCTTCTTCAGTTTCAAGATTGACCCCTATTAACTCAAGGCACTTTATGGCACCGTTTCTTTGCCTGAATTTCTCTATAAACTCTCTCGTTTTCTTGTAAATGACTTCTTTTGAAGTCACGCTCCACTCGTTTCCCTTTAAAAACCTGCAGCCAATTACCATTATTGCTCCTGTCACGGCACCACATGTCTTCTGAAGTCTTCCAAAACCAGCTCCGAATCCACTGGCAATCGATCTGGATAAATCTTCATCTACCCCTGAAACATCGCTGAATGCTGAAAACACGGATTGTGCACAGTTATAACCTTTATTAAAATCAGAAACTGCTTTTTCACTTCTATTCATAATTATCTCCCTTAAATTTTAAGTGACGGGGGCTTTCGAATCCCATAAAAATATGCACTTGTGGTATTTTACAAAATTAACTTTGCTGATCTAACAGTCGTTAGTGCTTAATGGCGGAGAGAGAGGGATTTGAACCCTCGAAGCAGCTTACGCCGCTTACACGCTTTCCAAGCGTGCGCCTTAAACCGCTCAGCCATCTCTCCGCTAAACAAATATTATAACATATTATATATGGGGAAAAATCGTATTCTTTGAGGCAATTAGGTTGATCCGCTATGTAATATTTTAATTATTTAACTGGTTCCATCTGTGATTTCTGAAGCCGCCTTAATTTCAAGAAATTCAAACCCATAAGTATGTACCATACTTCAAGAAACAATACAGAAAATACCAATAAGAATTTACCAATTTGGGGAACATAATAGCCAAGTGCAACTGCATTTCCCAGAATGCCCATATAAGCAGTTGCTTTGGAAAAGATTTTACTTCGCAGCATAACAAATGATATTATGATAAGCCCGACACTGGCAAGTATTAAATGCAAATTATAACTGGTTCCCATGTAATTTGCATATAGAGCCTCTCCTGCCCCTAAGAATAAAGATTTTTGTGTATCTATTGTTGCTGCAGCATATTTGTTGCTTAATAACAGCATATCGACAGATGTATTCGATGCAAAAAGAGCCATAATTCCAATTAACGTAAGGAAAGATCCAAGTAGCACGCTTGAATTATTTAATTTCCTTAAAGAAACATAAAGAGCGAGAAGAATCGGAATTAGCAGAACATTATCGATAACATATAAAAGATCAAGACTCAATAATCCCAGGAATCTATTTTCCTGAAATAATTCAAAAAAACCTGACACAGTATTTGGTAGTGGTGAAATAATATAAAAAACCATTTGAAGCACTATAATAACTCCTGTAATCAATGCTGCAATACCGGCAACTATATAGATAATCCTCCATCTTGAATCTGGGATTTCGGTATCAGCAACTTGATTTTGATTTAACTGAGACATTTAATTTTCCCCCATATTATTTTTATTTTGTTTAGATGGTTCATAGATTGTCATTATAACACTCCCCTAAGATAAGTATCTCCAAATTCTATTAAAACCAATCAAAAAATAATTTTTTACTCTCTATCGGCCATTATTGTTAAATCTTGTAGAAAAATTAACTAGATTTTCTAATCAGATCGCAATTATCAGGCCCTAGTGTCTGAATTGATGAATTAATGCAGAACCTCCTTGACAAACAGTAAAACTTTTGCTATTTTTTAGGCAAACCTAAACATTAGGTATGCCTAAAAAATGGGAGGTTGAAATGAACAAGAGTACTGAGGAATATCTGGAGGCTTTGTATACCCTTACTCAGGACGGTAAAACCGCGAGTACCACAGCGATATCAAAACGTCTTAAGATTACGCCGGCAAGTGTAACCGAAATGCTAATAAAGTTGGCAGATAGTGGCTACGTAAACTACTCACCCTATCAAGGAGCAACTCTCACCCCGAAAGGTTTAGAGGTAGCTGAGAAGATGACTCGAAAACACAGATTACTGGAATGCTTTCTACATGACAAGCTAAAGGTTGGAAATGACAGAGTTCATGACGAAGCGTGTGAGATGGAGCACGTATTGTCCGATAAAACTGCACGAGTTCTCTGCCAGACTTTAAAATCTCCGGGTATATGCCCCGACGACAAAAAGGTTATTCCACTGTGTGACTTTGGTTTTTCCAACTGTGAAGAGTGCCGAAAATGGGGTGGAGATAGTTTAGAAAAAGTGGGCAGGAGAAAGACAAACGTAGTCTCGATGTCCACGTTGAAGGAGAATCAGGAAGGTACGATTGCCTTCATAAGAGGAGATAATAGAGTTCTTCGGAGACTTTTGGACTTGGGTTTGACACCAGGAACTAAAATCAGCGTCAGCAGAATTGCAACACTCAAAGGGCCGATGGAGATTGACGTAAGAGGTTCAAGACTTGCCCTCGGGGATGAGGTAGTAGCCGATGTCTTCGTCGAGAAGACCGCGAATGAACTAGGAGTTGGCTAAACTCGCGTCGTGCCATACAACAACTACCAAAAAGGAATAAAAGAACAAGAATTTGTAAAAGTGATTAAAACTAATAGGAGGCATAACACATGATAGGTTCATTTATGATTACACTAAGGGAAGGGCTGGAAGTCACTCTAATCATCGGGATTATCCTGGCTTATCTGGCGAAAACCGGCAACCGCAAGGGTTTTAAACCGGTCTGGTTTGGGGTTTCGCTGGCAGTAGCCTTCAGTCTGATTGTTGGCGTTTTCCTTTTTCTTTTGGCGGGGGAGCTCAGCGGTCGTGTAGTAGAGCTCTTTGGAGGCGCCGCGATGTTTCTGGCGGTTGGCGTTCTCACCTGGATGATATTCTGGATGCGCAAGCAGGCAATCAATATCAAGGCTCATTTGGAGGCTCAAATACAATCTGTACTCACCAGTGGCTCATCATTAGGACTGGTCATACTAGCTTTCACCGTGGTGGTAAGGGAAGGGATTGAAACGGTGCTCTTCCTTTTTGCCGCCACCAGAGTAGCAGGGTCACCTCTCCTCTTTACATTGGGTGGTTTTTTGGGCTTGGCAGTAGCTGTAGCTATCGGCTATACCATCTATCAGGGCGCAGTTAGACTCAACCTGAGAGTCTTCTTCAATGTCACGAGCGTTGTGCTGATGGTCTTTGCTGCCGGTATTCTGGCTCACGGAATTTATGAGTTCCATGAAGCAGGTATAATCCCACCGGTAGTAGAACATGTCTGGGACCTCAGCTCTATCCTTCCGGAAGAATCAGTAGTGGGGGCGTTTTTACACATCATTATTGGCTATAATGCCAATCCCTCGCTCGTGCAAGTGGTTGCCTATTTTGGCTATCTGGTTTCAGCCTTAGTAATATACTTCCGCCCAATCAGAACAACCGACAAATCCAAGAGGAGACAATAAAGTTATCAGGAGACTCTCAGAGCTAGGTTTGACACCAGGAACCAGAGTAAGCGTTACCAGAGTCGCCCCGCTCAAGGAGCCGGTGGAGATTGCGGCGAGAGGTTCAAAACTTGCCCTCGGAGACGAGATAGCGTGTAACGTCTTTGTTGAGAAGACCACGAATGAACACGGAGGTCAGTAGTTTGGCTAAAGCCATGTCATGCTACCCAACAACTGTCGCCAAGAAGGAATGGCCGAAGGTATCCTACACTTCGATGGCTACGATTCCACCATAGTAGACCATAATTAACCCACCATTCTATATAATTTCCTCAAGTATTTCACAGGCATCTTTAACATATTTTTAACACTTTTCCCTGAACAGATTTTTTTCTTTTGTTATGCGCATACCTTCTTCAGTACCAAAATTAACTCCTATAAGCTCCAGGCAATTTACAGTTCCATTTCTTTGTTTGAATTTCTCAACAAAATCTCTGGCCTTCTTATAAATTACTTCTTTTGAAGCCGGCCATTCATTTCCTTTTAAAAACTTGCATCCAATCACCATTATCGCTCCTGTTACAGCACCGCAGGTCTCCTGTAGTCTTCCAAAACCGACTCCAAATCCACCGGCAATTGACCTGGACTGCTCTTTATTTATCCCAAATTTCTCACCAAAAGCCGAAAATACAGATTGAGCACAGTTATAACCTTTATTGAAGTCAGAAATTGCTTTTTTGCTTCCCTTCATTATTATCTCCCATAAAACTTAAGTTATAATAACTTTATATTTTATACAATTAAAATTTACTGAACTATACAGACTTCATTGCGCCTTAAACAGCTCAGCCATCTCTCCGGCAATAAAATAATATAACATATTACATATAGGAAAATATTATATTCTTAAACCAAAAAATGCTGCTTTTACTCGCAGCCAGGAAATGGCAAAAAAATTACAGGAATCAAGCTGGCTTTTCCTTTCCCATTTCTATATTTCTGTTTATTATTCTTATCTCCCTTATTAAAAATATTGCTGTTATGGAGAAGCAGAAAAAATCGGTAACCGGCCATGAAATCCATACTCCTAAAAGATTAAAGAAAACAGGCAGTATAAAGATTGCAGGTATAAAGAAAAATAGGTCCCTGCACAATGTTATAAAAAGAGCGGGTCTGGCTTTACCAATAGCCTGGAAAAAGGTGCTGCCCAGTATGGGAATACTCCATAAGGGTGCCAGCATTGCAATCAGTCTTAAAGGACCTGCTCCTTTTTCGATTACGTTTATATCGCTGGTAAAGATACGTATTAGTGATTCGGGAAAGATTACCATTATTATAAATCCTATCGAAGCTATAATCGAGGTCCAGATAAATGCTTCACCTAAAACTTTTTTGACTCTTGAATAAAGTTTTGCTCCATAGTTAAAACCCACAATAGGAGAAAATCCCTGACTTATTCCCAAAATAGGCATAAATACCAGATCGATAATCCTGATACCTATTCCGGTTATTGTAATATATACATCTCCACCATATTGACGCACTATTCTTATAAAGAGTAAAAATGCCACACTCCCGACCATTTGCATCAAAAATGAAGAAACTCCAAGGCTTAAGATTTCGCGGGATATAAATTTTCTTATTCTAAACATGTTTAACTTGATCTTGAATATGCTCTTGCTGGACATAAAAAAGACCACAAAATAAATTGTACTGATTATATGACTTATAACTGTGGCAATTGCCGCACCCTTGACCCCCCATCCAAATACCATTACGAACAAATAATCAAGAATTACATTTGTAACCGCTCCTAAAATCATTTCATACATAGATGCTCTGGGTTTTCCTTCTGCCCTTATCAGACTGGAACCATTTATGGAGAAAGATAGAAATAAAAATCCAAAAAGCATGACTTCCAGATAATCCCTGGCATATGGTAAAACTTCACTTGAGGCACCTAAAAACCTCAATATTTCTTCGGAAAAAAAGTAAATAGGGATAATTGTTACAATATTAAAAATAGTATTCAATACGAAACTATTCCCACCGGCAATTATTGCTTTTTCTTTATCACCTTTACCAAGTGAACGGGACACCACGGAAGCCGCACCTACACCGGTGAGTAGACCAATTGCAATTATGGCAATAAGCACAGGTAGAACTATGGTAAGACCTGCAATCGCATCAGGGCCAACAGCACGGCCAACAAAAAGAGTGTCGACAAAGTTATATAATGCTATTATTACCATTCCTGTTATAGATGGAACAGAAAACTTGAATAGCAACGGTCTTAAATTTTCATTTAGAATTTGCTTCTTTTGTTTTTCCATTGTTTTACCAATCTTATAAAAATTTTTTACTGGAATTTTACTGGAATAAAATATATTTAATCAAATCCGGGCAGAAGTTTAAAAATAATTATGCTGCTGACCTAGAATCCTGTCCTGAAATATGGGACACAAAACCTTAATTATATTTAAGGCCTGAGAATTGTCAAGAATATTTAATGTCTAATTATTATAATTTTTAATGTCATTGCAGGGATTAAGTGTGCCTGATTATGCTTCGTTTTCCTGGGCTTTTATACTTCTATTAAGTATCCTGAGTTCCTGGATAACGAATACCCCTGTTACCAGAAAGGAGAGAAAATCGGAAACCGGCCAGGAGAGCATGACCCCATTCAATCCAAAGAAAAGAGGAAGAATAAAAATAGCCGGAATTAAAAATATTACCTGTCTGGAAAATTCTATTATCAGAGCCGGCAGCGGCTTGCCGATAGACTGGAATATTACCCCTCCCACAATCAAAAAGCCCAGTAGGGGCAGAAATACAACAATTATCCTCATGGGCAAAACTCCCATATTTATGAGTTCCGGATCATTGCTAAAAATACTGAGCAGTTGGCGTGGAAAGAACATTGCAGCTAAAAATCCTGTAGTAGCAATTACTGTTGTCCACAATAACGCCTCACCAAAAACTCTCCTTACCCGTGCATACAATTTGGCCCCATAATTGAAACTTGCGATTGTGGAAAAACCATAACTGATGCCCAGTATGGGCATAACTGTCAGATCGATTATTCTTATGACAATCCCTGCTATGGCTATGTAGAAATCATTTCCATAATAAAGAATGGCACGGTTGTATATTAAGAATATTACACTATCTATTATAGCCATCAAAAAAGAAGGAAATCCGATAAAAAGAATATTCTTCATTAAACGTAAGTTGGGTGTGAGCATAGAAGCTCTGGGGCGAAATATACTTTTTCCGTAAAAAGCGTAAAGAACAATATAAACACAACTGGTAAACTGACTGAGAATAGTGGCCAGTGCCGCTCCTTTCACTCCCATCTTAAATACAAAAATAAATACGGGATCAAGGATCATATTAAGCACTGCACCTACAATCATCGGATAGACTGCGGCTCTGGGTTTGCCCTCGGCTCTAATTATATGATTTGCGGCAAGAGAAAATGAGAAAAATATAAATCCAAATAAAATAATGGAGAGATAATCCCGGGCATAGGGCAGTACATCTTTTGAAGCGCCAAAAAAGATGAGTATTTTATCCGAAAAGATAAAGGCGGGTATCATCAACAATGAATTTATAAGTATATTAAGAACAAATGCATTTCCACCCGCTTTTGCCGCAAGTTCGTGATCATTTCTCCCAAGAGCTCTGGATATGATCGATGATGCGCCAACACCTACCATCAAGCCAATAGCCAGCATAATAATCTGGATCGGAAAAACTATAGTAAGTGCCGCAATAGCAAGGGAACCAACGCCCTGGCCTACAAAGATGGTGTCGACAAAATTATAGGTTGCACTGATTACCATCCCGATAATGCCGGGAAGTGAAAACTTAAAGAGAAGCATCCTCAAATTTCCGCTTAATATTAGATTTCTCTGTGATTCGATATTCTGTGATTTCATACTTATAATAAAAGTATAATAGAATAAAAATTATAACTGGTTATTATAACAAACATTGATTAAAAAAATATAAAATTATTATCTATATTATAATTATATATTTATAATTACAACTACTTTTTAGTATCCTTTATCAATTTATTATTTAATTTATTTATATAATACTATTATTAGAGAAGTTTTAAGTTTAACAAGCCTCAATAAAGGCTAAATTGTCTTTCGTGATACGATTTTGCTGCATTCGGTTGGAGATATAAATTTCTACAGAGAGATAAATATTAAAAAATCAGGATCTGGGAACAAAATCATCTTTTAAGATGCAGCCGCAGTATGGGCATAGATTAAAGTCCTCTTTTATTTTTTTGCTGCACTGCGGGCACTCGTCTTTGGGTAGAGTCTTTTTTAATTCTTTTATATCAGAAAGCTTTTCAATACCCATATCCGATTCTTTTAATTCAAAAGCATTCTTTAATTTATTTAGTACGATTATACTTTCTTTCTTCAGACCCCCTTCTTCGCCTGATAGTTTAGTATATGCTCTTTTAAAAAGATCCTTTATGTCTTCGTCATCAAATTTTTCTAATACTTTTATTTCGCTATCCAGGAGTTCTTTGAAAATCAATATATTATCCTCGATATTATCAAACTGTTTATCCAATTTTTCATCACACTGCTTGCAATAGGGTTCATCTGTATTATCCTTCAGGACCTTTCCGCATTCTTCACATTTCGTGATTTCTTCTATATTTACTTCTGATCGATCTTTTTTATTAATCCTCAATCTCAATTTGTTCTTCCTCCGTAATCTCAAAAACTTTACAATCATTTGCATAAATCCTCTCCGGGATGGCAACCAATATATTCACAATGTCGCATCTGTATGCAAAGGGGGCATGATGCCATACACCGGGATTCATTACCACAAGAGTTCCTTTTGGCACATGAAAGACCTCGATTCTATCCAGTGGAATCACTCCGTTAGCAGTAGCGGGACCTACATGCATAAGAATATCTCCGTCCAATGGAAGCATTAGTTCCCCGCAATAGCTATGATATTCAGTTACATTTATTACTAGAGGTCTTTTTGTGACATGGCATACCGAAAACGATGCTATGTTATTTTGACCCAGATTAAGCCTGATCATATCCCTGTAGAATTCAATCGGCTTATCACCAATTTTTTCGGTTTGCACGCTTCCGGGATCCAGCATATTGGTAAAAGAACCGTATATTGCAAAACTCTTGATATCCAATTCTTTGAATTTTATTTTCTTCATATATTGCTCATTGTATATCACTAATCTTTATTTGCTAAAACCAGAACTTTTTATGTCGCAATATTACCATAAAATAATCAAAATAAAAGGTTTTTATTATAATCTAACCTTCGAGCAATTCATTTACATATTTGGCTATGGCCAATGAAGCAGTAAGTCCCGGCGAATCTATACCTATTAGATTTATTAAATCAGGATATCTTGGATCCCTTTCAATTACAAAATCATAATGATCCTTCAATTTGGCCCTTATGCCGGTCTGGTGGAGACTTATATCTTCAAGCTTCAAGCCGGGGAAAAACGGCTCTACCATATCCAGGTAATAATTTTCTTCTCTTGTCTGTCTGTAATCCTCCCGGTTAACCGGTCTTGAATATGCCGGACCAACGATAACCGTATCACCAATAATATGCCTGTCTCCTTTTATTTCTAATGTTGGGCTGAGGTGCACCCCTACGGATTTATTTATCTCCCCTTTACTGAATTTCTCTTGAAATTCCTTAAAAGGTAACTTTAATTTTTCTCCATCGGAAAGATATCCAAATGGCACAGGATATACATTAAAGCCATTCATAAAAATATCTTTCCTTCTGGTTTTATAGAACTTGCCCCATTCCCCTTTGAACGGATCCATCATGTACGGACTTTCCGGATTTACCAGGCGGGCAATCTCATCGGAATACAGTCCGGCCGCATTAATAAGTATTCCGGTTTTAAATGTCTCGACTCCGGCTTTTGATTTCATTTTTACTTCAAAACCTTCAACCTCCGGTTTAATCTCTACTACTTCGTTTCCCACCAGAAACATTACACCATTGGATTCGGCAAGCCTGAAAAGTTTATCCACCAGGCTTGTAGGTTCGATAATTCCGGATGTTGGCACATACAAAGCGGAGATGGCTCTGACGTTTGGCTCAAATCGGTTAACTTCTCTCCCATCAAGCATTTCAATCCCGGGAATCCCATTATCTTCAGCAGTTATATAGGTATCTTTTAAATATTCTTCTTCCAGAGTATCTGTAGATACTATAAGTTTGCCGGTCCTTTTATGGGGAATATTATGCATGACACAAAACCTGTAGAGCATTTCATTTCCTTCTACACAAAGCCGGGCTTTAAATGGCCCTCTATTCCTGGGGTAGTAAACTCCCGCATGTATGACTCCCGAATTGCGGGATGATTGATTTTCGCCATTGATTTGATTGTTCTTCTCGATTACTGCTATATTTTGATTGGATTTTCCTGAAAGCTCATTGGCCACTGCGCAGCCTATGACTCCACCGCCGATTATTGTGATCTGGACCTCTGCAGACATAAATTAAAAACCAAGTACTTCTTTCGGGTTTTCGTAATAAAGTTTTCTCAAGATTTCCTTATCCAGATTAAAACCTCCGTGCTCCCAATCCGACTCTCCAAATTCACATGTATACTCGGCCTTCTCGTGAAGGTCGATATCACACTTTATCCTCTCATAAAGCCAGTTAAAATCTTTTGTTTCGGAAAGACCCAGAATAATATCCGAACCAAACAGGATCCTATCCTGATAAGCTATAACAAAATCTTTTATTTGAGCCAGGTCCTGCTTCAGGTATTTATGATATCTTGCAATGCCGCCACCCATGGAAAGGTCGATATATAAATTCGGATATTTATCCAGAAGCTCGGCACACTGGTCAAGATTGATTCCGCCCATTATGGTTGATGAGTAATGAGCATGAATAAATGTCACTTCCGGAAAATCCGAAAAGACCTGTTCCAATTGCTCCTTTAATCCCTCGATTGTCGTAATACTTCCGTGAAGTAAGACAGGGATTCCATGCTCGGCTGCTACCTGATAGACCTTATACATATTCTCCGAATTAAGAGGTTCATCATAAAAATCCGGATGACCCCCGATAAGTTTTAATCCCATGGCGCCTTCCTGTATATATTGCTCAAATAGTTCGGCTGCATTCGGATCGGCTTCATCGATTGTGCAAAAAGGAATAACCCTGTCACCATACGACTCTTTAACCTGCTTGATTAATGCCTCCCAGTGGTCCTTATAACCACGGTTATCGGGTGATGAACCGGTGGGAACAAAAACAACTTTAGAAATACCGAAACAGCCTGCGGCTTTCAAGAATGTATCAATAGATCCATTCTTCCGAAAGTGTTCATGCATATCGATTTTTCCGTAAAGCCCATCAAGCAGCAGTTTATCCTTAACCGCAAGAAGATCATCGGAAATTTGCTCTGCTGTTTTTTCGGTTATTCTCTCATCGCTTTGATAAGAAGAAGGTATAAGACCCAACATTTTGGCATAGGCAAGATAAAGGTCATCTACCGGTTCCAGAAAATCATCTTTGCTAAGCACTATTTCATTGGAGACAAATAAATCCTGCAAATATTCACCCAGGTTTTGAGGATGCATTGGTGAATCACAATTGGTCAAAAAAATAGAAGCAACTAAAAGGAAAATAAGGATTGATTTTATAACCGCTTTTTTCATGGTGATTATTTTATCATAAAGCTGCGTTTACAGCTATCTTGCCCACAAAATTCAGAAGGGATTTCTTATAAGCTTGACTTTTACAAACCCATAATATATTTTGAAGTTTAAAATTATAATACCTGCTATATAAAAAGCCGTATTAAAAATGAGAAAGATGAAAGTATTATTTATTGGTGGAACAGGAAATATCAGCACATCCTGCAGCATTCTCGCATTGCAAAAAGGCATAGATCTCTACCATTTGAATCGAGGAATTTCGGGGGAAAAAATCCCGGGCGTTACCTCTTTACAGGCAGATATTCACAATAAAGAAGAGATGTCTAAAGCCCTGGGAGACCTGGATTTCGATGTAGTTGTTGATTGGATTGCATTTATCACGGATGATGTAAAAAGAGATTATGAAATATTCAAAGGGCGAACAAAACAATATATTTTTATCAGCTCCGCATCCGTTTATCAGAAACCTTTGAGTGAACCGCGGATAACCGAATCAACGCCTCTGGCAAATCCAGTATGGGAATACAGCCAGAATAAAATTGCATGTGAAGATTATCTTGTGCAAAAATATCGCCAGGATGGTTTTCCGGTGACTATCGTGCGCCCTTCACATACTTATCGCATTGTGTTCCCCATTGCCATTGGCGATTGGAGAGGATACTGGCTGATTGACCGGATCAAAAGAGGAAAGAAAATAGTGGTTCATGGAGATGGAACCTCTTTGTGGGTACTCACCCATTCCGAAGATTTTGCAAAAGGATTTGTGGGTCTGTTGGGAAATATCCATGCCGTCGGCCATGCATTCCATATAACGTCTGATGAACTACTTACCTGGAATCAAATTTATGAGATCATTGCCGGTGCCGTAGGTATGAAAGCCAATATCATTCATATTCCTTCGGATTTTATAATGAAATATGATGATAAGACAGGAGTTGGACTGTGGGGAGATAAAGCTTACAGTGTGATTTTTGACAATACTAAAATCAAAACCTTCGTTCCTGATTTCAAGGCAACCATTCCATTCACGGAAGGAATCAAGAAAGTGCTCGATTGGTTCGATGAAGATGAGACTAGAAAAAAAATAGATCCTAAAGACGATGAATTCATGGACGACCTAATCAGATCATATCTTCAATCAAAAGAATAATTTTCTATAACCGGGTATTCCCAATTCGTATTATTTATAACGAGATCTGCAATCTTTAAAGGGGAAAATTCCTTTAAATATTTTCTCTGAGCAGGTAAATATTTATTATCATACCTTTGCATAATTTCTTTTCCGAACCTACTAATATCCCTATATCTTGCTCTCTTTTTACTTTCTTTAAATGGTACATCAAGAAAAATTTTATAATTAATATAATAAACCAATTCTTTTCTGAAAAGAAAGACACCTTCAAGCAGTACTATCGTATCCTTATCAACCGAATATTTTTTACTTTTTATATATTTATCTGAGCATAAATCCAATATTTTTATATTCACATTAACTTCTTTGTCTTCATGAATCGGCTTTAGTAGTTCATTTATTATAGTTTCAATATTAAAGCTATTATTATAATAACAGTCTATTTCATTATTGCCGGAGTATCTTATTTTCTTGAGATTATGAAAATCGTCAAGCTCGATTAACTGTGTTTTATAATTCTCTTCTTTTAAGAAATCCTCCAGTCCTTTTGCAAATTCGGTTTTACCTGAATTATCGATACCATTTATACCAATTACAAAAGGCTTATCATGAGTTTTACGCCCCTTTATATCTTTCAATATTCTTCTAAATATAGGAATTCTTCTATCAAAGATTTTTATAAACATTTTCAGCTGGTCCTCCTATATATGTATGCTAGAGTATCAAGGTAAACCATAATAACCAGACCTTACCTTAATTTAATAGCGAAGCAAGTTGCTCGACTTCACTTTGCCAATTCTTAATAATATGAAGCTGCTCCTCGCGCTGTACGGGATCTTTTATATATCCTCTGGCCATTTCATGAAGGTGAGCATAATAGGCTGCAAGGTGATCCAGTGGAGCATTTATATTTGTCAGTGTACCTTTATCCTGTTGCTGTAAAGCTGCCTCCAATTGTTCCAGGACCTGAAACCACTCATCTACCGGCATAGAAGCTTTCTGCCGGAATGTACGAATATACCACTGCCTTTCGAAAACTGAACGATTTTTCCAGCTAGCTGACTGCTCGGTAAGTGTTTTATAAACTGAACGGCATAATACCAAGGCCTGCTTAAACTTTTCCTCAGTCATGCCGCCACCCGATGTTTTTTCCAATGAAGGAACATTTATTCCGGCATCGATTAGAGCCTGCCACGATGAGATCTCATTTCCTCGATACCGCTCGGCCATAGCTACTGCCGCCGCAAAACCGGCTCCCGCTGCTTCTACGGAAAGTGAGTACTCTTTGACTGCTTCCTGTAATTCATTTTCTCGCTTCCCCATCAAGGCTGCTAATTTAGAAATACCGGAAACTGCAGTTTGTGTAGGAACAAATCCCGGTCCAATAGAAAATACAGCAACTCCGGTGTTTTCCAACTCATCATTAAGTGTCATAGCCAGGTGAACCTGTGCTGCTTTCATTGTTTCATATGCCCCCATATATCCCAGACCGGTCGAAGATACGCAAACGAATACACCCTGGTTTCTTTTTATCATTCCAGGTATGAAGGAACGAGCCAATAAAACCGGCCCCCGAAGGTTAACACGATAACTGACATCCCAGGTTTTGATATCCAGGTCTTTTACTGCACCCATTTGAGCAATAGTAGCATTATTTATTACGATATCCACCTTTCCAAAGGTTTTATCCAGCTGGCGCGCCAGATTCTTTATACTATTTTCCTCTCCTATGTCGGTCCGAATAAACAGGGCCATATCGGAACCAAATTCCTGATTGAGTTTTCGAGCAGCTTCTTGACCTGTTTTTGGATTTATTTCGGCAATAATAACTTTGCTCCCCAGCCAGATTAGTGAGCGGCAAGCTTCGTAGCCTATCCCACCGCCTGCCCCGGTGACAACGGCAATTTTATCTTTCAATGAATTACGTTTAAGTGTTCCCGTCTCAATTAACATAATTTTTATTCCCTTCTTACATAATTTTAGTTAAATTTTATTTTCTCTTTTTTGCAAATTGCTCTTACTGTGTTTCTTTCCATTAACGCGTATCCTGGAATCCCACCGCCGCCTACGGACTGGCCAACTATTAAAAATTCTTTAATTTTGGAAGGGTTTTTGGTTTACTTAATAATGAATTAAGCATATCTTTAAAAGTCATTTTTAGTTGGGACCCGTATGATTCCGCATTAAACGTATATCTCTGTGTTGTCACAGGAGTTGCCACATCTATTACTTCTACCTGTCCGGTAATTCCGGGAAATCTTTTTTCCAGTAAATCTAAAGTATCGCGGGCAGCCCGGTTTTTTTCTTCATGATATCTTTTTTCATCCTGATATAAATTCCGCCAGAAGGAGAATGATGTGTCATAGATCACTTTGAGAACTCCTTTTCCGTCTCCGGCAAATGTTTTATCAAAACCAAACAATTCAATGCTCATTCTATTTCTGGCTCTATCGGCAATTTTAACTTCATTTTCAAGAAATAAAATAATAGCATGAGGTTCTTTCGAAATATCCCTTTTTACGCCAAACGATATATGTAGGCCCATTTTTGCTTCATCACTCGGTTTGGAATAAAAAATTTCTTGTTTTTTCGAAATGTATTTACCGCCAAGGAGATGAAAAATAGTATGATAACCAAAAGAATTGGATATAACATAGTCGGCATTATATTCCGTCCCGTCTCTTAATTTCACACCATTTACAGAATCATCTTCAAC
>Ga0209521_10000372_pt1 | contig 33863 bp, 35 predicted proteins | sample Rifsed19ft4_FD_184016 | JGI IMG/M metagenome (GOLD analysis project Ga0209521, IMG submission 184016) | Soil microbial communities from Rifle, Colorado, USA - sediment 19ft 4 (version 2) | ecosystem: Environmental > Terrestrial > Deep subsurface > Rock core/Sediment | place: Rifle, Colorado...
GTCTGAGACGCAGAGCGCGAAGCGATCTATATCTTGCTTTGAGCACCGATTTGGATCGGTAGCTCAGCGGTTAGAGCACCACTCTTATAAAGTGGGGGTCGATGGTTCAAATCCATCCCGATCCACCATAGACCTTAACTGGTCGGATTACAGTGGGTGCGATAAGCTGGATATATGAAGCAAGATATTTTCTTGCGAATATAAAGTGGGGGTCCTTGGTTCGAATCCAAGCTGGCCCAGCATAGGTCTTAATTGACTAAATTATAGTGGAGCCTCGCAAAGAGCTAGGTTAAAGTATTACCATGAAACTAATTTACGCACTATTGTGTGACCAGGCTTTTCTCTCGATCGAACGGAAAGTCAATATTATTGGCGTTTTTGAAACTATTAACGCGCCTTCTTTTCCGGTTAGCCACCCTAAATTTACTTTAGTGGGAAGTATTTCCCCTTCCAAAGCAAAGTTTAGGTTAGCAGTAGATATTGTTTCAGAAAACTCAGTTTCAATCTTGAAAGAGCCGCAGGAGAGGGAAGTATCCTTGCCACAAAATTCGCAAGCAAAAAACTTTAACTTTATAATCGATGTTCTTAATACCGTCTTTCCGCAAATGGGAAACTATTTAGTGAAAATTTTTATTGACGGGAAAACTATTGCCGAGTTACCGCTTGTTGTGGCTAAAACCGATCTGGTTAACTAGCTTCCAAAAAATTTGCCCTGCAATTTCTATCGTATCACAAAAATTTACTTAAACTCCAGACTGTTTTTCCCCTTTGGTAATTTTTTAAACTTAAATTAACGGTGAGGGATTTAGTAAGGAGAGAGAAATGGTCGTAGCAGCCCGTCCAGCCTTGGAAGTTCTTGAGGGCCACTACTCCGTAGAAGGAGCTGCGGATCGGTTGGGTCTGCCTACTGAAACAATCATTAGCTTGATCGAGGAGAGGCGAATGCGCGGTTGTAGGGCTTTCGGCCTCACTCTCGTTCCAAGGGAAGACGTGATAGCTTATCGGGAAGGGGCAGGGCACACCCCTCTACCTTTTGGCGCAGCTTAATTAACGAGAAGAACCTCTTCTCAAGGGTTCAGCTTTTAGCTGGGCCCTTTTCTTTGAATTTAATTTCCATGAGTGAAGTTTAAAGCTCCTCGAGTTTAATGGGTTTATCCAAACGACTTTGAGTAAGTATTAATTAGACAGGGCCACATATCCCATAGTTGCAATTTCCTTAAAATTAGTGTATAATTACAGGCACAATTGAATAACGGTTTGGTCGCTGACCGCTAACAGTGACTATCAAGAAAGGATGGGACTGCTGTGATGACACAGACTGCCCAAACGATCACGGTGGGCCAAGTCAAGGAGCTCGGAGGTGCTCTCCTCGAGGGTATCCCTACCCAGCTCCCCAGAGATCGTGCTCAGTCGCTCATTGGTGACAAGGAGCGGCTGCACGAACTGATGAAGTTCGTCCTCAACCTTCCGGCAGGCGTCGATCTCGACGAGCTGCGGAAGATGTTGGGTTCCTACACTCCCTTTGGGGACGAAGAGTACACCGACTCGGAGTACGTCTACAAGGCAGGCTTCCCGAGGAAGACCTGGCAACAGAGGTTGGACATCCTCCGCAACAACTTCGGTGGCCTCTTTCACGAGGGGCTGGAGGACTTCATCGCTCTGCTGCAAGGTCGTGGTGTGGACGAGTGGGTCGACGACGCAGTCAACCCCTATCTCGTTCCGGACTGGAGAGCTGTCGGCGAAACCTATGCCGAGGCGACAGTTAAGGCGTGGGCACGGGTAGCTGAGATGGCGATCTACAAGGGTCACACCTACAACTACCGCGAAGGTGTTCTCACCGAAGACCGGCTCAAGCTGGTCAACGACGAGTTCTACCGGCAATTGGAAAGCGAGTGGGGCTGCCAGCTTCACGGCATTCCGACGGTCACCGCCCACGAGCGTCTGAGGGAGTTGAGGCCTGGGCCACAGACGGTCTGGCCAATCTTTGCTCAGACCGGACTCCGACATCGGGGTCGCAGCGTTCGCCGAGGACACGTGATGTACAGCGAGACCGAATGGGCTCTTGGCCCCTTCGAAGTCGCCTGCATCATCCTCACGGACGGAGAAGACAGGCTGACTGCTTACGAGCACCTCGGTATCGACGCAGCCGGAGCCTTTTACAGGCCGAGGGCTGGTGAGGGGTTCGGCGACGCCCTGGACTTCTGCTTCTTCGACGTCAGGCTCGTGCTGAGCGGCGATTGGGTCAGCAGTCCGCGTCGGGGGTTCGGCTCGGCTTCTGCCTCCCTGCGGTAGTGCTCTTGGAACTTGAATCTTGGAGCCTTGTGCTTTTGATTCTTGTTCCTTGTTGTTCGCCCGCAAAAATCGCACCGTTTCGCAAAGCGAAAGCAGAGCCCCACTTCACCACCAGTGAAGACCGGGGCTCTTATCTTTTCTAATCACTTTCATATTCAACTTGCAGACAATAAGTAACATTTCATATAATCCGTGTTGGAAACTAGGCTAATGTATTCAAGATTACGGTCTTGGGTCGCCGAAATCTCTGGTCTTCCCAGTGAGTTAGAACTACAAACTTTAAGGAGTTTGTGGGAATACTTTGAGAAGATTTAGACACTACTTACCCAAGCCCTAAGCTCTTATTGAGCGAATAAAATTCAGAGGAAATAGCATATAAGCCAATAGGCAGTAAAGCTAAATCCTCAGTGCACTTTAGGAGGTTTGGGTGAAAGCCAGAGTCTGACGAGGAGTTCGACAACGCGCTGTACTTCAACTTCAACGGCGACAAGCTCAAGCTGAACGACAATTGGGTCAGCAATCCGAATCAGAAGTTCGGCTCGGCTTCTGCCTCCCTGAGGTTGTGTCTGAATCTACTAGGCACTTTGCTTGGTGTGTCTTATCCAGCCACCAAGCATTTTGCCTATTTCTTGGAGAAAAGACTCTAGTTGTAGATATTTATTGTTATCAATGCATTGAGTGTCTTTTGCTAGCCTCAATAGGGTCTTGAGAGATTCTAGCTTTGCGTCTGCCTTTTCAAGCAAATCAAGTTTCTGTTCTTGTCTTCTGCCAGCCAAAAATAAGAGTTCAAAGAGCTCAAGGGAGTTATTACTCAGAGTCTGCCCTAGAGTATATTTGTGTGCCTTGGGAAATTTGTTCTGGGCTAAATAAAGTTCTTTGTAGAAATCGTAAAGTTTCTGAAAGATGGGTACATCAGAATTGATTGACTTAGGAGGTAAAAATTGAAAGTCTTCGGCCATAATTATGATAAAGTTATATCACTCGAGGCTTTATTGCAAGCTTGGGATGAGTTTAAAAAAGGGAAAAGAGATAAGCCTGACGTTGGCTATTTTGAACTACATCTCGAGGATAACCTTTTCAAACTACATCGGGAGCTACGAAATAAGACCTACCGCCATTCTCCTTACACTGGGTTTTACATCCACGACCCAAAAGTTCGACATATTCACAAAGCCACTGTTCGAGATAGAGTCATTCACCACGCCCTCTTCAGTGCCCTTAACCCGCTTTTCGAGCCAACATTTATTCCAGAGTCTTACTCGTGTAGGAAGGGTTATGGTACTCACAAAGGATTCAAAAAGCTTGTGCACTGCTGCCGCAAAATCTCTCGTAACTACACTGTGGGTTGTTGGGCTTTGAAGTGCGACGTGCGAAAATTCTTTGATAGTGTTGACCACGAAATTTTGTTAAAGCTAGTGAAAGCAAGGATAAAAGACCCCGACACTCTTTGGTTAGTAAAGAAAATCGTGGAAAGTTACGAAACTACGAAGGGGAAGGGTATCCCTATTGGTAACCTCACCAGCCAACTCTTTGCAAACATTTACTTAAATAGTCTTGACCAGTTTGTTAAACACCACTTGAAGGTTAAGTATTATGTTCGTTACGCAGACGATTTTATTATTTTGGACGAAGACTTTAGATTTTTACTTGGAGCCCTAGGAAAGATTGGAGAATTTGTCGGAAAAGAGTTAAAACTCGAACTCCACCAAGACAAAATCTCCTTACGGAGACTTACGTGGGGTGTTGATTTTGTTGGTTATGTAGCCTTGCCATACTACCAAATCGTTAGGACTAAAACTAAAAGAAGGATTTATAGAAAGGTTAGAGAAAATATAGACATTTACAGGCGAGGGAAGTCAGACGTAACATCGATCAACCAATCCGTTCAATCATATCTTGGAATTCTTAAACACGCTGATACCCATAAGCTAGAACTTGATTTAAAGAATCAAATATTGTTTTGGTTGGGTAGTTAGAGCTCTTCGAGTTTAATGGGTTTATCCAAACGACTTTGGATTAAATTAAGGTATTTTTCGGTGGTGGCAAGCCTCTTGTGTCCAGCCAACTTGCTTACCAAAACTAGGGAAGTACCAGCCATGAGGTGATGGGCTACAAAAGTGTGGCGCAGATCATTAACCTTGGCATCTTTAATTCCTGCTAGGCGGAAGTAACGGTCAATAGCAGTTCTAATGTTGCGAACTAAAAGGGGTCGACCAGTTTTAGTAATGAAAAGAGTCTCCTCTTTAGTTTCTGGTCTTATTTCCAAATAGCGCTTGAGAGCAGTTTCAGAAGCCTTATTTAAAGGGACAGTTCTTTCAGGGTAACTTTCCCCGGCAGGAACATGGAGTTCCCCAGCTCGACCGTTTTCACCGAAGGTGACATCAGGTAGCTTTAGTTTAGCCAGCTCACCAATTCTTATCCCAGTTTGAAGAAGCAGCTCAATAATTGCTGAGAGACGAGTGTCATCGCGGGCGGAATCCCGCAGGGCCCGGTACTCCATCTTAGAGAGAATTCTGGGTGGTTTCATCTCAAACTTAGGGTGAGCAAGTAGTGCCGCAGGATCGTCAGTAACAATATCGCTAATTTTTAGAAAACGGAAAAAGGTTTTAGTGGAATTAGTTTTTCTTGAGATGCTTTTAGGGGTATAGCCTTCTTTAACAAGTTTGGCCATAAAGGCTTGAAGATCTTTGGTATTTACTTCATGGACCTGACTTTTCTTTAGTTCATCAAGAAAGTTAGTGAGCTGCTCAATATCTTTTCCATAGGCTAAAACAGTCGCACTGGAACGACCTTGCTTTTTAAGATGTTCAACAAACTTAGAATGAGCCTCTTTTAACCCAACCATAATCTTGAAACCAAGAACTACTAAGCAGAGGTTCTTTAGTTATCTTAAGCAGAGTGTAACAAGTATTCATACCCTTGTCAAGACACTATAGGGTGCTTCGCACCCTGCGTCTATGAAGACTAAGGGTGCTTCGCACCTTGCGTCTATGAAGACTAAGGGTGCTTCGCACCCTGCGTCTATGAAGACTAAGGGTGCTTCGCACCTTGCGTTACTTCGTGACTAAGGACTCTGTGCACCCTTCATCTCAGAAAATGTAGATCGCTTGGGTTCACTTTATTTTTATCAAGACTGGAGTTCGCTTTCTGGGGTATAATTAAAACATGAGAAAACTGCTGTCCTTATTAGTAATTGGTTTTTTACTTTTTTTTAACTTTAGTCTCTTAAAAAGTAGTTATGAGTCTGCCATGAAGCTCGGATCAGTTAGTCAAGAGGAAGAAAAAGTTAGAGAGCTGGAGAAGATTAACTTAAACTTGAAAGAAGAGCTAAAGAGGCGAGATTCAAGTTTGTTTATCGAGCAAGAAGCCCGTAATCGCCTAGGTTTGGGAAAACCTGGGGAGACAGCGATAATTGTTGAGGAAGCCGGTATTAGTAAAGCTCAAAAACAAGATCAGCAGGCGAAGACAAATTTTCAAAAGTGGGTGGAATTATTCAGAATTTAATCTTGCGTAGTTGATTTGTAGACGCTAATTTCGCTAGTTTGTGTGTTACCAACAAAATCAGTTGCGGTTGCCGCAAGCTTATGGTTGCCAGTGGAGCCGTTGCCAACCACCCAAGAATAGAGGTAAGGTGGCTGAAAGAACTCTTTAACCTGCCTACCATCAATCAAGAGGCTTACCTTTTCAATTCCTAAATTGTCGGCAACGTTTAGTTTAACTGCTATAGTTAGCGACGAAACGTAAGAGCCATCTCTTAAAGTTTCGAAGCTGACAGTTGGAGGTTCTAGATCATTGTTGCCAATTACTATTTTAATTGGATTAGAAGCTTGTACCAATCCGTTAGTGTTGTTAGCAATTGCAGAAAGGATTGTTTCGCCGTTTTTAAACTTAGTTGAATCAAAGGGTACGGCAGTTGTGAACTTACTTGAAGCATTGGTATTATTAACAGTTACCAAAATGTTCTCGCCGACGATAAGGCTCACAGAGGAGATTGCGTAACTTTCGTCACTAGCCTCAATTTGGATGTTCCTTACTCCAGAAATTATTTCTCCATCGGAAGGATCAGTAATGTTTACTAAGGAAGTGGAGATAAAGCTCTTTTCATTAAGAAGAGCAGCTTGGGAACGTGTGTCGCGAGTAAGGGTTACCTGTAGCACAGTAACGGGTATTGCCAAGACTATAAAGAGAGTAATAAAGATAGAGTAAAGATCTCTTGGGTTGTAGGGAGGCAGGAGAATTTTTTTGAATTCCTTAAGCATAAACAGCACTTAAAAAACTAGCCAGCATAATGCCGACAACTAAAACAATAAAAGTATTTACGAAAACGATGTAGAAACTTTTTATGGAAAACGGGTTTTTGGCAGCGAGCTGTAGTTCTTTAAAAAGATCCATGGCAGTTATTAAGTAAATTTACTCACATCGCTAGTGTTGTGTCAATTGATTAGGGGAAATTTGGTTGCGGGTGCCGGGTTCGCACCGGCTTAAGCGAGATTATGAGCCTCGCGGGATTCTAAACCCCCCACCCGCGGTAAATCTCGACAATTCTAGCACAGCTTCAACTTCTAGTCAATCTTTGGTATAATCCAACGACTTGGCAGGGTAGCTCAACGGCAGAGCAGCAGATTCATAAGCTGCGGGTTGTGGGTTCAAGTCCCACCCCTGCCACCACAACTTAATGTCCGAACTTATATTACTTATCGTTTTACTTCTACTGTCGGCTTTCTTTGCTGCTGTAGAAGCAGCTACCTTATCTGTTAGTAAGGTAAAGTTGCGCTCACTTCTCGAACAAAAAAGAAAAGGAGCAGCCGTTCTCTACAGCATAAAACAAAACCCCAACCGTCTTCTGATCACAATTCTTATTGGTAACAACTTAGTTAACATTGCCGCTGCTTCAGTGGCTACTGCTGCCTCAATTAAATTGTTTGGAGATACTGGTGTTGGTATTGCTACCGGGGTAATGACCTTACTAATCTTGGTTTTCGGCGATATTACACCGAAAACTTTTGCTATCCAAAATGCGGAAAGCCTGGCTTTATTATTTGCTCGGCCTATTCAAATTCTGGAATTTGTTTTATGGCCGGCAGTGACAATTTTTGAGGCAATTGCTAGGTTTGTTAATAGTCTAAGTGGTGAGAAATCGACTCGCTTGACCGAAGAAGAACTGCGTTCAATCATCACTTTAGGCAGGGAAGAGGGCCTACTAGATACCGAGGCTACCAAAAGGCTCCAGTCAGTCCTTGATTTTGAGACAACTACAGTGGCCCAAATCATGACCCCAAAAGCAGAGATTATCAGTTTTGATGCGGGTCTCACCATTGAACAGTTTCTCGACAACCCACTGGATGCGCCTTTTGACCGCTACCCACTTTATGAGGGGAGCGAGGATAAGATTGTGGGAATTTTAGATTTAATTGACGTTGTTCGCGCTATGAAAGAGGAAAAAATTTCGACTAAATTGAAAGAGATTATGCGGCCGACCTTTTTTGTTAAGAGCGATGCACGGTTAGATACACTTTTAAGTGAGTTTCGTCCAAAACGAGCTTCCATGGGAATTGTTATTATCGAGCACGGGAAAATGGTTGGTGTCTTTACTTCGCAAGATATTGTCGAAGAAATTGTTGGGGATATTTTTGAAGACGAACTGTACAAGAATACAAATGGATAAAGTCTCTTTTGAAGATTTTAAAAAATTAGAATTAAAAATTGGAAAAATTATTTCTGCTGTTCCGGTTGAGAAATCCGAAAAACTTTTAAAGCTTGAAGTTGACTTTGGAAAAAAGGATGCGTCAGGCCTGCCAGACAGAAGGCAGGTTATTTCCGGAATTGCTGGAAGTTATTCTCAAGACGATTTGGTAGGTAAAAGTTTTGTTTTCGTCACCAATTTAGAGCCAAGAACAATCATGGGTCTGGAAAGCCAAGCGATGATCCTGGCGGCGGAAGGTGAAGACGGTCCGGTTTGTCTAACTCCAACCGAAGAAGTTCCCCCAGGAACTATAATCAGTTAACCTTGACAGACTAGCTTTAAAAGAGTAAATTAACGACAATGGTAGTTAACTTAAATCCCTATTGGCACTACAAGAAAACCCATTAAGTTGGCGGTTTTGTTGTGCCTTGGTTTAAGTTTCCTCGATAAGTAAATTCTCAAAAGTAACAAAAGCATCACAAAGCTCGCCAAAGGCGAGTTTTTTAGTGCAAAAGGAGGGAGAATGGCTGGTTGTTTGCCCGGATCAGATTGGGAGTCTAGTGACGTTGGGGTTTCAGTTGAAAAACAGCTGCAACACAACGACCTATGCTCTAATCCAGCGGATACCTACAGGTACAAAAAGACTTTAAGTCACTCCGCGGCGCTGGAAATGGAAAAGTGTCGATCTTGCGGAGCCGAAAGAGTGTTGGAATGGTCCAATGCTGGTTAAGAGTCGGAAAGGCTCTGTACCAAATTTTAGGAAAGAGGAGGATGATAATGTACCCGTAAGCTAAAACAACCACCAAAAGTTTAAGAGAAAGGAGAAAGTGAAAATGAAGCCAGCATTTGAACACCCGTTCTGGCCCTAACCAGAACTAGATAGGTTTCGAGAGGGCGACTTGCATTCTTTGCGGTCCGCTTGTCGCCCTCTCGAGCCTAATACTAACAAGGCAAAAGAAATGTTTCAAGAAAGGAGGCAAATCTTTCGTTTGCCTCCTCTACTTTCGATAATTTAGACAAAGACTTTATAACTTGGTAATCTAGAACAAGATGAAAAGAATACTTACAGGAGATAGACCCACAGGAAAACTGCATTTGGGCCATTATGTTGGCAGCCTTGCCAATCGCATTAAACTTCAAGATGAATACGAAATTTTCTTGCTGGTCGCAGATCTTCACGCCCTAACGACTAATACTGACACTTCCAAAATTAAAGAAAACGTACGCGAGTTGGTTCTGGACCAATTATCTGTCGGGATTGATCCCAAAAAGGTAAGTTTTTGTGTTCAGAGTCAAATCCCAGAAGATCAGGAACTGTTCACTATTTTTTCTATGCTGGTTAGTAAAAGCCGCTTAGAAAGAATCCCAACTCTTAAAGATGTTTTACATGATTTAAATATCGAAAACCCAAGTCTTGGACTACTTTCTTACCCAGTATTACAAGCTGCCGACATTATGATGTTGCGAGCGAATGTTGTGCCGGTTGGTAAAGACCAAGTCAGTCACCTGGAGCTAACTCGTGAGATTGCTGAGAAGTTTAACTCAACCTACGGAGAGGTTTTCCCGGTTCCGGAAGCTTTAATTCCAAAAGATATCGGCACTCTTCCTGGGATTGACGGTAAGATGAAAATGAGTAAATCCTTAAATAACGCCATTTACCTTTCCGATAATGCTGAAGAAGTCAAACGAAAAGCAATGAGTATGTACACAGATCCGACCCGAATTAAAGCAACTGTTCCAGGTACTGTGGAAGGAAATCCGGTCTTTATCTACCACGATGCTTTTAATTCAAATAAAACCGAAGTCGAAGATCTTAAGAAACGTTACCGTGAAGGTAAAGTAGGCGATATCGAGGTCAAAGAAAAACTCATCAGTGCTCTGAATAAGTTCCTTGATCCTATCCGTGAGGCTCGAGCAAAATACGAAAAAGAAGAGGGCTTAGTTGAAAAAATCCTTGAAGAAGGTACTAAAAAGGCCCGAGCCGAAGCAATCGAGACTCTCAATCTCGTCAAGAAGGCTATGAACCTTAACTAGCCTTGATTGACTTCACTTCGCGTGGTATACTGAGCTGCATTTAAGCCATCCATTATTTATTTAAGGGACGCGAATGAAAAATTCAAAACCAGCTCAAAAAAGTTTTTTTAGATCGATTGGTTTTTACCTCTTGGTTATTTTTGCGGCTGTTTTCATCATTTTCGGATTTGTAACACCTCAGAATACTGGTGAGGAAAAGCCGCTTTCCGACGTTCTCAATCTTATTAAAGAAGGCAAAGTGGATAAAGTCGTCGTTGATGGCGAAGTGTTAGTTGTTACCCAAAAAGACGGTTCAACGCTAAGAGCCATTAAAGAGGAGGGAGTGGGTTTTTCGGAAATTCTTAAAAATGCTGATATTAAAGCTTCAGAGGTGAAATGGTCAGTTAAAGACAACCGCACAACCGAGGCTATTTTTGGAATTATTAACCTGCTTCTACCCGTAATCCTCTTGGTAGGTATTTTTTATTTCTTTTTCCGCCAGGCTCGTGGGCAAGGCGACAGTTTGCTCTCTTTTGCTCGTTCTCGAGCTAAAGTGTTCAACAAAGATAAACCCTCGATTAAGTTTGCCGATGTAGCCGGTGTTGATGAAGCTAAACAAGAGCTTGAGGAAGTAGTTCAGTTTTTGAAGACCCCAGAAAAATTCCGTGCCCTTGGTGCCAAAATTCCCAAAGGCGTGCTTTTGGTAGGACCCTCTGGAGTAGGTAAAACGCTACTTGCGCGGGCAGTAGCTGGGGAGGCGGGAGTGCCGTTTTTCTCAATTGCCGGTAGCGAGTTTATGGAAATGCTGGTTGGGGTAGGGGCTAGCCGGGCGCGAGATTTATTTGAAAACGCCAAGAAGAATGCTCCGGCGATTATTTTCATTGACGAAATCGACTCAATTGGTCGTCAACGTGGACTTGGTATTGGTGGAGGTCACGACGAGCGCGAACAGACCTTAAATCAAATTTTAGTAGAAATGGATGGCTTTGAACCTAATGCCAACGTGATTGTCATGGCAGCTACCAACCGTCCGGACATGTTAGACCCAGCGTTAATTCGTCCAGGACGCTTTGATCGCCGGGTGACATTAGACCTACCTGATATCAGCGGTCGTCGGGCGACTATCAACATCCACTCTAAAGGCAAACCCATGGCCAAAGCGGTCGATTTGGATAAGGTTGCCCGCCGGACAGTTGGTTTTTCCGGAGCTGATCTTGCTAACATGTTGAATGAAGCGGCAATTTTGGCAGCCCGTGAAAACAAAAAAGAAATTGATAATAAAGCTCTTGAGGAAGCTGCTACCAAAGTGCAACTAGGCCCAGAGCGCCGAAGGATGACGAGCGATGAAGAAAAAAGAATCACTGCTTACCATGAGGCAGGGCATGCAGTGGTGACCAAAATGTTGCCGCACACTGATCCAGTGCACCGTATCTCGATCGTTTCCCGGGGAGCAACTGGAGGTCACACGCTTATCCCGCCTGCCTTTGACCGCTACAACGAGACTAAAACTCGGCTTTTGGAAACGGTCTCTTCTTTACTAGGTGGACGAGCTGCCGAAGAAATTGAATTTAATGAGTTTACCATTGGTGCTGCCTCTGATATTGAGAGAGCAACGGACTTAGCCAGAAATATGGTAACTCGCTTTGGAATGAGTGAGCTGGGGCCGATGACTACTAGTACTCACGGCGAAAACCCTTGGGTAGCCCGCGAAGTAAGCGAAGGCAAGGCTTTGTCTGAGGAGCTGGCATCAAAGGTTGATGAACAAGTCAAGAAAATTATCGACCAGCAGTTTGAATTAGCTAAGAAAATCCTTGTGAGTAATAAAAAGAAACTCGATTTAGTCGCTGCCGAACTGGTCAAGCGTGAAACTTTGGAGGGAGATGAGTTTGAGGCTCTTATGACCAACGGTAAGATCAAAGAACCTGAAGCCCCTTCTGCAGAGAGTGAAACTACTAAACTTTCGAAAAAAGAAGCTTAAGAAATTAAGCCCCTTTGGGGATTGCTTTTTCTGAAAAAAGTAAAACCCTGCTGTAATATACTAATTGAATGGCTAAACTCGTCCTTGTTGATGGACATGCCCTGTTCCACAGGGCGTTTCACGCGATGCCACCTTTGACTACTTCAAAAGGTGAGTTGGTAAATGCGGTTTTTGGCTTCACTTCTATGCTTTTGCGGGTGTTAGCGGACATTAAACCCGAGTACGCTGTTGTTGCTTTCGACACTAAGGCTCCAACCTTTCGCCACACTGAATTTACTGCCTATAAAGCCCACCGCTTGGCCGCCGCTCCGGAAATGATCGAGCAGCTTCCTCGAATTAAAGAAGTTGTAGATAGCCTCAATATCCCCATTTTTACTCTAGAAGGTTATGAAGCCGACGATGTGATTGGAACTTTGGCCAATCAAGCTGTTGACCAGGAGGTGTTTATCGTCACCGGCGATCGCGACGCACTGCAGTTAATAAATGGGCACATAAAAACCTATATGCCGGGTAAAAGTCTGAGTGATGTGGTTATTTACGACGGGAAAAAGTTTGAGGAAAAATACGGTTTTAAACCCTCACAACTCGTTGACTTTAAAGCTCTAGTGGGGGACGCCTCCGACAACATCCCAGGGGTTAGTGGGATTGGGGAAGTAACTGCTACTAAATTGATACAAGAGTTTGGAACCGTGGAAGAAATCTACAAAAACCTTGGCAAAATCCCGGAAAAGGTTGGTGAGAAACTGGCTAAGGAAGCGGAAATGGCCGCCTTAAGTAAGAAATTAGCCACAATTGATACCCGCGCTCCGATTAAACTCGATTTAAATAAATGCCGTTTGGCTGATTATGACAAAGAGAAGGTTCTGACCCTTTTCGAGGAACTTGAATTTAACAGCTTGCTGAAAAGACTTCCCAACGCTGATAAATTGACTAAACAGCCGGCCGTCCACACAGACCAGACCGAACTGTTTACGACTAACGAAGCGGTGGAGCCAGTCAAAAGGGATTTAACTGACCTGGAAAAAGTTTTGCGAGATATGGAGGCTCGCGGCGTTTTAGTGGACAAAGCCTACCTAGCAGCACTAGCTAAAGACATTAACAAGGCAATTACTACGTGTGAAAAGGCAATCTACGAAAGTGTTGGCCACGAATTTAATTTAAATTCGCCGAAACAGCTTTCCGGAGTCTTGTTTGACGAACTTGGTTTGACCCCGACTAAGAAGCGAAAAAATCACGCCTCAACTGATGAAGAAACTCTCAACGAACTGCATGGTGCTCATCCTTGTATCGAACAACTTTTGAACTACCGAGAGCTTTTTAAGCTCAAATCCACTTACGTTGATGCCCTCCCACCATTGCTCGATGAAACTAACCGCGTTCACACCCATTACCATACCGACGCTACTAGGACAGGGAGGTTATCTTCGAGTAACCCCAATCTCCAAAATATCCCTATCAAGGGAGATTGGGGTAATAAAGTCCGCCAAGCTTTTATTGCGCCTAAGGCAAGTAAGTTAATTTCTGCTGATTATAATCAGATTGAACTGCGAGTGATGGCTCATCTTTCTGGCGATAAGAATTTGACGGAAATTTTTAAACGGGGAGAGGATATTCACACCCGAACCGCAGCGGAAATCCTTAACAAAAAACCTGAAGGAGTTACCAAGGACGATCGGAGACTGGCAAAAGTGGTTAATTTCGGCATTATGTACGGAATTTCGCCCTTTGGTTTAGCCCGACAGCTAAAAATTGATCGTGAGGCGGCTAAGGCAATTATCGACCGCTACTTTGAAGAGTTTCCCGGTGTCAAAAATTGGCTTGAGAAAACCTTAGAGGCAGCTTATGAAAAAGGTTATGTGGAGACTTTAGGAGGCTTCCGTCGTTATCTTATTGAGTTGAAACAAGGTAACTACCGTGTTCGGGCAGCTGGTGAGCGGATGGCGATTAACGCTCCAGTGCAAGGGACAGCGGCCGATATCATCAAAGCAGCGATGATCAAATTACATGCAAAGTTACAAGATTATAAAACAAAGATGATCTTGCAAGTTCACGACGAACTAGTTTTCGAAAGCCCAGATGAGGAGGTTGAGAGGATTATTCCCATTACTAAAGATTTGATGGAAAACACTTTCAAACTTTCTGTTCCCGTTACCGTCGAGGTTAAAATTGGCCAAAACTGGGGCAAAATGGAAGTAGTTAGTGATTGACATCGGTAGAATTTTTACTAAATAAGCCCCTCGATTACATCTCGACGCTTGTAACTTTACAAGTTATAATAAAATTAGTGAACAAAAATTTGATCGGTGTTTTTGACGCAATCAAAGCAGCTTGGGAATTGATCCAAAAGAACTTAGGGCTTTTTCTCCTACTTGGTGTTGGCCCTCAGGTTGTTTACACACTACTAGCGCTGATTATTTTTGCCCCACTTGATAAAAATTTTAACCCCAACAGCCCGGCTTTCTTTTCTTCTCTGGCACCGCTTTTTTCTGGTTTAATAATTCTGTTTGTACTTAGTTTAATACTGGGAACTTTGGTTTCAATTCTGCAGATTTTACTGGTAATTAAAACTGATCGTGGTGAGCCAGTTACCTTGGACAGTATGTTAAAAGACGGTGTCAAAGTCTTTTTCACCTTTCTTATAACTGAAGTCCTGGTGGGGCTGGCTGTTTTTGCGGGTATCCTGCTCTTGATAGTGCCAGGGATAATTTTTGCGGTTTGGTTTTTTGCTGCCATTTACATTGTGGTCGGGGAAAATAAAGGAGCCTTTGCAGCCATGTCAGAGAGTAAGAATTTGGTGAGTGGGCTTACCTGGGAAGTTCTTTGGCGCTTTATCGCCGGCATCTTGTTGCTGATTGTGGTTTCGATTGTAGTTTCTATCCCACTCGCACCTCTAACTAGTGGTCTTGGTAGGGGTAACTTGCTTGTTAACCTTCTCCAGTCCTTTGTCAACGGAGCTCTAAGTATTGTTGGTGTTGCCTATAGCTACACCATTTATAAGTCACTTAAAGCGATTAAATCTTCACAGCCTACCCCTGCCCCTGAACAGCCGGTAGTTACCCAAGCAACCTAACACGGTATAGCCTTTTCCTTTTTTAATTTTTTTAGTCCACGAAGTGGTCGCAGCACGCGCAGTATTCGGCTTCGGCACAGAGTGCGGAAGGCATAGAATATGAGCGTGCTATAATTTGCTGGCTATGCCGGAGCTTCCTGAAGTTACGACTATTGTCAACGACATCAACAAAAAATTGGTCGGGAAACGTATTTCCCAAGCCAAAATCACCTCACTAGGAGAAAATTTACGGATAAAATCCAAACAAGACTTGGATTTAAAACTTTCCAGCAAAAAAATTGAAGGGGCAAAACGCCGAGCTAAATTCCTAATCATCGAACTTTCTAACGGAGATAAGTTAGTTATTCACCTAAAACTTACTGGTCAATTTTTGCTTAGGGATAAAGATGCTCAGGCTGACGAGTTTACCCGTTTAATTTTGGATTTGGAGGATGGTCAGCAAGTGCGTTTTTGCGACCGCAACGGTGCTGCTGAAGCTTTTATTTTGTACGAGCTTTCTAAGCTAGAAAATTTGGTCGGCCCCGAACCGTTTGAGGTTTCGGCAGAGGTTTTTGAACAGAATATCAAAAAGAGTGAAAAGAAAACTATCAAAGAGGCGATTGTTGACCAGAAGGTAATTGCCGGAGTCGGGAATATTTACGCGGATGAAGCTTTGTTTGTCGCCAAAATTAACCCGTTTCGCACACCAACCTCAATAACAACCGAAGAGGCCTCAACTATCCTTGAGGCAATTAAACAAGTTTTGCAGGAGGGAATTGACCACCGTGGCACAACTATCGATTCGTACCGAGATTTAGACGGCAATATGGGAACTCACCAAAATTACCTGCGTGTTTACGGCCGCACAGACAAACCTTGCCAGAACTGCAAAAAACCTATCATCTTGACTGAAATCAGTGGCCGCCGAACCCACTACTGCCAAACTTGCCAACCCCAATCCCAACTTAGTCTTTTCTAGTTAAAATTGATTATTATCCTGCAGTTTTTTATAATTCGTTCCAAGATTTGACTGAGAGAGGTGTTAGTTGGGGATTTTCTATATTACCGGAATTTCCCATGTCCTGTTTAAAATAAAGTTTGGTTTCTGGCCTTGGACAAAGAGTTATCTTTATTACTCTGAACCGCAGACAAGTGTCAATGAAACGCTGTCTATGTATGCTGAAGTAGTAAACTACTTTTTGAGCCAGCAGGAAAGACTTCATACAAGACAGGAGTGGGATTCAAGATTAAGTACAGTTGTTATCGACAAGAAGGTGCAAAAAGCCGAAAAACAATTCCAGCGAGCTTGTAAACTTGCCAAAAGGTTCGGTTTCGAAGTAGGAGACTCATATAGAGACTACCTAAGCTAGTCCCGTTTCTACCAAAGAGGCGGGACTTTCTTTTTGGGATTGAAAAACCTTTAATAAATTTGTATGATGTACCAGCTATGAGCAAGATAAACGTTTTGGAAAAAGTTAAAAAGATCGAAAAAGATGTTCAGAAATTAAAAGCTGAGGTAGTAAAACCTACCCATTTAAGCGAGGAGCTACTCGATAAAAGAGATGCCCAGTTGCTCAAAAGAGCAGTAGCCAGAAAAGAAAAAGAAGGCTGGCTTGATCTCGACACTCTTCTGAAGACCTACAGAAAAGAAGGCTTAACTCAGGGATAGATGTACAAGATCTTCCTTTCCTCAACTGCCGACCATCAGCTTCGTCGGTTAGACTACCAGCAGCGACAACGTATACTCCAAGCCATAAAAAAACTTTCCAATAATCCAAGACCAGAAGGTAAATTAGTCAAGAAATTGGTTGGTAAAGACGGTTATCGTTTAAGAGTGGGAAATCTACGAATTTTGTATACAATTAACGATAGAATAAGTCTTGTTTTTATTTATGAGGTTGGTAAAAGAGGAGACATTTACTAAATGCCAGAATTACCGGAAGTAGAAACAATTAGACGCGATTTAGAAAAAGAGCTTGTTGGGCACAAAATTACCAATCTTTGGTGGGATGCGCCCAAAATGCTCCAACCCTCGCCCGAAGTTGTCCAGAAAATCATTGGCCACCACATCGTCTCCGCCGGCCGCATCGGTAAGTTGCTTCTCTTGGGGATAGAAAATGACGGAACCATTGGAATTCATCTTAAACTTTCTGGTCGGCTCTTCATTCGAAAGACAAGTGACCCCGAGGATCGTTTTACCCACATTACTTTTAAACTTGATGACGGTAGGGAACTGCGTTTTACCGAGTTTCGCAAGTTCGGTTATGCAAAGCTAATTGAAAATTCGACTGATCTTAAAAAAATCACTGACGAATTTGGCCCTGAGCCTTTCACCAAAGACTTCACCTTTGACTACTTTAAAAACATGCTGAGTAAAACCACGCGGGCGGTTAAAACCGTAATTATGGATCAGAAAAAGATTGCTGGAGTAGGTAATATTTACGCAGATGAAGCACTTTGGTATGCAAAAATCAATCCGGAAACCCCCAGCAATAAAATCAACGAGAAAGACGCCGAAAGCCTGTATAAAGGGATCATTAAATCACTTGACGAGGGAGTTAAGGACCGTGGTACTAGTATTGACGACTATTTAGATATTTACGGAAAAGAGGGCTTTCATGCCAAAAATCTCAAAGTTTTCCGCCAAGACGGCGATCCTTGTCCACGCTGCGGTACAGTTATTAAGAAAATCCGAGTTGGAGGCCGTGGCACACACTTTTGCCCGCAATGTCAAATCAAACACTGACCGTTAACATGATCTCGGAAACGGAGTTTGGCCGCCAAACTACAGGGGTTCACACTGCCTACTTGAATATGGTCAAAATGTTGAGGAAAAAGGGCGTTGAAGTGCGGGTCAACTCTAAAGAAAAGGCGGACATCACTCATTTGCAAACTGCCGGTTGGTACAGTTTAAGGAAACTTCTCGCCAACCGTCCGACTGTAGTTTCGGCCCACGTTGTGCCCCAATCTTTCATAGGAAGTTTGGTAGGAGCAAAATATTGGTATTGGGAAGCCAAAACGTACCTAAGTTTTTTTTATAACCGTGCTAATTTAGTCCTGGCCGTTGCTCCTAAGGTAGAAGATCAGTTGAGGGAAGTTGGGGTCAAAAGTCGTATTGAAGTTTTTCCCAACCCGGTTGACCACAAGGTTTTTCGAAAGGATAATCAGTTACGTCGACAGGCTCGGGACAAGTTTGGGATTAGTGAGAAAATTAAAGTGGTTCTTTCCGTTGGGCAGCAGCAACCCCGCAAGGGAATTGAAGATTTTTGGCATCTTGCAAAAGAGTTTCCTAAATTAGAATTTGTTTGGGTAGGAGGACGGCCTTTTGGTAAGATCGCTGCTGATAACCAAAAAATTGAGCAACTGTTAGCCAACAAACCTGAGAATGTTAAAGTTATTGAGTCAGTGACTTATGGGGAAATGGACCTGATCTATAATTTAGCAGATATTTTTTTCTTGCCCTCTTACCAGGAAAACGCTCCGATGGCAGTAATTGAAGCTGCTGCTTGCAGTCTGCCGCTACTATTGCGTGATTTGGAAGAATACCGCTTGCTTTATGGCGCGGGTTATCTGAAGGGTGAAAGTGAAACTTTTAATAAGCTGATTTCCCGTTTGAGTGAGGACCAAGATTTTTACTTACAAAGCTCTAAAGAGGCCTTGGCTTTAAGCCAAAAATTTTCTTTTGAGATCTTAGGAAATAAATTAATCAATTTCTACAAGGAGCTTCTTTAGACTACGGATGGAAGAAAAATTTGTCACCTCTTTTGACGGCACGCAAATTTTCTACTGGGCCAAAAAGCAGACAAAAACGTGGCTGGTTTTTCTTCATGGTGGAAGCGGCAGCAGTAACTCCTGGTGTTTTCAACTGCCATTTTTTCTTTCCCAAGGTTACTCAGTGATCGTTCTGGACCAAAGGGGCCACGGTTTATCAGGAAGGGGTAAGAACCTGGATTTTTTTAGTATTGATAATTTTGCCAAAGACGTTAAGGCAGTTTTAGACGCAGAGCAGGCTGATAAAGTGGTCTTGGTTGGCCACTCTCTAGGTAGTCAAATTGCCCAAAGGTTTTATCAGCTCTACGCAGAGAGTGTTGTGGCCCTAGTTTTAATTAGTACCAAATTTGCAAGAAGCAGCCCAAAACTACTCACCGGACTAGTTAATTTTTTGATGAGGCTAGTTTTCTTAGTACCTTGGGGTAGTCCGAATAACAATTACACTGACTACAACCGATTTACTGACACCGCCGATTTCAACCTTCTCCGTATCCTTTCCGACATCCGAAGTTGCTCCTTTAAAACCTATGCAGCTGGCATTTTAGTCGGTAACCATTTTGAGAACAAAAACTACCAGGATATCAAAGTGCCAAGTTTGCTAATTCACGGGGAAAAAGATATGATTTTCCCGTATAAACCAGTTCAGTCACAAGCTCACGAAATGAGTAACTTTAAGTTTGAAAGCTTGCCCACTAACCACATTACTTTATTAAACCTGCCAGATGAAATTACCAAAAAGATAGCGGACTTTTTGGTGAAGTTGAACTAATGCGCATTGCTTTTTTTACTGATAATTACCACCCACAAATTTCTGGAGTAGTAGAACAAGTGGAAACGAGTGCCAAAGCTTTAAGGGAACTGGGCCACGAAGTTTTTATCGTTGCCCCGAAAACCCCTGGGTACAAATCCAACGAAAAAGATGTTTTCTGGATCCCCTCGATTAAGGTTAACCGTAATCCGGAGTACCGCTTTATTGTGCCTTTGCCAGATACAGAGATGCGTAAACTTCTCACCCAAAAATTTGATGTGGTTCACAGCCACGGTGGGGTGATCAGTTTTCTAGCCTGGGAAATTGCCCGGCGTAAGAAAATACCCTACATCTACACTTACCATACCCTTCTTAATCGTTACACTCACTATTTATTCAACGGGAAAATTGTTACTCCCAAGATGGCGGAAATTGCTTCCCGTGTTTTTTGCAACTTGAGCGACCGTGTGATCGCGCCTACCGAAGCGGTAAAGCGTGAGCTTGTTCGCTATGGAGTTAAAAAGCCTATCAGTGTAGTTGCCGGAGGAATTAACTTGAAAAAATTTGCTCCTGCCGAGAAGGGCTTCTTAAGAAAAAAGTATGGAACTGCTGCCAGCAAAGTGATCCTGCTTTACGTTGGTAGGGTTGGTAAAGAAAAAAACATCGAGTTTATTTTGCGCAGTTATGCTCGGCTGATCAAAACAGTCGACAGCACGATCCTGTTTATTGTGGGGGATGGTACCGAAAAGGCAATACTCGAAAAAACTGCCAAAAACTTAAGTTTGGGCAAGAACGTGATCTTCACTGGCTTTGTTGATATGGGTGAGGTGCCCAAGGTTTATGCCGATGGTGATATCTTCCTCTTTTCCTCCCAGTCAGAAACCCAGGGTTTGGTAGTAGCAGAAGCGATGAGCCAGGGTTTGCCGGTGGTTTGTGTCAAAGATGGTGCTTTTGAAGACGTAGTCGTTGACGGGGAGACTGGTTTTGCTACCAAGAAAGACACTAAGGAATATTCCGAAGCAATTTTAAGGCTAGTTAACGATAAAAAGTTGCGCGAGGAATTAGGGGAGAACGCTAGAGCCCTAGTTCGTAGTGAGTATTCTGACCAGCGACAGGCGGAAAAACTGACCGAAGTTTATAAGCAGGCACTTAAAGAAACTTTAGATAAAACCGAACCAGGCAGTTTAATCCGTCAGAGAGTCTTGAATTTGAACTTGTTTATCAAAATGAGCGAGAGATTCAACCGCTTTACGCAAGTTATGAAGCTACCGAAATGGTATTAGTTGACGGCAAAGCTCTTCGAGACAGGTTCCTCCAAAGTTTGAAGCTTGAAATCCAAGAAAAATCTCTCCAACCACATCTGGCAATTGTTCTAGTCGGTGATGACGAAGCTTCCTTAAGATATATCAAGCAAAAACAAAAGGCTGCTGTCGAAATTGGTGCTCAAACCACCCTTATAGAGCTTCCAGGCAATATAGATCAAGAGCCTTTAGAAGCAGAAATTTCTCGTCTCGATAAGGATAAGAAAGTAACCGGAATAATTGTTCAATTACCGCTTCCTGAAAATCTAGATAAAGAAAAAATCTTTTCATCCATAAGTCAAGAAAAAGATGTTGACGGTTTGCGGCCCGACTCTCCTTATACTTCAGCTGCACCAGCAGCGGTAATGGAAATTCTCCAAGAATACAAAGTTTCTCTTAAAGGTAAAACTGCGGTAGTTTTAGGCAGCAGTGGTTTTGTTGGCCTTAGGCTTGTCGGTTTGTTTAAGAAAGAGCAAGCGCAAGTAGTTGAGATTGACGAAAACACACAGCCTCGAATTGATAACTTAGTTCAAAAAGGTGACATTGTCGTTTCTGCAGTTGGAAAACCAAACTTGGTAACTGCCGACATGATTAAAAATGGTGCAACTGTTATCGACGTTGGCTTTAATACTGATCCGCAGACGGGAAAACTAGTTGGAGACGTTGATTTTGAAGCGGTAAAAGAAAAAGCCAGCTTAATTTCTCCTGTTCCCGGCGGCGTCGGGCCGGTAACCGTGGCCATACTAATGAAAAACCTTGTTTCCGCCTCCGAAGAAGTACAAGGCCCGGCCTTGTCATCCTGAACTCGATTCAGGATCTTTCTTTGACTTCTTTGACTATTTGATTCCCAACTGTTATTAATAAGGCAGCTAAAAGGAGGAGATAAATTGCAAACTTTCGGTGAAGAGAAGTTCCGAAAGCTGTTCGGTGACCCAAAGCAGGTTGCTGCCGAGCTACGTCAGTTCAGTGATGATCACGAGTGGTTGGGTTGGAACGCAAGCATCCTTATCCGAAACCACCTGAACCACTGGGTGGCAGTCTTCCGCGGAAGGGTTATTGGAACCCAAGAGGGTGTAAGTAGCCTGCATGTCTTGGTGACTCGGTTGCAGAAGCAGGGCTATGATACCGGCAAAGTCGCTATCAAGTTCCTGGACACCAACCCTAAGCCGATGATTCTCTTGAGCATAGCCTGAAAGGAGAGAAATGGAGTACATCGACTGGGTGTCGCCTTTTCTAGTCGCGCCGTTAACCATTCTCTTTTTGGTAGCCGCCGTCGGAGTTCTACATTGTTGGTGGAGAGACCGGCACGAAAGGCGCCGCCGCAAGTTGCAAAAAGGATGAGGGGAGAGGTGGAAAATTACTTAGTTTTCTTTGGCGGGCCGATTGTGGCCCTTATCGTTTCTGTGTTAGTTTTGGGAACTATCTACATCCTGATCCCAAACTGGCGTAACGATCGAAGTCTCCGCAAACTGGGGTGGCGCAAGTACTTGAGGCTGAACCGAATTACATAGGTTCAGCCTTTTCTTTTTAGGAAACTTTAAGGGTAACCTTATCGTTAGCTAATTTGGCTTCGACCTTGTCGCTGGCCTTTACTTTGCCTTCAATAATTTGCAAAGAAAGTTCGTCCAGAATTAAATCCTGAATTACACGTTTCAGGAGACGGGCACCGTAGACTGGGTCGTAGCCTTCTTTAGCGATTTTTTCCTCGACCTCTCGTGTTACCGTAAGTTCAATCCCTTTTTCTTTAAGCCTCTCAACCACCCGTCTGAGTTGCATTTTAGTAATTTGGGCAATTTGGTCCTCTCCTAGAGGCTCAAAGATGACAATTTCGTCCAGCCGGTTGATAAACTCTGGTCGGAAGGTGTTACGTACTAACCCCATCAGCTCTTCACTCATAATTCCCGGAGTTTTGCCGGCGTATTTTTGAATAATGTCACTACCTAAGTTGCTGGTCATAATAATCACCGTATTTTTAAAATCAACTGTGCGACCGCGGCCATCAGTCAAACGACCGTCGTCCAAAACCTGAAGTAGAGTGTTAAAGACATCTGGATGGGCTTTTTCAATTTCGTCAAAAAGCACCACGCTGTAGGGTTTACGACGCACTGCTTCGGTGAGCTGTCCGCCTTCTTCAAAACCAACGTAGCCTGGGGGAGCACCGATCAGTCGCGCCACCGCGTGCTGTTCCATATACTCACTCATGTCGATGCGGACTAGAGCTTTTTCATCGTTGAACATAAATTCTGCCAAAGAGCGGGCTAGTTCGGTTTTACCCACACCAGTGGGGCCCAGGAACATAAAGCTGCCAATCGGTCGGTTCTCTTCGCTAATTCCGGCCCTGTGGCGCCGTATAGCAGCCGCTACGGCTTTAATTGCCTTATCCTGGTTTACCATCCTCTTGTGTAATTCGCTCTCTAAATGGGCTAATTTAGCGGCTTCGCTCTCCACAAGGCGGTTAACCGGAATGCCGGTCCAACGGGAAACCACACTGGCGATGTCATCAGCAGTTACTTCTTCCCTCAAGATTTGTCCACCTTTAGAGACCTCTTTAAGCTTTTGATTAAGTTTTTTAACTTCTTCCTCAAGAGTAGGGATTTTACCGTACTTAAGTTCAGCCGCTTTATTAAGGTCGGCTTCACGTTCAGCTTGTTCGGCTTGTACACGGACCCGCTCAAGCTCGGCGCTTTTGGCACGCAAACTGGTAATCACCTCTTTTTCACCTCGCCAGTTTTTTTCCATTTCATCAGCTTTGGTTTTAAGACTCTCAATCTCATCCTCAAGCTTGGCTAAGCGTTCTTTGGAGGCGGTATCTTTTTCTTTCTTGAGAGCCTCTTTTTCAATTTCCATTTGGACCAAGCGGCGTTTCATTTGATCCAGCTCAGTAGGCATGCTCTCAACCTGCATTTTGAGAGCAGCAGTAGCCTCGTCAATCAAATCAACCGCTTTGTCAGGCAAGAAACGGCCGGAAATGTAACGGCTGGAAAGCTGAGCAGCCGCCACCAATGCTGAGTCGGTAATGCGGATCCCGTGATGAACCTCATACTTTTCTTTAATGCCACGCAGTATGGCTAGGGTATCTTCAATCGAAGGCTCGTCCACAAAAACTGGTTGGAAACGCCTTTCAAGGGCGGGGTCTTTCTCAATGTATTCCCGGTATTCTTTTAAAGTTGTGGCCCCAACAGTGTGGAGTTCGCCGCGGGCTAGTGCCGGTTTAAGGATATTGGCAGCATCTACCGCACCTTCAGCCTTGCCGGCACCGACAACAGTGTGAAGCTCGTCAATAAACAAAATGTACTTTCCTGACTCGGTAATAGACTTTAAGACGCTTTTGAGGCGTTCCTCGAACTCACCACGGAAGGCAGCACCGGCTAGTAGGGAAGAGATATCCAGTTGAAAAATTTCACGGTTTTTGAGGGTGTCAGGGACATCACCAGCTACAATTCGTTGGGCCAAACCTTCCACGATGGCGGTTTTGCCCACACCGGCCTCACCAATTAACACGGGGTTATTCTTCGTTCGACGGGAAAGTACCTGCATCACCCGACGTATTTCCTCATCACGGCCGATAACCGGATCGATTTTACCCTCGCGAGCCAAAGCAGTGAGGTTACGGCCGTAAGCTTCAAGAGGCTTATCAGCAACTTTAAAAGGTGTAAATTGTTCTGCTCCGTCCATATGTCAAAGTAAAAAGTTAAAACTAAAAAGTAAAAATACTTATAGCACACAGTGTTAGCACTTTCAACCCCCAACTGCTAACTTGACACCTAGGTTTATTATTGACATAACAAGAAAGGAGATTCGAATGTTAGGAGAATCTATAGAGATTGGTGTCAGGTTACTGATCGGCGAAAGATGGTTAGACCTCGCCCCAAGCATCATCTCAAAGATCAAGGAGAAGTTTGGGGTGACCCTCGAGAAGCTAGGGGCATTCGTAATCAGCGAGAGGTCGAGCATAATCGCCTACGGCGTCGGGGGACACCCACACCTCTACGAGGTAAGGGTCAACTGCCCAGCGGTTTCGGACGAATTAATCCACGTTACCGTGGACTCTCAGGCCACGGGTTCTTCAGGTGGACACACCGTAAGGTCTGACGAGGTTGCCGATAGAATCGTTCAGATTCTTGAAGACAAGGCAAAGGAGGACCGCGAAGCGCTAGACGTGTTTTTAAACGCAGTACCAGCATAACTCGAGTCGCGAGGTTCAAAAAAGGCCAAGAAAACAACTCTTGGCCTTTTCTTTTGCCCAAAAATTGACTAGTTGGTTTATTGGTTTATATTTGATTTAGAGATTAAGCGAGGAGGAAGTTAGTGAGTGTATATTTCCGAAGACCTGGCGGTGAGGTGTCGGTTACGCTTACAACATCACGGCGTAACTCTCATTTCGTCTTCTCTCCTGATGAATGGAAAGCACTTGAAGAAATGTTTGGTGGTAAGCTACCGTTTGACTCTTCTGGCGCTGGGAAACGCAACAAACATGAATCGCCCGAAGACGTTCGCAGAAGACTAGGGGTGAAGAACTAAGAAAATAACACAAAGACTGGTTGTGCCCTAACCAGTCTTTTCTTTTAGCCACAATGACCCTAGTCCACGAAGTGGTCGCAGGACCTTTCTTGATAAAGCCCTCAAGAAAGTCCTATATCATATTTACTCTAAGTCTATTTAGAAATAAATTAACCATGTCCTGTAGTTAAATTGGGTTCAAAACAACCTTTTAATGCTCAGTTATGTTGAAGAATTAGGGGAAATTCTAAATTTCGAGTTAAAATAGGGACTTGCGGTAATTATGCGGTTATTGTATATTAATTTTAATGTTCACTCCCAAATTCACGATCACCAACAACATTTTAGTTAACGTCGGTAAAATCGAGGCCGCGAGAGAGGTAATTGAGAATTCGCCGCTTGTGCCTGCCTGGGAAGAAAGATTTCGGGAGGACGCGGTGGTGCGGGCGGCCCATTATGGTACCCACATTGAGGGTAACGACCTAACCTTAACTGAGGCCAAAGAGGTTTTGGAAGGCAAAGATATCGTTGCCCGAGACAGGGACGTCCAAGAAGTTCTCAACTACCGCCAAGTCGTTGACCTAATCAATAAAGAGGGTAAGTCCAAAGAGCAGATTGATAAGGAAACTTTATTTGAAATCCACCGCCTTACAATCCAAAAGCTGGTTCCGGAAGATCAAGTTGGTAGATATCGCCGCGTCAAAGTGGTAGTTCGTGGAGTAGAGACAGGTTTGGTGACTTTCACACCCCCAGATCCTTCTCAAATCACCGAGCAAATTGACGATCTTCTAGGCTGGTTAAATAGCCAGAATGCGCAAAACGTCTCTCCAATTCTTAAGGGGGGTATTGCTTTATACGAAATTGTGCGTATCCACCCTTTCACTGACGGCAACGGCCGGGTTGCCCGCGCTCTGGCAACATTAATTCTCTTCAAAGACGGCTACGATGTGAAAAGGTTCTTTTCGCTTGAGGAATATTACGACACTGATGTTGGGAAGTATTACAAGGCTCTACAAAGCGCCTCTGACCAGCTCGTTGCCGATGAAGCTGAGCGCGACCTAACTGAGTGGCTCGCGTACTTTACTGAAGGTTTGGCAATTGAAATCAATCGTATTAAGGAAAAAGTGAAAAAGCTCAGTATTGACTTACGGTTGAAAGGAAAACAGGGCCAAATTGCCCTCAACTCTCGTCAGATCAAATTGATTGAGTACATGGACCAATATGGGCAAATTTCCAACAAAGAATGGCGTGAGCTCTTACCTATGGTGAGCGACGATACGATTTTGCGGGAACTAAAAGTTTTAATGCAGAAAAAGCTAGTGAAAAAGCGTGGTTCAACCAAAGGCGCAGTGTATTTATTACGTTGAAATCTCAAAGTCGGAAAATTCGCTGGTGGCTCTGCCCCATTCAAAATCAACGCTGTCAACTTTTGCGGCTGGTGAGCCTTCGTAGCACCAGTTGATCAATTCCTCAAGAGCGTTGTGTTCACCCTCAGCTGCAATTTCCACCTTGCCATCCTCACGATTTCTCACCCAACCGGTCAAACCCAGCTTTTTAGCCTCATCCCGAGCATAGTAGCGAAAACCAACCCCTTGAACAGCCCCGGTAACTACTAAATTTACTCTTTGCACCCTCTTATTATATAGTTTCATCATGGCAAAAGTTTCAGTAATTGGAGCAGGCGCTTTTGGAACCGCCTTGGCAGTACAACTCTCCCGTGCCGGAAACAAAGTTAGGATTTGGGTTTACGAAGAAAAGGTTCGCGACGAAATCAACCGACTGCATCAAAACCTTACCTATCTAGCTGATATTAAGCTTTCAAGCGGCATTATAGCTACTAATAGCCTTGAAGAAGCTTATCAATTTTCCGAGATTGTTTTTCTGGCTCCGCCAATCTTTGCCCTGCGCAAACTTCTTCCCAGAGAAGACCAAGGAAAAATCTTTGTTTGTGCCTCAAAAGGGATTGAAAAAGATAGCCATAAGCTTGCCTCCCAAATTGTTGAAGAAGTGGTATCAGGGGATTATTCCGTGGCCGCGGTCAGTGGCCCGTCCTTTGCTAAGGAAGTAGCTGGTGGTCTTGACTCAAAGGTAGTTTTGGCCGGTTCTAACAGAGACGTTTTAGAAAAAGTTAGGAAGCTAATTGCTACAGATAATTTTAAGGTTGAATTTAGCGACGATGCGGTTGGAGTTGAACTTGGAGGTGCTTTGAAAAACGTTTTGGCGATATTAGCAGGTATGGCTGCGGGTGCTACCTTGGGTAAAGATTACCAGGCAGCGGTCTTTACCGAAGGTTTGCGAGAGATGGTCGACCTTGGCAAGAAATTAGGGGCAAAAGAAGCTAGTTTCTACACTGTAGCCGGTCTTGGCGACCTTTTCTTAACCTGTACTAGCGATCAATCCCGCAATTTTACTTTTGGCTACCGACTTGGTTCTGGTGACAAGGTGGATGAAGCTTTAAAAACCAAAAGCGTGATCGAAGGAGCGGGAACAGCTGAGTCAGTTTACCACCTAGGACAAAAACTCGGAATCCAGACCCCACTTTTCTATAATGTCTACGCCACAATATACGAGGCCAAACCCCCAAAAAAGGCTTTAGAAGACATCTGGCAAGCAATCTAGGTGTATAATTTGCGTAAGTAAAGGAGGAGTTGATGACAGCTTTAACTCAAGCAGAACTTGATAAAGCTCGGCAAGGAGCAGAAATTTCCCACAACTTTGTTGAAGAGTTGAGAAAGAAGTACAAAAGAGAAGGAATACTTTACGAGCCTTCGGTTATTGCTCAAAGACCAACAATACCGGAGAAAACAGGTAAGGGGGTAAGAGCCTCTACAAGTTACTTTTTCCGGTGGAGCTGGTATTGGATCTGGTCAGGACTCCGCTGGCTTTTCGTCGAGCCACAACGACTTTAGTTATTTATTAGCTAGAGTCGTTTTCTTTTGCGGTAAAAGCAGCTATAATCGCTTCGGTAACTAGTTAACCGAACGAACAGATAATGATATATAAAGCTATATTGTGAAATAATAATTTTGAGGCTACTATGAAATTTGCGAAGCTAGCGGAATATTTTGAAAAGTTAGAGTCCGAAACAAAACGTAACGAACTAGTACAAATTCTATCAGAAGTTTTGAAGCAAGCCGACTCTTATGAGATTGATAAGATTTGCTACCTAATTCAAGGCCGCGTAGTGCCTTTTTTTGACCCAACTGAGATTGGTATGGCGGAAAAGATGGTCGAACAATCGGTTGCCGCGGCCTACGGGGTTGATCGAGCCGAAGTTGCCAAATTATCTGAGAAATTAGGGGATCAAGGTTTGGCGGCTATGCAGCTAGCCAAAAAACACCACCAGGAGCACGATAACCTTTCCGTGAGCCAAGTCCACGAAAACCTGCTTTCTATTGCCCGTACAGGCGGCGAGGGCTCGGTAGAAAAGAAAATAAGCGTATTAGCCGACATGCTGAAAAGAGTGACTCCAGCAGGCGCTAAGCACCTTGTACGAGTACCTTTAGGTCTAACTCGTCTGGGAATTGGCGACCCAACTGTTTTGGACTCCCTTTCCACAGCTAAGGTTGGTGATAAATCTTTGCGCAAACCGCTGGAGGATGCCTACAACAAAACTAGCGATTTGGGGTTTGTGGCCAAAATTTTCTGGGAGAAAGGTATCGAAGCTATTAAAAAAGTCAAACTCCAGGTTGGCAAGCCGGTTCGTCCGGCCTTAGCCGAGCGCTTGCCAGATGCTGAGGCCGTGATTAAAAGAATGGGCGAGGAGTTTGCGGTTGAGCCTAAATTTGATGGCTTTCGCTGTCAAGTCCATGTTCAGATGGCAGATGGCAGATCTAAGATTTCAGATGGAAAGCAAGTAAGGATTTTTTCGAGGAATTTGGAAGATTTTACCAGCTCATTTCCCGATCTAGTTGAAGGGGTTTTGAAAGAAGTTAAGGCTGATAGTGTAATTATGGAAGGAGAAGCAATTGCCTTCAACCCAACCACCGGTGAATTCCTACCGTTTCAAGAAACCACCAAACGCCGCCGTAAATATGGAGTTGAGGAGGCAGCCCAGAAGTTGCCGCTGAAGCTTTTTTGCTTCGACTTGCTTTACTTAAACGGCAAGGACATAACAGGCGAACCTTATTCGGCTCGTCGCGATAAGCTGAAAGATGTGATCAAAGACGGTTCGGAAACAGTTATGGAGGCGATGGGTAAAACAGCTCGCACAGCTGGCGATCTCACCAGTCAGTTCGAAGAGTCGATTTCCGAAGGGTTAGAGGGAGTAATGATCAAAAAGCTCGATGCTCCTTACCAGGCCGGCGCTCGGAATTTTAACTGGATCAAGTTTAAAAGAGTGGCCGGTGGGGAATTATTAGATACAGTTGACTGCGTGCTGCTCGGTTATCTCTATGGTACCGGCAAGCGTACTGGTTTTGGAGTCGGTGGCTTGCTGGTTGGAGTTTACAATCCAGAGAAAGACGAGTTTGAAAGCATCAGTAAGATCGGTACTGGGTTAACTGATGAAGAATGGCGCAAGGTGAAGGAAATGGCGGATAAAAATAAGTTGGACCACAAACCAGCTCGTGTCAATTCAATTATTGAGCCTTCAGTATGGGTTGAGCCTGAGATAGTGCTCGAAATTTTCGCTGACGAAATTACTCGCAGCCCCTTGCACACTGCCGGAAAGAAAGATGGAGAGCCTGGCTACGCTCTGCGGTTTCCTCGCTTAGTTTCTTTTCGCGGTAATTCCAAAAGAGCTGAGGATGCCACTACAGTTGGCGAAATTGAGAAAATGTACAAGCTTCAGTTTAAGCACAAAAGGTAGATTATTGGGCGCAGACCGTAGTGACGGTGCTTTTTTGCTCACAAACTAATCCCGTGCTCGAAAAATAAACTCGGTAAATTGTGCTAGTGCTGACGACCTGTAAATAAGTAGGGTCAGTTGGTATTGGCGAAGAAGGAGCGGTAACGTGAGAGAAAGTATTTGGGTTAAAAGCGAAGTTATAGAAAGCAGTTGTACCATCGAAAGAGAAGAGTACTGTTAGCCTTTGGTAGGGAGTTGCCGCATCAATTACCACAGGCACTTTTAAAGTTTTAGTGGTTTGGGTGGAAAAACTTGCTCCAGTGGTAGAATTGAAACAAGAAATTCCGTAGGTATAGCTGTTGGCCGCTTGGTTAAAGGTGATGTAAGTTCCGTAAACAACTCCGTTGTTAACACAGCCAGAGGGTTTTGTGGCGGCTCGGGCGTCAGTTCTCAATTTGCGGGCTAAGACTTTTAGCTCTTGAGCTTGTTGCAAAACCGCGTTGGAGCGGGTAGCACTGTTAAAACTGGCAATACCGAACGCGGAAATGATGGCAAGAATTGTAATAGCGATTAAGAGTTCTATTAAGGTAAAACCTTCTCGGTGAAATTTTAAATAGGACAGGAGGGAATGCATCTTCTTTAATTTTAAACCCCCGCTTCCCCAAGTAGCAAGTGTTTGCTTCCGCTACTTCTTTTGTTTCAGCAAAGGGAAACCCCTTCTAAAAATTTCTGAATTCTGCATTCTGAATTCTTAATTTTCCGAAGGTGTGTTAGAATTTTGAGGTTATGGCGAAAATCGTCGCGGATTTGCACCTCCATTCTTCCTACGCCCGAGCTACCAGTCGGAATTTGAACTTCGACACTATAACAGCCTGGGCACGTTTGAAAGGAATTGACCTTCTTTCTTCAGCTGATTTTACCCACCCTTTATGGTTTGCCGAAACTAAAGCTAAGCTTAAAGACGATGGCGACGGTTTATTTTCTTACGGGGGTTTTAAGTTTATTTTAGGGGCGGAGGTGAGCTGTATTTTCTCGCAAGGTGGGAAACTGCGTCGAGTGCACCTTTTACTTTACGCTCCAAGTTTGAAAGCTGCTGAAAAAATTAATTTGGAGCTAGGGAAAAGAGGGAAATTAGCCTCTGACGGCCGTCCAATTTTAGGGTTGACCGCTAAAACTGTTCTCGAAATTATTCTTGAAGCGGACCGTAACTCGATGATGATCCCAGCCCACGCTTGGACCCCGTGGTTTGGAGTTTTAGGACAAAACGGAGGTTTTAACTCCCTGGAAGAGTGCTTTGGTGATTTAGCGGGGTATATTTATGCGATCGAAACTGGCTTAAGTAGTGATCCAGCTATGAACTGGAGGGTAAAGGAACTGGATAACCGTTCCATAGTTTCTTTTTCTGATGCCCATTCAGCTCCGAAAATGGGTCGGGAACTGACTATTTTTGATGGAAACTTGACCTACTCAGATTTGCTTGGAAGTCTCAGAGAACAAAAAATAAGTTCCACAGTTGAGTTTTTTCCAGAGGAGGGAAAGTATCATTACAACGGTCACCGAAACTGCAATTTTAAAGAAACTCCCTCCGATACCTTAAAGCGGGGGCTGCTTTGTCCTAATTGTGGACGGGCCTTGACTATCGGAGTAATGCACCGGGTCGAACAATTAGCAGAAAAGGATCGACCGGAGGGTTACCTAGCGGAGAAACGTCCGGCTTTTAGCAAAATGGTACCTCTACTGGAAATTCTTTCTGAAGCAAATGGTTGGCCGGTGGCAAGCAATAAAACCTCTGATTTATACAACAATCTTATCAAAGAGTTTGGTAGTGAGCTCTCGATCCTTACTGAAGTTCCCACCTCGGAGGTGGGAAACGAGAGATTGTCCGAAGCTCTAGGAAAAGTGCGCTCTGGTGATATTTACATTGATCCAGGTTATGACGGCGTTTATGGAGAGGTGCACATTTGGCCAAAAACAGAAGGTGGAAAAGAAGGAAAAATTGCCGAGAGAAGAGTAAAAAAAGAACCCATAGCCGAAGCTAAAAATAGCGACAAAAACCAACTTAATTTGTTCTGATTACGAGTTTATATAAGCCAATTAACCAGATATAGAACAATTATTATGAACAAAAAGAGTAAAACAGCAAAAAGTTTTTGGATCTCCAAAAAAGTCTTAGGGTTTGTTAAAATTGATTTGTGTTAAACCGTTTGGCCTTTTTTGTTTCAGTAATCTTTGAACCTTTTTTGGTTACATTTCTGTCTTGGATACTAATAGTCGCAGCTTTAGAGGCTTTAACAATCGAAAAGATGCTCTGGTTGTTACTGGTTGTAATTGTCTCCGGCTTACCACCAATTTTAATCTTACTTTATGAAAAAAGCACCGGTAAGGTAACTAGCTGGTTTCTAACCCAACGACTTGAACGTCGAGATATTGAGGCCGCTTGGTTTTTAGGTTCTTTTCTCTTGAGTTTAGGTTTTTGGCTTCTGGATGCTCCACGCCTACTTTTGGCTGCCTCGGTTACTTTATTTCTTCTGAGCTTGGGCGTAACGGTAGTCAACTTCTTCTGGAAGATCAGTGTACATATGGTTGGGGTAAGTTTTTTCGTTATGATGCTACTTTTAGTTTACTCACCGGGTTGGTTGTGGCTAACTTTGTTGCTTCCGGTTGTAGCTTGGTCACGGATAAGGCTAGGTCATCACACTTTAACCCAAGTGACCGTTGGTACAATTGTGACGATTTTAATAACCTACTTTTCTTTTAGCTTGTTTGGACTAGCAACTTTTTGAAGTAAAATTTGAAATTTTTCGCTTGAGACTTTAAACTTTAGTTAATGCTTACCACTCCTCACCTGCTTGTTGGAGCTGCCATTGGTTCGCAAGTTGGCAACCCCATTTTAGTCGCTACAACTGCGGCGGCTTCTCATTTTGTTCTCGATAGCCTTCCCCACCTAGGTTTTATTGTTGGGGAGAGGAGACTAGGGGCTCAATGGGACTTTGAAGATTTGGACAGAAGAGATTTAACTATTGTTGCCGCCGATGTTCTGATTGGATTGGGGTTGGTGACCTTAATTACTGCCGGCAACCCGCGAGCAGAACTTATCTGGCTTGGAGCCTTCTGCGCCTTTTTACCGGATTTCCACCATACTTTCCAAATTCTTTTTGGACCCCAAAAGTTAAAGAAGTACACTAAACTCCACCTTAAGTTTCACTACAAGAAACCAATGCGGGTTCTGCCTGGATTGGCAACGCAAGTTACAGCCGCTATCGCGGCGGTTTTAGTTGTTTTAAGGTAAGTTAATACCGATCTTCCTTCGTGCTACAATTGACTCAGAGCTATGATTTTAAGCCCTGCCGGCCTCGTGCCTAATTTAAAAACTGTCCGTGGTTTAATTACCTTCTTGATCCTGTTGAACATTGTACTGATAGCATCTTGGCTAGTTATTTCCGGAAAGTTACAACCGACCAAACTTATCGAAGCCGAAAAGAGGGATTATTCTGAGATAGCCTATTTGCAAGGTAAAGACTTTTCTTTTCAGGAACTTTCCAACTACTTTACCCAACTGGCTTACTCAAAAGGGGCAGAGTATGCTTATGAAGTCTTGAAGATTACTTCCTTGCCTTCAAATACCGATCTGCATCTCTTAGGACACGTTGTCGGTGACGTTCTTTACAAACAGCAAGGGGGAGCTGGCATTAAAATTTGTACCGATGATTTTCGTAATGCGTGTTCACATTCGATTGTA
>Ga0209521_10000373_pt1 | contig 33659 bp, 30 predicted proteins | sample Rifsed19ft4_FD_184016 | JGI IMG/M metagenome (GOLD analysis project Ga0209521, IMG submission 184016) | Soil microbial communities from Rifle, Colorado, USA - sediment 19ft 4 (version 2) | ecosystem: Environmental > Terrestrial > Deep subsurface > Rock core/Sediment | place: Rifle, Colorado...
CGAAGGGAAGATGTAGCAGATGTCCGAAGCAAGGGAGCAGTTTGTCGCAGGCAAGAGGTTTCTGAGGGAAGATAATTTTGACAGGGCCTTGAGGGCCTTTGAGAAGGCATGGAAGGAAGACAGGGAAAACCCTGAGTACATGTCATATTACGGCCTGTGCAAGGCCCTCCGGGGCGGGGAGATAGGGCTCGGGCTCGAGCTTTGCACGAAGGCCATAAAAAGGGAATTTTTCAAGGCGGAATTCTATCTGAACCTGGGCAGGGTCTACATGGCCGCCGGGAACAAGAAGGGCGCCATGAAGGTCTTTAAAAAAGGCCTGAAATACGACCAGGGCAACGAGGAGCTTTACAAAGCGCTGACAGCCCTGGGCTTCAGGACAAGACCGGTGATACCAATCCTGGACAGGGCGAACCCGATGAACAAGTTCCTCGGCATCCTCTTCAGGAGGACGATCCCGAACATGTTCATGAGGAAAAAAAAGGAATAGGCTATCGAAGATACTTGCTTTCCTTAAGGAGGTGGGGTTGTGGAAGTCTCCCTGGACAAGAAGCGGAACATCTCGATAATAGCCCATGGCGGGGCTGGAAAGACCTCCCTTGCCGAGGCTATGCTTTTCAACGCGAAGGCCATTGACAAACTCGGGAAGGTCGACGACGGCACCTCGCACCTGGACTTCGAGCCCGAAGAGATCAAAAGAAAGATAACCATCTCGGCGGCCATCCACCACTATGACTGGGGCGGCTGCCGGGTAAACCTCATCGACACTCCCGGCTATTCAAACTTCCTCACGGAAACGCGCGACTCTCTGAGGGTCGTAGGAGGCGCGGTAGTAATCCTCTCCGCCATATCAGGCGTCAAGGTTCAGACTGAAAAAATTTGGGAGTTCGCGGACGAGTTCGAAGTATGCAGGGTCGCGTTCGTCAACAAGATGGACCGCGAGAGGGCGAGCTTTTTTCGCGCCGTGGACGACATGGAAAAAGTCCTCAAGGTCAAGGGCGTGCCCATGCAGATACCCATTGGCGAGGGGCCTGATTTCACGGGACTCATCGACCTCATGGAGATGAAGGCCTATACTTACCCTCCGGACGGCTCCGGGGCTTTCGAGGTGTCCGATATACCGGCGCGGCTCAAGAAAGACGCCGCCGCCATGAGGGAGAACATGGTCGCCGCCATTGTCGAATCTGACGACGCTCTTACCGAGAAGTACCTGGGCGGCCTGAAGATAGACGCGGCGGAGCTTAAAAAGGCCCTGCGCGAGGGCGTCCTGACCCGCAGGTTCATACCCGTGTACCTGGGCTCCGGCTTGAAGAACATGGGAGTGAACTTCCTCATGGACGCGGTCAACCTCTCGCTGCCGTCCCCGATCGACAAGGGCATGATAAGGGGCCACATAAAAGGCATTGACCCGAGAACAGGCCAGGAGATAGAGCAGGAGCCTGATGTCAACGCCCCGTTTTCCGCCTTTGTCTTCAAGAGCCTCATAGACCCGTATACGGGAAAGCTCTCCATCTTCAGGATATTCTCCGGCACGCTCCACGCGGACGCGACGGTGCTCAACTCGACCCGCGACACCAAAGAGAAGCTCTCTCATCTGTACCTGATGGAAGGCAGGAAACTCAAAGAGGTCGCGAGGGCCGAGGCGGGCGACATAGTCGCCGTCTCCAAGCTCAAGGACACCCACATCGGGGACACGCTCACGGATGTGGCCTCACCCGTGAGGTTCGCGCCCTTCGCGCCTGTTGCCGCCTCGCTTTCATACGCCATCCACCCCAAGACAAAAGCGGACGAGGACAAGGCCCCTGCCGCGATAGAAAAGCTTATGGAGGAGGACCCGTCCATAGATTTCCACATGGACGAGCAGACAAAGGAGTTCCTCCTGTCCGGCGTGGGGCAGGTCCATCTTGAAGTGGCGGTAGAAAAACTCAAACGCAAGTTCGGTTGCGAAGTGGAGCTAAAGACCCCGAGAGTGCCCTACAGGGAGACGATAAGGTCGCATGTCAAGGTGCAGGGCAAGTACAAAAAGCAGTCCGGCGGAAGGGGCCAGTACGGAGACACATGGCTCGACATAGCCCCTCTTACGAGAGGAAAGGGCTTTGAGTTCGTCGACCAGATAACAGGCGGGGCCATTCCCAGGCAGTTCATCCCAGCGGTTGAAAAAGGGGTGCGCGAGGCCATGCTCACTGGCGTGCTCGCCGGGTTTCCGGTGGTCGATGTCAGGGTCGCGCTCTATGACGGTACATACCATACGGTCGATTCGTCCGAGATGGCCTTCAAGATAGCCGCTTCCATCGGCTTTAAAAAAGGCATGGAGCTCTCCCACCCGGTGCTGCTCGAGCCCGTGATGAAGATGGAGATAAATGTGCCGGATGACAAGCTCGGCGACATAATAGGCGACATCAATTCCAGAAGGGGCAAGATACTCGGGGCAGAGCCCAAGGCCGGGAGCCAGACCGTAGCCGCCCTCGTGCCTCTGGCAGAGGTCATAACCTATGCCACGGATCTGCGCGGCATGACGGCTGACCGCGGCATATTCACGATGGAGTTTTCACATTACGAGGAGGTGCCGACCTACCTCAGCCAGAAGATAATATTGGCCGCCAGGCCTGAAAAAGAGAGGGTGCAGTAGTAGATGAAGCTTAAAGGCTCGCTCCTTAAATTCGTTTCTCCGTCTTCCCCGCGGGAGATGCGCCTGAGCGCGGCTGAGCGGGCTGCCAGTGAGGAACTCCAGCCAGAAGACGAAGTGACGGTGCTTTTCGTGCTCGGCTTTGACAAGGACCCGGGGCTTGCGGACGCCGCTAAAAAGAGCCTTCAGGAATATCCGCTCCAGCGCCTTTTAGAGGCTATGGACGCGCCCCTTGACGCTCTGGTCATAAAAAAAATTCTGGATCTCAGGGGGGGTGACGACGCCGTGCGGATAATGGCCGCGCTCAACCCCGGCACTGACGACGCCACTCTCATGGAGCTCGCCTCAACCGGCCCCGGAGAGGTCATCGCCGCTCTTTCTGAGGACAAGGAACTCCTGGCCGCAAAGCCATTCGTAAAAGAGGCCCTCAAGAAAAACCCGCTCACGACGGGCTCAGTGCGCGCCGCGCTCTTGGAATTCAAACCGAGGCCTGCGGAAGACAAGGGCAAGGCCGCGGAGCAGCCCAAACTCAATGTCGACCTTACGGACGAGAAGCGCGCCAATGCGGACGAGCACAGCATTTACAAGATCGTAGCCCAGTTGAATATGGGCCAGAAGCTCAAGCTCGCCCTCAGCGGCAACAAGTCCGCGAGGAGCCTGCTCATAAAGGACTCTAACAAGATGATCTCTATGGCAGTCCTCAAGAACCCGAGGATAACCGAGGAGGAGGTCCAGAAGGTCGCTCTGACAAAGGGCACGAACGACGAGATGCTCCGCCAGATAGCCAGGAACAAGGAATGGGTCAAGAGCTACGGGATAAGGGTGGGAATGCTCACTAACCCGAAGACCCCGCTTACCGTCTCATTGAAGCTCCTCGACACCGTCTATGAAAAGGACCTGCAATCCATAGCCAAAAGCAAGAATGTACCCAATACGCTCTCTTCCGCCGCGAGAAGGAAACTCGACGCAAAGGGCAAGAAGGGGTAGGCTGGATGCCGCTGGGCGTGCATACTTCCATTGCCGGAGGCCTCTATAAATCCGTCGAGAGGGCAAAGGCGCTTGGCTGCGGCTGCATGCAGATATTCGGCAGGAACCCGAGAAGCTGGATATACAAGCCTCTTCCGGCGCATGAGGCAGGGCTTTTTAAGGCGGCAAGGAACGACGCGGCGCTCTGGCCTGTTGCCGTCCATACGAACTACCTCATAAACCTCTGCTCGCCTGATGACGAGATCTATTACAAATCAATAGACATCTTCCAGAAGGAACTGTCCATAGCTGAGGCCATTGGCGCTGACTACCTTGTCACGCACCTCGGCAGCCCGCAGGACATGGGCCCGGATTTCGCCGTAAAAAGGGTTGGGCAGGCATTGAAGGAAGCGGCCCGGGGCGGCCTTGGCGTAAATACAATGATACTCCTCGAAAACACTTCAGGGGCGGGCTACGGCTTCGGCTCAAATCTTCTCCATATCGGTGAGATAATCAAGGGAGCGGCCAGGGACGGGCGTGAAACAGGCCTTTGCCTCGATACATGCCACGCCTTCACGGCAGGCTACTCTTTTTCAACGCCTGCGGAGGTGACGGGCTTTCTTGAAAAGATAGACGAGGCCGTCGGCCTTGAAAATCTGAGGGTCATTCACCTTAACGACTCCAAGGGCGCGTTCAACTCTCACCTCGATCGCCATGAGCACATAGGCAAAGGCAAAATCGGCCTCGAGGCGTTCAGGCTGCTCCTGAACCATCCGGGTATACGGGACACCCCGATGATATTGGAGACGCCGAAAAAGACAGATGGGGACGACCCCATGAACCTTGCGGCAGTAAGGGGACTTCTCGATGGCTCTTTGTAATATTCTCTCCCATCATTCCCCTCCAATCGAGGGAGGGGAAGTTTAAATTCCCGGCTTGCCTCAGTGAACAATTGGGACTTGAACGCTTAGCCCGAATGGTTTAGGATATTTTATCTTCCCCGGAGGTTTTTTCTGATGTTCGACCTTGTGATAATCGGCGGAGGCCCGGCCGGGCTTACCGCAGGCATATACGCCCAGAGGGCCAGGCTCAAGACGGTGCTGCTTGAAAAACAGATGGTCGGCGGCCAGATAGCCGTCAGCGATGTCATCGAGAACTACCCCGGCTTCCCGTCGATAAGCGGCGCGGGACTCATGGAAAAATTCGAGGAGCACGCCCGCGGCCTCGGCCTTGAGATTCGTTTTGCCGATGTCATCAACATAACCGTCGAGAACGAGGTCAAGGTCATAAAGACCTCCGAAGGCGAGATACGGACGAAAGCAATCATCATCGCCACTGGCGCGAAGCCTAAAAGGCTCGGCGTGCCTGGCGAAAAGGAACTTACCGGCAAGGGCGTATCCTACTGCGCCACATGCGACGGGCCATTTTTCAGGAACCTGAAGGTCATGGTCGTGGGCGGAGGGGATACCGCCGTAAAAGAAGCCGTATACCTCTCGAGGATTGCCGCGAAGGTCTATATCGTCCATAGAAGGGATAAGTTCAGGGCCGAGAAGATGCACCAGGAAAAGCTGGAGGCCACGGAGAACATCGAGAGAATAACCTGCCATGTATTAAAAGAGATAAAATCCGAGAACAACCTCGTTAAATCGGTCGTGCTCCAGGACCTGAAGACCTGCGAGACGAGGGAGATAGAGACCGAAGGCGTTTTCATATTCGTTGGCATAAACCCCACAACCGACCTTGCCGATGTCGACAAGACCGATGGCGGCTTCATAAAGACCGCCCCTGATATGTCTACCAGCGTCCCCGGCATATTCGCTGCCGGAGACTGCCGCAATACGCCTCTTCTTCAGGTCGCGACGGCGGTCGGTGACGGCGCCATAGCGGCTGGTTCAGCCATAGACTATGTAGAGGAGTTCGAGGCCATAGTAAAAAAAGTGTGAGGTCCTTTTCCGCTTGCCCGTTCATGGCGGCCCTTTCAGGGCCGCCGTTGTAGTCTCCAGCGGCAACGGCTCTTATGCTCCATCAGGCCAACTGCAACCACCTCCGCAAAATAAAGCAGCTCGAAGCGCGGCAATAATGACACGCTTTTGAGTTTGCCTGCGATATTCCAAAAGAGCCGCTTTCATGTTATCCTGCTTGAACGAGGACAATCAGATGGTTGAACAGACAATTAAATGCCCTTCCTGCGGCAGCGATATCCCCCTTACAGAAGCCCTTTCCGGCCAGATAAAAGAGGGGCTCAGGTCAGAGTACGAACTCAAGGCAAAGCAGCAGGAACTTGAGCTGAGGAAGCGTGAAGAGGAGATTAAAAAACGCGCTTCCGAATTGGAAGTGTCGAAGAAGTCCGTCGATGAGATGGTGGCGAGGAAGCTCGCCACCGAACGGGTAAGGTTTTCAGAGGAAGCCAGAAAAAAGGCTTTGGAGCAGGTCGATACCGAACTCAGGGATTTGAGGGAGGAGAGGGCCAGCAAGGAAAAGCTCCTCGACGAGTCCAGAAAAAAGGAACTCGAGCTGCTGCGCAGGAACAGGCAGATCGAGGAAGAAAAAAAGGCGCTGGAGATCGAGTCCGCCAGAAAGCTCGACGCCGAGAGAGAGAAGATAAAGCAGTCCGCTCTTGAGATGTTTTCGGAAGAGCACAGGCTCCGCGACCTTGAGAAAGATAAAAAAATAGCGGACATGCTCCGGAATATAGAAGAGCTTAAGCGCCGTGGCGAGCAGGGCTCACAGCAGAACCAGGGCGAGGTATTGGAGCTTGACCTTGAGGCCATGCTCAGGGCCAGGTTCCCGGTGGATGTGATAGAGCCGGTCGCCAAGGGCGTGCGCGGGGCTGACATCATCCAGAGGGTCTACGCGAGGGCAGGCCAGCTGTGCGGCTCTATCGCGTGGGAGTCCAAACGGACAAAGGCCTGGAACGACGAGTGGGTGACAAAGCTCAAGGACGACCAGCGGGAGATGAAGGCTGAGCTCGCGGTCATAGTCACCGAGGCGCTGCCAAAGGGCATTACGGCCTTTGGCCAGATGGACGGCGTATGGATTACCACGGTTGCGCTTGCGGGGTGCGTAGCCGATACTCTACGGGAAAACCTTACGCAGGTATCTCTTGCCAGGCTTTCAGCGGTAGGCAAGAACGAGAAGATGGAGGCCATCTACAACTACCTTTCAGGCCCCGAGTTCAGGCAGAGGGTCGAGGGCATAGTAGAGGCGTTCAGGGCCATGAGAGAGGACCTCGAGGCCGAAAAAAGGGCCATGATGAGGATATGGGCCAAGAGGGAAAAACAGATAGAGCGCGTCACGACGAACACGACCGGCATGTACGGCGACATGCAGGGCATCATCGGCTCGACACTGCCTGAGATAAAGCTCCTCGAGCTCGCCGCTGGAGACGACGGAGAATTCACGGACTGAAGCGCCGTAAAGAAAAGGATAAATCAAGATGGGAACAATAATTACGATAGCGATCATTTCATTCGGCATGGGCCTCCTGCCGGCGTTCATGGCTTCGCAAAAGGGACGCAGGTTCGTTGTATGGTGGGTTTACGGCGCCCTCCTGTTTCCGGTAGCCATTATCCACGCGCTCTTCATAGGGGCCAGTTTCAAGAGGGGCACGAAGAACTGCGGCTACTGCAGGATGGCCGTGAGCGTGAACGCTACCCATTGCCCCAGGTGCGGGTATGAATTCATAGGCAACTGATGTCCGGACAAAGCCCCGCTCTCGAAAAAAGCGTACTCGAAGGCTGGAGGGCGCGCCTCCATACTATAATCTACGAGACCGACACGCCCGCGGGCAGGTTTTTCGACGCCTCGCTTATTGCCGCGATCGTCATTAGCGTGATCCTCATCATGCTCGACAGCGTCTCGTGGATAAACGAGGGCTACGGTCGAGTCATTTACGCCGCGGAGTGGTTCTTCACTATATTCTTCACCATCGAATACGCCTTGAGGCTCGCCTGCGTCGCAAGGCCCGCCAGATACGCCACGAGCTTTTTCGGCATCGTGGACCTCATGGCCATAATCCCGACCTTCCTTGACCTTCTCATTCCCGGCGGCAGGTACCTCCTCGTCATAAGGGTTTTAAGGGTGCTGCGCATCTTCCGCACATTCAAGCTCTTCGAGTACATGAACGAGGGCATGTTCATAGTGCAGGCCATGAAGGCGAGCAGGAAGAAGATTTCGGTCTTTCTCCTGGCCGTTCTCACGCTCGTCGTCGTGCTTGGCTCGCTCATGTACCTCATAGAAGGAGCCGAAAACGGCTTTACCAGCATTCCGAGGAGCATCTACTGGGCCATAGTCACCATGACGACCGTCGGCTACGGCGATGTGGCCCCGAAGACCACTCTTGGCATGGGGCTCGCGGCAGTCGTGATGATACTCGGCTACGCCATACTCGCCGTCCCGACAGGCATCGTGACCGTCGAGATGGTCCACGCGTCCGCGCAGAAAAGTTCTCAGGCTTGCCCGTCCTGCTGCGGTGAAGGCCACGATATCGACGCCGTATTCTGCAAGCGCTGCGGCGGAAAGCTCAACTGAAGCCTGCCCTCCGTCATCTTACCTCTATCCGGGTTATAATCTAACAGGGTGCTGCAAAAACCATCCGCGCCATTGTAATTGTCGCGCACACAGGCAATGTACGGTCTTACTCCCGGCTCCTGAATAAAAATTTTGAGCGCCCCTTATCCAGCATCCTTAAGAGAATAGTGTTTGCGGACTTGTGTCCGCTCGTTTCCTGGAAAGGAGAGTTATCATGGCAAGGGCAAGGACGACCGCCGGGACCTTCGATGAGACGGCCGTTTCCGCGAAAAAAATTGCGGGTCTGGTCTATGGCTTGCAGGCCATAGGCCTTTTCATAGGGCTGACTTACATTGTCGCCGTGGTGATCGACTATGTAAAAGCCTCGGATGTGAAGGGCACATGGATAGAGTCCCACTTCAGGTGGCAGATAAGGACTTTCTGGTTCAGCCTGCTCTGGGCCGTGATAGGCGTCCTGACCTATCTCCTTATTATCGGCTATTTCATACTCCTGGCCGACGGGGTCTGGGTCATATACAGGATAGTGAAAGGCGCGTTCCATCTGAAGGATAACAAGGCCATGTACTGCCTCGAGGCATGAAGGGAGCGTTAAAAATGAAGGCTATAGCATTCGACCCCGGCCGCAAGGATTTGAGGATAGTGGACAGGCCCGAGCCCCGGATAACAAGGCCCGATGAAGTAAAGCTTCAGATAATAAGGGTAGGAGTCTGCGGGACTGACAGGGAGCGGATAGCCGAGGGCAAGGCAAAGCCTCCCGAAGGTTTGAAAGACTTAGTCATCGGACATGAGAACATGGGCAGGGTAATGGAGACCGGGAGCGTCGTCACCAGTGTCAAGGCAGGCGACCTGGCCTCGTTTACCATAAGGCGGGGGTGCGGGGAGTGCATGCCCTGCAACGCCGGGCGTCCTGACATGTGCCGGACCGGCAAATACAGGGACAGAGGGCTTGCCGGTATAGACGGCTTCAACGCCGAGTACGCCGTGGACAGGGAAGCATATATCGTGAAAGTCCCGGAGGGGCTTGCCCGCGCCGGCGTCCTGCTTGAGCCCATGTCGGTCGTGGAAAAGGCGATAGGCGAAGCGGAAAGGCTTCAGTTTGCCCGGTTGCCCGACGCGCTTTCAAGCCCCGATTGGCTTTACGGCAAAAAGGCGCTGGTAGCCGGCATCGGCAACATAGGTCTTCTTGCCGCGCTGGCTCTGCGCGTGCGCGTAGCCGAAGTCTACGGACTTGATGTAGTCGAAAGTTCCAGCCCGCGCGTGAAATGGCTTCTGGGCATAGGCGGCTATTACATAGACGGAAGGAATGTAAAACCTGAAAAGGTGGACGATATCATAGGGCCCATCGACATCGTCGTTGAAGCTGCCGGGGTGCCGGGCCTCGAGTTCGGCCTCTTCGATACCCTCGCGAGGGACGCCGTCTACGCGGTTGTCGGGATACCCTCGGAAGAATTGCACGGAGGCAAGGTCGTAGTGCATGGCGCGGAGCTCATGAACAGGCTGGTCAGGATGAACCTGCTCGTCTTCGGCTCGGTAAGCTCTGCCCCGGGCCACTTCAGGGCAGGAATCGATGACTTTATAAAAGCCGAGTACAGGTGGAAAGGCCACCTTCAGAGGATGATAACCGCGGAGTTTGAGTATACGGACTTCAAAGGCGTGCTTACCCACAAGGATGAAAAAGAGATAAAGTCGGTAATTAAATGGGCGGCCTGAAACCTTCCCCCTTTTCTAAAGGGGGACTGAGGGGGATTATTTATACAGAAACTGAAGGCGGTTTTATAAATCGATTGTCATTCCGTCATAGGCGAGATCGAACCCGTCTGGAAGGGCCGGGTTGTCCCTGGTGTAGTCGAGGTTGTGGCCGAGGTGGGTGAATATCGTTCTTCGCGGCCCTATGGCTTTCGATGCCTCTATAGCCTGCCCGATGGAAAAATGCGTAGGGTGCGGTTTTTGCCGCAAAGCGCCGAGGATAAGCACTTCAAGGCCGCGGAGCTTTTCCATCGACCTTTCCGGGATAGCGCTGCAATCGGTAAGATAGGCTACAGAGCCTACTCTGTAGCCGTATATGACGGCGTCCCCGTGCATTATCTCAACGGGTACGACCTTCTGGCCGAAAAGCTCGAACTCAGAGAGGACCTCTGTAGTCGTGAGGTTCGGCTTCCACCCGTCCCTGCCGTCTGTCCTGAAGATATACTCGAAAATGCTTCTTATCCTGTTGATGGTCTCGGCGTTTCCATAGCACGGTATGGCCCGTCCGCCGGAGGCGAGATTAAAGGCCCTGAGGTCGTCTATCCCGTGTATGTGGTCGGCGTGGGCGTGGGTATAAAGGACCGCGTCAACGCGCTCAAGGCCGTTTGAGAGCGACTGGGTGCGCAGGTCAGTCGTAGTGTCGATAAGTATGTTCGTGTTTTCTGATTGAATAAGAAGCGAAGAGCGGGTGCGTTTGTTCCTGGGGGCCTGGGACGAACAGACTTCGCAATGGCAGCCGATTACCGGTACGCCGGTGGAGGTGCCGCACCCGAGTATTACAAGTCTCATAAATTGATTCCGTGAAAGCCCTGGGGAAGGGGCGTTTTGAGCGGGCCAGATGGGTGAAGCGCGGACCTGTTGATGCTTACTTTTTGAACTCGCCCACGACAGGCAGCTCGGCCAGGACTTCGTCTCCGTGCGGGGCGTCGGCCATGAAGTCGGAAAGGTCGGTGCCCGCGTAATGCTCGAAGTGCATGCCGTCCATGAAAAGCGGGCTGTTCGTGGCGTCAAAAACCTTGCCCTGGTACGCGAAATATATGGGCTGCCCCTGCGTTGACCCGTCGAATTTTTTGAGTTCAGCTTCGTCGAATACCTTCATGGTCATACAATATAAAATGGCGTCGGGATGAATGTCAATATAAATACGGCAAGCGCGCTGAAGGCGATGAGCCTCCTTTTAGAGTCCATCGGCTCGCGCTGGTCTTCCACGGGCGGGTGCCATATTCCGATGATGGTTATGAGCGCGGCCCATACGAACCAGCCCGGCCAAGAGAGTATGCCCAGAAGGATGAGCAAGCCTATCATCACCATTGAAAAAAGCCTGTGGCGCCGTCCGAGAAGCGAATATATCAGGTGTCCGCCGTCGAGCTGGCCTATGGGCAGCAGGTTCATGGCCGTGACGAAAAAGCCTATCCACCCGGCAAAGGCGACCGGGTGTAGCAGGACATCGTGGGTGGCCGGTATAGGGCCGACAGTTATGTATGAGAGCGCGTGGAATATGAGCGAGGAGCCTAGCCCGAGCGAGCCAGCCGCTGCCGTCCGTGGCACTATAGTGGAATGGTCGAGGCCCCACCATGTAACGAAAAGGGCTATGACAAAGCCCGCCAGAGGCCCTGAAGCGCCTATCTCTACCAGGGCGGCTTTTGTGGTAATGGGCGATTTTATCCTTATGACCGCCCCGAAGGTGCCTATCATGGGAGGGATGGGCGGCCCGGGTATGAAAGTAGGCAGCGTGGTGACGACCCCGTGCCGCCTTGATGCCAGAAAATGGCCCAGCTCGTGCGTGCCGAGAATGAGAAGGAGCGACAGCGAGAAAGGTATGCCTTTGGTGAGGCTGTAAGGGTCGGCGAATATGTCGGCCCCCTGGTAGAGCGCGCCTGCCATGACCGTCGTCACGATGGTAGCCAGGAAGAGAACCGCCGGCAGCAGGACCTTCGGCCTTTCCATTGGCGCAGGATCGAATGGGTATTCGTAATCTTTCATCAGCCCGCCCAGGTGTTCTTGGTTTTTACATACTCATGATAGAACTCTATCATGGCCTGCCCGATGGACAGGATAAGGGGGCCCGCGATAATTCCTATGAGGCCGAAGACATTCACGGCCCCGAAGATGCTGAAAAACAGCAGGAGCGGGTGGAGGTTTGTCTTGCCGCCTATGATATAGGGGCGCATGATGTTGTCCACCAGGCCGATGACGAAGACGCCCCATATTACAAGGCCTATTCCGCCCGCTATCTCGCCTGTCAACATGAGGTAGACCGCGACCGGGCCCCAGATAAGTGAGCTTCCGACGCTCGGAAGAAAGGTCATGAAGAACATTACGAAGCTCAAAAGGAGCGCGGCGGGTATGCCCAGGAACCAGAACGCCAGTCCGCCGAGAGCCGCCTGCACCGCGCCGACCAGGACCCCTCCGTACATGGTCGCTGATATCACGGCCCTGTTCTTATCTATTATGTCGTTTTTGTGGTGCTCGGTTATGGGGATGAGGTCTTTTACTATACTGAAGAGCTTGTCCCCGTCCTTGAACAGGAAGTACATGGTGAAGAAGGCCAGGAAGAGGTTTATGAAGAATTCGGCCAGGCTTTTGACGAAGCCCTGCACGCCTTCTCCGGCATAACCGGCAACCGAGCGGATTATTTCGGCGAAAATGCCCCTCAGATTCAGCGTGGATACATCCATGAACCCGCCGAGGTACTTCTCAAGGAGCGGGTATATGAAAAGCGGCGACTTGTGCGCCTTCGTGGTCATCCCCGCGAGATAGCCTTCGGCCCAGTTGTAAAGGTGAAGGAACTCCCCGGCCAGCATGGAGCCGACTACGGTAAGCGGGACGATGAGGAAGACAGCTATGCTGAGGCAGGCAATGAGCGAGGCCAAGGCAGGCCGCCGGGTCACTTTCCTTAAAATCCATTGATAAAAAGGATAGAAAAGGATGACCAGTACTATCGCCCAGAATATCGGGATGAAAAAGGGCGCCATCACGGTAAACATGAGGTACCCGACCAGGAAGGCCAGCAGCAGGGTTAATATGTATTCCCACTTCATAGGAAGGGGCCCGCGGGACAGAATCTTTTTGATTTCGCCATCCCTTCCCAGTATAATTATATTTCGTCAAATTACAAGGGGTTTCGTCACTTATAACTGTCCGATTAAAGAGGAGTTTTTTGTGGGAACAAAAGCTGTTGCGCTGCTTTCCGGCGGTCTGGACTCGACGCTCGCCGTAAAAATGATGATCGACCAGGGCATAGAGGTGCACGCCCTTAACTTTACTTCCGGTTTCTGCACCTGCAACCACGGCGGCAAGGACGGGGGAGGGTGCAGGAGCGAGTCAAAGAGGGTCGCCGAGGAGTTCGGGATACCCTTGAAAGTTATAATGAAGGGCATGGATTACATCGAGCTCGTCAGGAGCCCCAAGCACGGTTACGGCAAGGGCATGAACCCATGCGTGGACTGCCGGATATTCATGTTCATACAGGCCAAGAAGTACATGCATGAGATAGGGGCCTCCTTCATCATAACCGGCGAGGTCCTGGGCCAGAGGCCCATGAGCCAAAGGAAGGACGCGTTCCGGGTCATAGAAAGGGAGAGCGGTCTCGAAGGCTTGATTCTGCGACCGTTGAGCGCCAAGCAGCTTGAGCCTACCATACCGGAAAAGGAAGGGCTCGTGGACCGGGAAAAGCTCCTCGATGTGCTCGGAAGAAGCCGCAGGCAGCAGATAGACCTCGCAGAAGAGCTCGATGTAAACAATTATCCCTGCCCCTCAGGCGGATGCCTCCTCACCGACAAGATTTTCTCGAAGAAGGTCAGGGACCTTCTCACGAACAAGAAGGATGTCACTAAAAAAGACCTGGCCCTTTTGAAGTCGGGCCGCCACTTCAGGCACAAGGGCGCGAAGGTCATCCTCGGCAGGGACGAGGCTGACAACGCGGTACTGAAGAAGATGACCCAGGAAGGCGACATCTTCATTGAGCCTGTCGGCTTTCCCGGGCCAGCGGCCATAATTTCAGGAGGAGGCGGCCCTGAGTTCAGGGAGTACGCCGGGAGCCTCATCGTAAAGTACGCTCTTGAAAAAGCGGGCGCGCTCCGGACCCTTCGGGCCGTGTGCGGGGAAGAGACGCTGGATTACGAGGTGGCTGGGCCAGCGAGCGAAGAGCTGATCGAGGAGACAAGGGTATGCTGAGGGGCTCTGCCCACGCTATTCCCGATGACAACGCCGCATCAAGGGCGGCCCACGCCAAGCTGGAAAAGCTGGGTGCGATTTTGAGGGAGATGCGCTCCGTGCTGGTTGCCTTCTCCGGCGGGGTGGACTCGACCTTTTTATTGAAGGCCGCGGTTGATTCTCTCGGGAGCCGGGCTGCGGCCATTACGGCGACTTCTCCTACCTATCCACAGAGGGAGCTGGAAGAGGCCAAAAGGCTCGCTGCCCTCTTGAAGGCTACCCATGTAATAGTCGATTCGAACGAGCTGGAGATACCCAACTTCGCGGATAACACCGAAAAGAGGTGCTACTACTGCAAGAGCGAGCTTTTCAGCATCTCCCTTGCCGAGGCCAGGAACATGGGTTTCGAGTTTGTGGCTGACGGCTCTAACGCCGACGACCTCAATGACTACAGGCCCGGCAGGACCGCTGCCGCGGAGCTTGGCGTAAGGAGCCCCCTTCAGGAGGCCGGGCTTACGAAAGAGGAGATTCGTCTCCTGAGCCGCGAGATGAATCTACCCACTTGGGACAAGCCTGCCTTTGCCTGCCTGTCGTCGAGGTTCCCTTACGGCACGAAGATAACCGAAGAGCGCCTGGACAAGGTCGCCCGTGGCGAGGAGCTTTTGAGGGGACTGGGTTTCCATCAGTTCAGGGTGCGCTTTCACGGGGATACAGTAAGGATAGAGGTCGAGGAGAGCTCTTTGAAGCTCTTCCTCGATGAAGGCATAAGGAAAAAGACGGTCGATGGATTAAAGGCCATAGGGTTCGTATATGTGACCCTCGACCTTCAGGGCTACAGGCCGGGCAGCATGAACGAGGTGTTGAAAAAGGGAAAGTAAACAGGCTGGATATTATTAGAAAAGCAGCGGGCCGCTTCGGCCCGTTTTTTTTTGCCTTGGTCAGTTGGTCAGACCGGCTCGACGGCGCGGCGCTTGGACTCTTCCAGCCACTGGTGAAAGTGGTGCTTCACGATGGATTTGAAGAACTCGCCTTCAGGGTTGATGAGCTCGAATATGACCATGGGCGTGCTCACCTCGAAGCCTTTGAATATGACCTCTCCGCTCTTGTAGAACAGCTCTACCCTGTCCGCCCCTCTTACCGTCTCATGGCTGCACCAGAACTCGAGCGTCTCGGACGGGAAAAAGAAGGGCTGCCTCAGGTCTTCGTGCAGCGAGCTTGCCTCGACCTTCTTGTTAAAGAACCATTTGGAGCCCTTGTTCTCCCTCATATAGGCCTCAAGGGCGCTCAGGTTCAGGGCCTCACCCTTGTTGTAAATGTCCTTTGTCGAAGATATGACCCGGAGCGACGAGAATGTCTCGCCGGATATTATTTTGTTGAGATCGTTGTAGAATTCGTTCGCCATGACCTGGCTCATGGCTTTGGCGCTGGCGTCCTTGCGGCTTGACAGGAGCTTTTCAAAGGCCGAGTCCAGCTCCGGCGGCAGCTTCACGGAGATGACCCGGTCTATGTAGATGTCAAACGGGTACCTGATCTGTTTGTCATTCCTCCTGGCCCGCTCGGCCTCAAGCGTCACTTCGAGCTTGCCCCGCACCATCGGGTTCCTGAAAGTACCCCTGGCGGCCTCGTTTATCTTCTCGCCGATCGATACGCTCGCCGGACCGGAAAACTCGCCCCTCGACTCGATTAATACTGTTTCGGCCTTTGCTCCGTAGGATATGTACAGCCCGGCTTCGAGCTCTCCTTTTATAGCCGTCTCGATCTCCTCGCGGTAGGTGGTCTCGAGCCTGTGCTCTTCCTCGCCGAGGGCCACGAGCCTTGACTCGACCCCGGTTTCGTTATTGGAGAGCGCGGAATTGAGCGCAGCCCTTTTCTGTTTCAGGGCCTCTTTTCTCTCCTTGAACCTGTTGTGGACTTCTTCTAAAATCTCCTCGTCCTGCCTGGGCGGGAGCCTTCTGTTGAGCTCGTCCCTGTAGCGCCTTATTATCTGCTGGATGTCCTTGGCAAGGGCCACGAGATAACTGACGCCTCCCGAGAAGATGGCCGCGTCCCCTGGAAGGTTCGTGAGCCTTATGCCCTTTTCATCGGCGCCGACCCCTGTGCCCATCCCGTATTTGCTTGCCGCGCCCAGTATGGGCTTGTAGAAATACTCCCTCATGAAGTCGGCCATGGCTATTTCCTTGACCTTGAGGGTCTTCCTGGTGAAGTCCTTCATGTCCACGAAGAGCTGGCCTTCCTCCTCAAGGGTCAGGGTCTTCAATACGGCCCTGTCGTCCGAAGAGAAGCGGTAGAGCCTGCCCCTGCCATACTCCTCCAGGAGCATGCCCGGCTTGAACTCTTCGCGCCTGTCGGCAAGATACCCGCGCATGAGGGCCGCGTAGGTCTCCGCGTGCTCGTCGAGCTTAAAGGCGTAGTACCCTTCGATGACAGGGGCCGTGTTGTCGGCCTTTTTCGCGCCCTTGAGAAAGCCGGAGAACATCGATTTCCTGAACCCCGAAAGAAACCTGAGGAATGATTCTATGATGTCCGCGCGGCGCTGGTCGCGCGCGTACTTTTCCTTCACTTCTTCGAGCCCTTCGGAAAGGTTTCCTACGGCCCGCTGATCTGACAGGAAGTTTTTTATGAGCCGGTCCTCGTTGTAAAGCTCGAAAAGCATGGACTGGATTTGCGTGCCGGGCTGCTCGAACTCGGAGAAGTACTCGAGGCAGGCCGCCCTGAACCTGTTTATGCCGGACTGGGCTTGCACCGCTTCCAGCGCGGCGCTGTTCTTTCTTATTTCAGCGGCCGAGCGCGCGATGAAATCTTCCGAGCCGTCAAATTCATCGAGCCCCGGGGCGATGGCCGATACGGCTTCAAGAGTGTCGCTGTTCACGCCGTAAGGGTTGAGCGTTCCGGATGCGAGGTTCGAGGGGATAGACAGGAACGACCTTGGCGTCACCGCCGAAAGAAGAAGCAGCTCCGTTGCATGGCTGTAGTATGTCGCGCCGGAGGCGCTGAGTTTCCTGAATATATTGAGGATGGCGGTCCTTATCGCGTGGAACATGACCAGTCCTATGGCCAGTTCCGCCTTCTCGTAGGAAAGTCCCTTTATTCTGAAGCCCTTGACCTTCTCCTTTTTTTTTCTTACTACGGTTACGACGGCAAGGAGCGCCAGGTATGAGGTACGCTCGTCAGACGCGGCCCGGGCCTGCTCCTTGAGCATCTTTTCCATGAACTCGGAAAACCATTTGAGGAACTTGCGGCCGTGGCCCTCGGAGCCGAGCCAGTTGGAAAGGATCGCGCTGTCGATGTAGGGCGTGCCGGAAAGGACTTCGAGGGCTATCTGTTTTTCAAGCGAGTCGGCGATGAAAAGGTCAGTCCTGAAAGTCTTGTCCTTCAGGAGGCCGGTCGTGATTATGAGCGGCGCGCCTTCCTTGGCGGATTCCATTTTGGGCTCATAACGCCTCATGAGAAGGGATGTGAGGCCCAATACGGCCTGCTCTATGCAGGTCTCGTCTTCGCCGCCCATGTGGAAGGGGATCTTGAGCTCGGCTATGGTCTCGCCGTGTTTGAACCGGAGTTCTTTAGGCTCAATGGTCCATGGCCTCCCGGCCTTTATATCGAGTTTTCTTTTAAGGAGGGTATTGAATAGCTCAAGCCTCTCCCGGCCATATGATGACATTGTAAACCGCCTCTTAAAACGCGCAAATCGCCATTATAAAAGTAAGCTTACCAATAAACAGGATTGTAAATCAAGGGCCGAAGTCACAAATCTTGCCCTTGTGCCAGGACAGTGAAATGGGTTAAAATAACTCAATTTTTACGCAGGTTTCCAATGGACTCCATAAATGACGACCTCTCGATGGACCTACACCGGTAATACGCCCGCGGCCGCGGTCATTTGCGCGTTGCTGGCGGCAGTCGTTTATTCAAACACATTTACGGCCTCTTTTCAGTTCGATGACCATCTTTATGTCATCGATTACTGCCGTACTCACGCCCTTTCGAGCTTCTTCCCGCCGCACGGCACGAGGTATCTCACCTATCTTACCTTTGCCTTGAATTATCTGGCCGGTGGTCTCAATCCAGCCGGTTATCACATCGTCAACCTTTTCATACACATAATAAACGGCGTGCTGGTCTATCTTTTGGCTATGTCTCTTATCCGCTCGCCGAGGCTTGCTGAAAAGGGCCTGCCGGCCTTTCATATCGCGCTTCTGGCCGCTCTCCTTTTCATAGCGCACCCGGTGCAGACCGAGGCCGTCACATATATTACCCAGAGGTTCGCGTCCCTGGCGACGCTGTTTTACCTGCTCGCGCTTACGGCGTATCTCAGGTACAGGGCCGGCGGGCAATCCTTTAAAGCGAAGGCGTCCTTCTACATAGTCGCACTTTTGTCGGCCTACGCCGCGCAGGTCACAAAAGAGATAAGCTTCACGCTGCCTTTCGTCATGCTCTGCGTCGAGTTCGCCTTTTTCAAAGGGCCGGTCCTGCCAAGGCTTATAAGGCTCGCGCCTTTCATGCTGGCCATGGCCGTCATTCCCTGGATATTGTTCGGCCCGGGGACAGGCACAGCCGTTGGCGGGGAAGTAATGGACCTTCAGCTCAAGGACCTCCGTGACATATCAAGGCACGATTATCTGGTCACCCAGTTCAGGGTGATAGTGACCTACCTGAGGCTACTTGTCCTGCCTGTGGGCCAGAACATCGAATACGACTACCCGATGTTCCAATCCCTGCTCGTCCCTGAGGTGCTGGCCTCGTTCATCTTCATCTGCGTCCTGTTCTTCGGCGCCGTTTATCTGTTCTTTCGTTTTCTCAGGGGAGGGGGCGCGTATCTTGCTTTGATATCGGCCGGGACGCTCTGGTTTTTCATCACTATTTCCGTCGAATCCTCGATCGTACCCATAAAGGACCTCATTTTCGAGCACAGGCTCTATCTGCCTGGGGCGGGGGCCGCTATCGCCGCAAGCGCGGCAGTGTTTTTCATTGCGGAGAGATTTTCAAGGGCCGCCAACGCTGGAAGGATTCTGGCGGCGGCCTGCGTAATCCTGGTGCTTCCGCTCTCGGTTTCGGCGTACGCGAGGAACGGCGTCTGGAAAAATGAGGTCACGCTCTTTGAAGACGCCGTGAGCAAAAGCCCTGCCAAGGAGAGGGTGAGGTACAATCTCGCTTGGGCCTATCACAGGACGGGAGAGCTGGACAAAGCTGTAGAGCAGTACAACGAATCCCTGAGGCTCGACCCTGAAAAGAATAAGACCCATTATAATCTCGGCCTCATATACCGTGACAGGGGAGAGAAGGAAAAAGCCGAGCGCCATTTCATCGAAGCCTTGAGGATAAAGCCCGACCCGGCTGGCCATTACAACCTTGCCATGCTCTACCATTCAGGAGGCGAGCTCGATAAGGCCATAAGCCATTATGAGAAGGCGATCATGGCGAGGCCGGATTACGAAGACGCCCACTATAACCTCGCCGCCGCCCTCATGGAAAAGGGCGACCTTGAAAAAGCCGCGCTCCATTTCAGCGCGGTCATAAGGCTGAACCCGGCCAGCGCTGACGCCCTTTACAACCTCGGCAGGGTATACGCCAAAGAAGGCGACAGGAGAAGGGCCGCCCTGGCGTTCAGCGAGGCATTGAGATTAAAGCCCGGCATGGCCGAGGCAAGGGCCGAGCTTGCGAAGGTCGGAGGCGGCCTGTGACGAAAAAGGCGCTCGCGGCAGCCGCTGTAGCGGTCATAGTCATCGCGCTCTGGTCTGTTGCTTTGAGCAACGGCTTTGTCTACGACGACCACAAGTACCTTATCGGCAACCCCTGGGTAAAGGACGCCGCGTTCACGGGGGATATCTTCTCGTCTTCGACCGCGGCGTTCAGTCCTACGGATGGCGCCTCGAACACCTACAGGCCGATGCTGTACATGCTGTACATGGCCGAGTACCTTGCCTTCGGGTTGACGCCGTTTTATTTTCATCTTGTAAATATCCTGGCGCATGCGGTTAACGCCGTGTTCGTTTTTTTCATCGCGGCGAGCCTTCTTGAAAAAGAGGGGCGCGCCAGCGTCCTTTTGCCGCTTTTCGCTGGCCTTGCCTTTGGCCTGCACACGATAAACGCCGAGGTCGTGAACTGGGTTTCGGCCTCGACCGAGCTTTTTTTCACGCTCTTCGCGCTCGCCGGATTGAACCTTTACCTGAGGCGGGCCTCAGGCGTTTTGAGCGCGCCGTTTTTCCTTGTTGCCCTCCTGTTCAAGGAGACGGCGGCCGCCCTGCCGGTCATCATATTCCTCTATGACTATTCAAAGGGCAGGGTGCTTCGTGACAGATGGAAGGCTTACGGCCTGTTTATCGCGGCGGGAGTTGTCTACGCCTTGATGCGTTTTAACGCCATAGGCGGCCTAATGCACCATAAGCAGGCAGACCTGTCTACCGTTGAAGCCGTCATAAACATCTTTCCGCTCGTTGCCGCTTACTTTGCCAAGCTCGCCCTGCCGGTGGGCCTCAGCGCCATTTATGAATTTCATCCGGCAGCATCGGCCTTTGATTTGCGGGTCATCGCCGGGGCGGCGATAGTCCTGGCTTTTCTGGCGGCTCTGTTTTTCTCAAGAAAAAGGCCTGCCATGTTCGTGGGCCTTTCCATGATGGCCGTCCCGCTTCTGCCGGTCCTGTATGTTCCGGCGCTTTCAAGTTCGGCGATGGCCGACAGGTACCTTTACCTGCCTTCAGCCGGGCTTGCCATAGTGCTGGCTTCTCTCGCGTCAATGCTTGACAAAAAGGCTGCAAAGGCCTCAATAGTCCTGGCTGTGGCTCTTCTTGTGGCCTGGGCCGCCGGTTCGATGTCGAGGAGCCAGGTCTGGAAAAGCGATTATTCGTTGTGGGCTGACGCTGCCGGAAAAGCCCCGAATTCGCCGAACGCGCATTACAACTATGCCTGGGCAAGTCACAACGCCGGGGACCTGCAGGAAGCGGTCGAACACTACCGCCGGGCGGCTTCTCTTGCTCCGAGCGCCGACGCCCATTACAATCTCGGAGTTATTTTCATGGGGCAATCGATGATAGACGAGGCGGACGCTGAGTTCAGGGCCGCTCTTGGGATAGACCCGGGCTTTGACGGGGCGAGGGCCAGGCTCATGGAGATTAAACGGCTCAGGGGGGCAGGGGCATGACAGGTTTTTCACTCATAATTCCGGTACACAACGAAGCGCCCATACTCGAGGCGAACGCGAAAGCGCTCGATGCGTATCTCGCGTCAATCAAAGGCCTTGATTACGAGATAATACTCGCGTGCAACGGCTGCGTGGACGCTTCTGAGGAGATAGCGGGCAGGCTCGAACGCGAAAACCGCAGGATAAGGCGCCTCACCATAGAGGGCCGGGGGCTCGGTACGGCCATCAAGGCGGCAGCTCAGGGCGCAAGGCACGAGATGCTCATGTTCTATGCCATTGACCTGCCTTTCGGCCTCGAAGTGATAGGGGAGTCGATAAAGGCTTCGATGGCAAAGGGCAGGGCCGTTGTGATAGGGTCAAAGGGGCACAGGGACTCGGTGGTGGAAAGGGCCCTGGCAAGGACGCTCTTTTCCGGCACTATCTCCTTTCTCAATAACCTGCTCTTCGGCCTGGGCGTGAAAGATACCCAGGGCTCAATACTTTTCTTCAAAGAGCCGATAACGAGATACGGAAAGTACATGGACAACCCCGGAGCCTTTTTCCAGGCCCAGATATTGATATACAGCAGGAAGTGCGGCTTTGAGCTCATGGAGATCCCGGTCAGGCTCAAAGAGGAGATGAGAAAGACCCGGTTCAGTCTTGCCGGAGACGGCTGGCGTTATATAAAGGCGCTCTTCAGGGAAAGAATGAAGCTTCTTGGTGTCAGATGAATATGTACGGCGAAAAACTGAAAAAAGCGGCGCTGCCCGCTATCGTCCTCGTCCTCGCGGTCTTTTCCGTATATTATGTGGCGCTCGGGTACGGCTTTGTCTATGACGACAACGAGCAGATCCTCGGGAACAGGTGGCTCCTGAGCTTCTCCAATATACCAGAGGTCTTCAGTACCCATTCCTTCGGGTTCAGGAATGCCGGCTATCAGGCTATAACCTATCGGCCCATGTTCTTTGTCATATACATGGCCGAGTATGCCGTCTTCGGCTTTTCTGCCTGGGGCTGGCACCTCGTGAACCTCCTCATGCATTCGTTCAACTCGGTTTTTGTTTTCTTCATCCTGAGACACCTCCTTACGGCCGAAAACATGGGTTATTCTTCAACGCTCCCGGCCTTTGCCGGTGCTCTCATCTTTTCCGTCCACCCAACGAACGCGGAACCCGTTTCCTGGCTTGCCGCCATTGGCGAACTTACCTTTACTTTTCTGTGCCTCGCGGCGTTCTACCTTGAGGCGAGGTCCATTGACGGAAAGGGCGGGCGAGCGTTCGAACGGGTTGCCTCAAGTGCTGTCCCAGCCCTGTTCTTCCTGTTCGCCGTACTGCTGAAGGAGACCGCCGTTGTCCTCCCGGTAATAGTTTTAGCTTATGACTGCGCGCGAAAAGGCTTTTCTGGCTTGTTCTCCCGTGCAAGGCTTTCAAGATACATGTCTTATGCCGCCGTCGCGGCCGTCTACGCCGGCTTGCGCTCATTTGCCCTGAAAGGCGAGATGATGCCAGGCGTGACTCTCCACGCGTTCCTTTCTCCGTACGAATTCGGCCTCAACGCTATCGCGCTTCTCGCCAGGTACTTCCAGGCCCTGGTGCTCCCAGTGGGCGAGCCGCCCTTGCAGCTCATGGACCCTGTGCTGTCGCTTTTTGCGCCTAGGGCCATTTTATCCGTCTTCGCGGTGGTTGCCGCGCCTTTAGCCCTGGCGATTGTCCTGCGAAGGATTACGAGGCTCTGGGCCCTGATACTCGCCATTATCATACTTCCGATATTGCCCACGCTGTACTCTCCGGCGATAAGCAGGTTCCCTTACGCCGACAGATACCTTTATTTCTCAACCGTCGGCCTGTCCATGCTGATTGCCGTTGCCCTGGCCTGGTTTGGGGCAAGGCCAGGTAAATGGGGCAGGTTCGCGCTTCTAGCGGTCCTTTCTGCCGCGCTGCCTTTCGCGATGCTTGCCAGGCAAAAGAGCGCGCCGTGGGAGAGCGACCGCACGCTCTGGGGGGCCGCGCTGGCGGCGCAGCCTGGTAATTATGTGGCTGTCCACTCCATAGCTTCTGATTATCTCAGGGAGGGGCGTCCGGGTGAGGCGGTTGAGCTCTTCGAGGACTCCCTTAAAGCCAACCTTTCGGCGGAACATCCAGACCCGTCAATGGTACTGCTCACGAGAAAGGTCCTTCCGCAGGCATACATAAGAGCGGGCCTGGAGGCAAAGGCCGAGGTCAGCCTGGAAGAGTATCTGAAGCTCATGCCTGATGACGCGCCCTCCTTTTACAATCTGGCGCTCATAAAGCAGAGGAAAGGGGCCTTTCTGGACGCTGTTGAGCTCTACCAGAGGGCCGCTGTCTTTACAAAGGACCCGGCGCTCAGCGCAAGGGCGCATTACAACATGGGCGAGTGCTACCTTTCTCTCGGCATGAGGGATGAGGCCCTGAGGAGTTTCCGTGAGGCGTTGAGGCAAGCGCCTGGAGACAGCCTCATCCTGGACAGGATTGGCTCTTTAGAGGGGCCGGGGCCCAGGCCGTGACAAGACTTTATTGTGGCTGGCTCTTTATGTTATAATCGCGCAATCATGGCTTCAAGGAGGCTTGAGTGGGCAGCGAAAGAGATGGCGTATTCATCCATGAGACAGCGGAGGTCTCGCCTGAAGCGGTCATTGGAAGCGGCACAAAAATATGGCATCAGGCCCAGGTCATGAAGGGCGCCAGCATAGGCGAGAACTGCAAGATAGGAAAAGGCGTCTACATAGACACCGGAGTCAAGATAGGGAACGATGTCAAGATACAGAACTATGTTTCCGTTTACAGGGGCGTAACCGTCGAAGACGAGGTGCTCCTGGGCCCCCATATGACATTCACCAACGACCTGTACCCCAGGGCCAATAACAGCGATTTCGTAATATACGAGACTCTCATAAAAAAAGGCACCGCCATTGGCGCTAACGCCACCATAGTATGCGGCACCACTTTGAACGAATACTGCATGATAGCCGCCGGAGCGGTCGTGCTTTCCGATGTCCCGGCTTTCGCGCTCGTAGTTGGCAATCCGGGCAGGGTCACCGGCTATGTGTGCAAGTGCGGCACGAAGCTGGAGATTGAAAAGCTTCCCAGGCAGGGCGTGAATTCCAGGAAAACCGTTTGTCCGAAGTGCGCCATGGCGTACGAGTTCCAGCTCGGGCTCATACCCGTGCTGTAAGCGGGAAAAACAAGGCAGAAAGGAATTCTTGAGGGCTATGAGCATTAGAGAAAAGCTTACGAATATGTTCTCAAAGGTGATGGCGGGGACCGTTACCAGAGAGGAAGGGACGATGCTCATAAACCACCTGGCCAAGGAAGACCAGGAAGGCACCGTCAAGGAACTCGCGTCCCTTATCGAGACCCCGCCGCCGGGCGTATTCCAGAAGACGATACTGCACACGGTAGCTCTGGCGAGGAACAAGGCCTTTTTCGGCATCATGGTCTCCTGCCTGGAGCATAAGAACGAGGAAGTTTCCGTACTTGCCGCGCAGGAACTCGCCAAATTGAAATCAGCCGATGCCCGGGACACGCTCGCGGAGCACCTTGACAGTGATGTCTACCATGTGCGCAAGGCTTCGGCATTGGCCATCGTCGAAGGGTTCTCTGACGGCGTGGAGGTCGTGAAAAGCCATATGCTCAGGCACTCCGAGCCGTTTTACAGGCTTACATCGGCCCAGGCGCTGGTTAAGTCTGGAAAAAAAGGGATGGAATCGCTGCTCTCTTTGATGTCGTCGGGCAACCATGGGGCGATGATGACCGCCGCTGAGGCCCTTATAAGCGGCAGCTCAGATTTGGAGCAGGGCGATGTGCAAATGGTCTTTGACGCTCTTTTGACCGCCGGGGACAGGAAAGACAGCCATTCGATAGTAGAGCTTCTGAAGGTTGTTGCCGCTTTGAAAAGCAAGGCAAGCGGCTTTGAGGGATTCGTGCTCGCCTTTACCGACTATCCCTCCGAGTCCGTAAGGCGAGAGGCCCAGAACGCGCTCAATATGATTCGTTCCTGAGGCTGAGCCGTGTTTGGAAAAGAAGCTGTAATCTGCTTGAAACGCGCGGCTTGTCGAGGGGACCGGGCGAGAGAATAGAAAAAATCAGGATTTTTCCGCTGGTTTCAGAAGCCGTGAAATTTATGAACCGGCGCGGATTTTACTTCGGAAGTACGAGATTTCAGAATCCGGTCAGAAAGCTTTAGTCCTGGCGAGGCCCTGAGCGGCTTTTTCGTTTCGCGGGTCTATTCCCAGCGCGGCTTCAAACTCCAGAGCCGCTTCCCGGTTCATCCCGAGCCCTGAGAGCGCTTCACCAAGCCCGGTATGGGCGTCCACAGCGCCGGGATCTATGCTCAGCGCGGCGCGAAACTCGCTCTCAGCCTCCCGGAACATCCCCTTCAGCATAAATGCCTGCCCGATATTCTGGCGCGCCATCGCGTAAGCAGGCCTGATCGAAAGCGCCTTCCTGTACTCTGTTATCGCCTCATCCAGCATGCCTTTGTCCCTGTAGACATATCCCATGTTCAGGTGCGCTTTGAGGTGTCCGGGCTTTATCTTGAGCGCCATGGCGTACTCGCGCATGGCCTCGTCCAGCATGCCTTTTGAATAGTAGGCATACCCGAGGTTGTTCCTGGCCTCCGCTATATCCGGCTTTAAGGCCAGCGCGAGCCTGTATTTTTCAATTGCCTCGTCAACCCTTCCCCACGCGTGCAGAATAGCCCCAATATTGAAGTGGGCCTTGCCGTAGCCGGGCTTCAGGCTTATGGCCTTGAGGTTTTCTTCCATCGCTTCATTGAGATTGCCCGTCCCTGAAAGGCTGGTCGCATAATTGTAATGCGCCCGGGCCTTCATCGGGGATTTCGCGGTGATATCGGCCCAAAGAGATACGGGGGTCGACCAGACGGCGTTGCGGGCGTATGAGGCCGCGCCGAGGGCTAAAGCGGCCGCGATTATTACGGCGGCCGAGACCATGCCCGCCCTGTCAGAGTACGGCGAGCCTTTTACAGCATCCATAGGAACTGCCTCATGGCCCTGAAGAGAAAAGTGTTCTCTACGAGGTCGCGGTTCTGGTCTTCGGTATGGATGTACTTCTGCTCGAGCGACAGAAGCCAGCTTCTCATGGGATAGCTTAAAAGGTTGTCGAAAGCCGTTATGTTTTTGAACGAAGCGTTATCGCCTTCACCCCTGATGACGCTGGCTCCGGCGCGCCAGTCCAGGTTTCTCAGGAGCTTTTTGTTATACCTGGCGAACGCGCCCATGGAACTGAACTCGTTCGAGCCGCCTGGAAAGCTGTTGCTGACAAGGTTGTAAGTGAACCCGAGGTCGATCGCCCCGCCGGCCAGATACCTGTTATGCGTGACGGTCAGCAATTCGGAATCCGTCGAGAGGTCTCCGGTTACGGTATCGAAAGTTTTGGTGTGCTCCGAGGTGGCCTCTATTTTGGTGCTCCTGAAGTAGGATGAAGCCGCGCCGACAGACCAGTTCTCCGCGCTTGTCTCCGCGGCTGAAACCCATGACGACTGGGACGACCTGTCGAACTTGGCCGAGAGCTGCGCGTACCTCCGCCAGAGTTTATTGAATGCGCTCACCTGATAGCTGTTGTTTTTGCTCCAGACATCTCCCGACAGGTTGTAGACCCTGTTCCAGTCAACCGAAGTGTTGAATATGAAGTACCTGTTGATGTCTATGTTGGTGAGCGCCGCGGAGACCCCCTGTTCGATGCCGGAGCCGGAAAGCTCTTCCGTGGTCTTGTCCTTGTTGTATCCGAGCCTCAGGCTGGATGTGAGCTGGGCCCATGACAGCTGGTCGCTGTAGGTCAGATGGGTCAATGCCCTGAACAGTTCCCTGTCCTGGTTGGTGTCGGTGTTGGCGGAGGTATCGAACCTGTTATAGTTGACCGTTTCCGACATTGTAAGCTTTTTCGATATGCGGTAATTGAGGCCGAACCCGGCTCCCATTGAAGTGGTCGACTCGGATTTGTCAGGGGTGTCGCTGGTGGATTCTCCGGTCGTCAGGCTCAGGTTTGAATCCAGGCGGTCGGTGAAGCGGTATGACATGTTGCCGGTGTAATTGCTGTTCGTGGAATCGGACCCGTCCGTGCTGATGCCGTAATAGGTGAACCTGTGGCTCTGGTTGAACTCCAGGCTCGGCCTTGATTGAAGGCCTACGGTCACGGCGTTTATCGTCATGTCCGGTGATTCGCTGTTGTCGCTCGTATTGTCGCCGCGGGAGAGGCCGAGGTCGAATATGGTGCTCCTCGACAGTTTCGTCCTGTTCGTGGCGTTTATGGACATGCTCTGGGAGCCTCTCCCGTCCCTGAGGTTGTCTTCAGTCGTGTTCAGGTTGTAGTACAGCGAGTTCTCGGTCGGCCCGACCTGCTTCGACATGTTGACATTATACAAGGTGGTCGTCATGTCGCTCGACTGTGCCGTGTCGTTCTGGCGCTCGATCTGGATATTGGTATCCGGCAGGGTCCTGAACCTCATCAGCCAGTTCATCCCGTAAATGGTCCTTGTGCGCTCGGTTACGGACGTGGTCGTGAGCGTTTCGTCCAACCGGCTGCCGTACAGGGAAAGAGGTATGTTGGATTTCGGCAACACAGTGGTCTTGAGGTAGTAATTGACATTCTCGGTGTCAATAGCCGTGCTGCCCTGTTCGTAGCTGTCGAGGGTAAAATTCACCTCCGCGTCATAGGTCATAAGCCTTCTTGAAAGGATGTTGCCCAGGGTATCAAGGGCGTAGGACTGCAAGAACCGCGAGCGGTCGCGCGAGATGCCGTTGTCTTCGGTGGTGCCTGATTCGTACTCGAAATAGACTCTGCCGAAAAGGAGTCTGTAAATATACATGTCCTCTTCAACGCAGAAGCCCTGTCCCGGAACGAGGACGACCGCCGTCGCAGCGAGCGCAAAAGCCCACAATGCTCTCTTGCTGAAAAACTTCAAGTGCAGGTCCTTTCAGAGTCTATCTGCCGCGCCCTTGCCCCATTGCCAGGTAAAAAGAGCGCTGGCCCGCTCAGGGCCAGACGCATCTGAATCCGACATCATCGTAGCGTGACTGGGGATTTGCCGTGTTCCTGAATGAAGTCCTGACATAGACGGAAAGGCTGTAATGGCCCATGCCTCCCCATCCGCCGCCGCGGACGACCTTGGACTGTTCCCCGTATTCCTTGTCATTGAAATCGTTGCCGGGGTAAGGCTTGTACCAGTCGGCTGTCCATTCCTGCGCGTTGCCGGACATGTCCACCGCCCCGTAAGGGCTCGCGCCTTCCTTGAGCGTGCCTACCGGCACGGTGCCGCCGTACTCGCCGAGCGTATTTACCTTCTTTGTGTCGAAGTCGCCGCCCCATGGGAACTTCCTGCCGTCGGTGCCGCGGGCGGCCTTCTCCCATTCAGCCTCGGTCGGAAGTCTTTTGCCCTTCCACTTGCAGTAGGCATCGGCTTCATGCCAGGTTACGAGCACCACTGGATGCTCATCGAGCCCCTGCTGGTAGGCGCCATTCGCCCAGTGCGGCGGGGCCGGCGTGCCGGTGGCCTTGAGGAATTCCTGGTACTGGCGGTTCGTGACCTCTGTCCTGTCTATGTGGAACGCCTTGAGGTCGATTTTCCTTTCAGGCCTTTCGTTCGCGTACCAGGGCCGCCTGTCGCCGTACTGCACGGCTTTGGCTTCCTTGTCGACTTCGTTGCTGCCCATCGTGAACTCCCCTTTGGGGACCTTCACCATGCCCTCAGGCGGTTTTTCGCACCCGGCGAGCAGTGTGACGGCTGAGATTGCTGCAAGCCCTCCGAGGATTTTGCCACGGCTAAGCATTAAAACCTCCTTCTTCTCTGAAATGGAGCGTGGGAATTTTATCGTTTTTGCGTCCTAATATACAATTAAAATTTCAAAAGCCCGTCAATCGGTTATGATTTCCCTGTCGGTGGTCGAGATGACATGCGCCCTGAACCGCTCGCGGGCGTCCCTGTCATAGAAATCTATCGGGTTGTAGTCGTCGGTAAAAACGAAAGGGCCAGGCGTGAAGTCGATCTTCCTCGAGTAAAGCCCCTTAAGGTCCTCCAGGAACTGCGGGTAGGCATCCTCAGGCACAAAGCCCGACACTATGGCCCTCTGGCCGTTGTGGGCGACAAAAATCATGTTGACCACTCTGGGGTCAGAGGCGAAGAAATCCGGGCCAGCGTAGACATCCACTCCTGGAAATACCTTTTTGAGCGTGCCGTACAGTGAAGAAGGCACGACTCTGTCTTCCGGCTGGTTTCCGCTTACGAAGTTTATGATGAGCACTCCTGCGCCGGAAAGCCTGCTTTTGGCGAGTTCGAAGGCTTCAACGCTTACGAGATGGCTGGGGGGCGTGTCCCCTGAAAACGCGTCCAGGAAGATGATGTCATACGGCCCGGCAGGGGATTTCAGGAAATTCCTGCCGTCTTCCACGAATGTCGGGTTCTTTACAGTGTCGAATGAGAAATATTTTTTTGCCGCCTCGACGACGCCAGGGTTTATCTCGACGACATCGGTCTTTATTCCGTAGCGGCCGAACCTCGCGGGGATGATGCCGCTGCCGAGCCCTATTACGAGCGCTTCTTTCGCGTCCGGGTTGTAGGTGCGGGCGAGCTGCTCGACATAGTAGGTGTACCTGGATATGGGCAGGCCGGAATTAATGTCAACGGCCCCCTGGATCATGTTCTCGAGGAGGAACTCACGGAGGAGCTTGTCCCCGTACGCGTAATCGACCACTTTTATCTGGCCGTAGGCGCTGTCTTCGTTTACGAGCACGGTAATCTTTGTCCCGTCAGGCCTTGTTACCGAAGGGAGTTCCTGTGGAACAAGCAGCAGCGCTATCGGGACGATCGCTACAGCGGCCGCAAGCGCTTTTTTCCTGAACAGGACCCAATACCCAGCTGACAGGGATATGAGGGTAAGCGCCGACAGGTATGTGATGTTGTTGACGCCAAGCCCCGGTATGAGGACAAAACCAGCGAGCACCGTCCCGATGAAGCTCCCGCAGGTCGATACCGCGTACAGCCAGCCAACGGTCCTGCCGACTTCCCTTGAGGCCTCGTTCATGTAAAGTTTTACCGTGTAGGGGCTTACCATGCCAAGAAGGAAAAGGGGAGGGCCGAAAAGCGCCGTTGAGCAGGCCAGGGAGCCGGCACGGAGGCCTAATTCGAGCGTATGATCGATGACGAAGCCCTTCACCAGAGGGATCAGGGCGACCCATAGCCCGGCCAGCATTATGATCGCGAAAAGGGAAGAGTGGCTGTTCCTGCTGTCGGCAAGCCTGCCGCCAATCCAGTAGCCGAGGGCCAGGGAGACGAGCGTGACGGTAATGAGGGAGGTCCAGACGAACAGGCTTACTCCGAAAGGCGGGCCGATGATCCTCGAGCCCAGGAGTTCGATCACCATTATAACCGCGCCGCTTACGAAAGCGTTGAAAACAAGATACCTGTTCACAGCCACCGGCCTGCCTCCGCGGAAAACTCAAACCCCGGCGTCATTTCGCGCCCAAAGCGCATCTGAAGCCGAAGTTGTTGTTCTTGGTCATTGGATGGAAGAATATCCTGTTGAAAGCCGGGGCGCTTATGCCGCACTTGTAGTAGGTGCAGTCGTACCATGAACCGCCCTTCAAGACCTTGTACTTCTCGCCGTAGTTCTCGTCGGGATGGTTGTTGCCCGGGTAGGGCTTGAACCAGTTTTCAGTCCACTCGAAGGCGTTGCCAGCCATGTCGTATATCCCGTAGTAGCTCTTGCCGTTCTCAAAGCTGCCGACCGCCATCGTGTCCTCGTTGCCGTACTGGGGGGTGTTGCCCTTGTTCTTGTCGAACTTGTCGCCCCAGGGGAATGTGCTGCCTTCGGGCCCCCTGGCGGCCTTTTCCCATTCGACCTCTGTGGGGAGCCTCTTGCCTTCCCATTTGCAGAACGCGTCGGCATCGGCCCAGGTCACATACACTACCGGGTGGTTCTCTTTGCCTTGAGGTATCCTGCCGAGCGCCCAGTGTGTAGGGGCAGTGCGTCCGGTAGCGTCAACAAAGGCCTTGTATCTTAAGTTTGTGACTTCGAATTTATCGAGGTAGAAGGCATTAAGGCGCTCCGTGTGCCTCGGCTGGCTCTTGGGCCACCAGTCATCAGCTCCCATGATAAAATCCCCGGCCGGGATGAGCGCCATTCCCTTGGGCACGCCAGCGGCGGCCTTTTTCTCCGCCTTTTTTACATCGGCCTTAGCTACGATCAGCTCTTTTTCAGAGTACTTTTCCATTTCCGCCGTGGCATGCGGCGCGCCATAGCGCGAATTCATATCCAGGTATTTATCGCTGAGGCCCGGGCCGTGACACTCCACGCAGGTCTCATCCCGCGTATAATCGATGGAGTAGCGCCTGTCCTGGGTATGGCACTTCGTGCAATCGGGCTCTCCGGTTACAGGGTCGTATTCGGAGCTTTGACTGGCCGTCGCGAGCGCCGGGAGGAGCGCCAGGAAGCATATCGCTCCGATGCCTTTAAGCAAGCTGCGCTTCATTTGTACCTCTGCGGAGTTGAAGCCGCGCCAGAGGAAGACGGGGCGGCTTCGAATTTGGAATAAATCTGTAGAGCCCGCGGGCCCCGTCGTTTAACGAGGGGGCCCGGGCGGTGCGTTCAGTTTTTAATTATCAGGGCTTGGGCCCGGCTGCCTTCCGGCCTTCTTCTCCGAGGTGTCTTATATACCAGAGCACATTCCAGCGCTCATGGTCGGTAAGCACCTCCTGCCATCTGGGCATTGACATGGCTTCTCCGCCGATATCCCTGTGTATGCCTTCGGTTATGGACTTGAAGAGCTCTTCGTCGGTTTTGCCCATCCGTTTGGAGTCTTCCACGAAATTGGCGGGATGGGGCGAGAGCGCTATGCCTACAGGGCCGTCGCCGTACCCCTTGTAGCCGTGGCAGAAGTGGCAGTACTGCTCGTATATCTGCTTGCCCTTCGCAAGGTCGGGTGCGGCTGGCCTGCCTTTGGCCTGGACGCTCTGAGCCGCTTCTTTCACGGTTGTTGAAGCGTCCTGGCCTTTATCGCCAGAGCATCCATAGAGCGAGCCGGATAATAAAAACGCCGCTGCAAGCGCGGCCCGGCTCATGGAAACAAATCCACCAATTGAATCCCTCATGCCTTGTGCCTCATGTCTTCGGTATGGCGCTGCCGCGCTCAAAGCCGTTCAAGGCTTTGAGCGCCGGGTAAACTCTTAATCGAACTTCTTGAAGTATTCTACTTTTGAGGCAGTCTTCATGCCGTCCAGCCAGGATTTCCAGAGCTTCTTGTGCTCTTTCTGCTCAAGCTCGGACTCGAGTTTCTTCTGGTTCAGCTCCTCGAACTTTTTTTGTACGGGGGGCTTTCTGCCGTCCAGCTTTATGACATGGTAGCCGTAGATGGTCATTATGGGGCCGGAGATCTCGCCTGCCTTGAGTTTTGCCGCGGCTTCATCTATTTCCGGGAAAAGGCTGCCCTTATGGGCCCAGCCCATATCTCCGCCGCTCTTGGCAAAGGGGTCCTCGGAGCGCTCCTCGGCGAGTTTGCCGAAGTCCTTGCCTTCTTTCGCCAGCTTGATTATCTCTTCAGCCTTCTTTTTCGATTCGTTCCAGACCCTCTGTCCGCCGGACGGGTCGGCCTTTATGAGGATGGACCTCAGGTGTATCTGCTCAGGCTCTTTGAACTTTTCGAGATTTTTTTTGTAATAATCGCGCAGGAAAGCCTCGTCAACGCTCTGCTCGGCTTTTTTCTTGAACTCTTCGCTCTTGGACTTGGAGACTCTCGCTACGACGATGTCCTTTTTGAAGTCGTCCTTGAGCTCTTCAAGAGTCAGGTTACTCCTCTTCAAGACCTTATCCAGCGAGTCGCCCTTTGGAAGCTTCTTTTTGAGGTCCTTCATCTGCTGGTCAATCTCTTTTTTGTCGACATTGTCGAGCTTGTTTTCCTTGGCGTACTTGTATATGAGCTCGCCGTTGATGATGTTTTCCAGCGCCTTTTTCTGTATTCCCTTCAAGCGCTCCTCAGAGACCGCGTTATGGTATGTCACCAGCGGCATCAGGTTGTTTGTGGCGGTGTCCAGGTCTTCCTGGGTTATTTTTCTGCCGTTCACCGTCACGACTATTTCCGCGCCAGGATTCTGCAGGACTGCCGCTGGCTGCTGGTTCGCGGCAACCGAGGGCAGCGCCGGAAACAGGAACGCCGCGAACAGCGAGGCAATAACGGTTCTCTTGGAGAAGCTCATCATGCTAAAAACCTCCGGATTTATTGGCCGTATTATAATACAAAGGGAAAAAAGAATAAACCTGAAACTTTTGAGCTGAATGCCGGAACCTGCCGTCAAATCATTGTTTTCAGGCGGCTCGCGAGGTATGAAGCCCGGTCATGTCATTCTATTCTTTTTGCCTGAAAAGACCATTACGGCCAAATTAAAAATTTTTAATAAGTTTGGAGGGCGCGGCAGACAAAAAAAGGGGCCGGCGATGCCGGCCCCTTTTTTTTAACCTGCGGCTTTAAGGCCGCGAGGACACTTACTTGTTGTGGCAGG
>Ga0209521_10000374_pt1 | contig 33602 bp, 28 predicted proteins | sample Rifsed19ft4_FD_184016 | JGI IMG/M metagenome (GOLD analysis project Ga0209521, IMG submission 184016) | Soil microbial communities from Rifle, Colorado, USA - sediment 19ft 4 (version 2) | ecosystem: Environmental > Terrestrial > Deep subsurface > Rock core/Sediment | place: Rifle, Colorado...
CCTCCGCGGCACCCGGAGAGCCTAAGGGGATCATGACCAAGCGGGACATCATCTCGAAGGTGGTCTCCCAGGGAAAGGACCCTGGAAAGCTCAAGGTCCAGGAGGTCATGACGGAGAGGCTCATCACGGTCCCCCCCGACTGCCCCCTCCGGGACGCCGCCGCATTGATGATGGAGAAGGGGATTCGCCGGGTCCTGGTGCGTCGCGGCCACGAGATCATCGGGATCGTGAGCGACACCGATATCTTCAGAGCCGTGGAGGAATCGGGATGGGGCCTGGATTACTGAGGCTTCTTCTGCATGATCTCCACGAAGGCGGCCAGGATGTCAGTCTTGGTGATGATCCCCACCAGGAGGTCCCCCTGGACCACTGGAAGCCCTCCGATGCGCCGTTCGAGGAGGAGGCGAGCGGCATCGGCGATGGAAGTCTCGGGGGTGACCGTGAAAACCCGCTTCGTCATGATCTGACCCACCGGGATCTTCTCAAGGGCGTCGAAGGGGTCTTGCTTTTTGTCGTCCGCCGTCACCGCCGATGGATAGACCAGACGGATATCCCGGTCCGTCACGATCCCGACGAGTCTTCCGTCCTCCACCACCGGCAGGTGTCGGATGTGTCGCTCCCCGAGCAGCTTCAGGGCGGTCCAGACGCTATCCGAGGGGCGGACCAGAACCACCGCCGTCCTCATCCGCTCGGCAACCCGCATCCCACTCTCCTCCCATCGATACGCTGGTACACCCCGCCGGGAACCGGCCGCAACGCCATTTTTCCAGCCTAAGATAACAGGCCGTCGCAGAAGGGTCAAGGCAACTTCATCCGCTTTCAGGCCTTGCACCCGTTCCTGTGATCCGGTATGTTCGGTGAATGTTGAGTGGCTTCGCACCGGCGATTCTCCAAGTTGCCCATGGATATCCAGCAGCAACGGATCCTGGACTATCTCGTCGCGAGCGAGCCATTCGCTTGACCACCGCGTGGTTCACGAGGCATCTGTGATCGACCGTGACGAGATCCGACGGGTTATCATAGGGCGCCAACGACAGATGCTGTCTCCCGAGGGAAGACGGCGGGCGGCGGTGCTGGTCCCTCTCTATCAGACCGAAGGCGAGTTTCAGATCCTCCTGATCAAGCGGACGGAGCATCTCAAGACGCACGGAGGACAGATCGCCTTTCCGGGTGGGATCTGGCACCCGGAAGATCCGAATCCCACCTCCACGGCCCTGAGAGAGGCCCACGAAGAGATGGGCATCCGTCTCCAGGATGTGGACGTCCTGGGGGAGGTGGACGATACCGCCACCGCCACGTCCAACTTCCTTATCACGCCGGTCGTCGGGGTCATCCCCTTTCCGTATCCTTTCCACCTCAACGGGGAAGAGATTGCCGATCTCCTCTCTCTGTCCCTCGATATCCTTCGGGATCCGGAGGCCTTCCACGAGGAGACCTGGGAGAAGGAAGGCGGAACGGTCCGGGTCTGGGTTCGCCGGGAAGGGCCTCACATCATCTGGGGGGCCACCGCCAGGATTCTGCGCCACTTCGGTGAGATTCTCTTCGGCGCGCAGGCGGGGCGCTGACACGGCTCAACGAACAGCGCCTCCGCTGAGGATCTGCTGATGGTCACTCTACTTCTCTTCGACGTGGACGGAACCCTCATCCATACCGGAGGCGCCGGAATTCGGGCTTTCCAAAGGACATTCCGTGAACTGTTCAGAGTCACGATGGCCACAGACGGCATTCGGTTCCACGGCCGGACCGATCCGGAGATCCTCGAGGACATCTTCGTCGCCGGGTTCGGCCGGCCGCCCACCCCCGAACAGGTCGAGGCCATCTGTCGGCGTTATCTCGGCTACCTTCACGACGAGGTCCCGCAGTCGCCAGGCTACCGCATCATGCCGGGACTCCCCCATCTGTTGGAGGTCCTTGCCGCCCGGGGCGAGGTCCGGCTAGGCCTGGCCACCGGCAATCTGGAAGGGGCGGCTCGCATCAAGCTGAGTCGGGCCGACCTGAACCGGTACTTTTCCTTCGGCGGATTCGGCTCGGACGCAAAAGATCGCACCGCTCTCATCCGAAAGGCGATCGACCGGGGCAAGAGCCTCGTGGGGGGATCGCACGAGATCAGGGTGATCGTGATCGGCGACACCGATCTTGACATCGCCTGCGGTCGGGCAGCAGGAGCAATGACGGTGGCCGTCGCGACCGGCGGCGACTCCTGGGAGATCCTGCGGCAGGCCTCCCCCGACCATCTTCTCAAAGACTTGGGCCGTCCCGAGGAGTTGCTGGCGATCCTGGGAAACGCCATGTGATTGCGCGGCCGGTCACAACAGAGCGTCCCGTCCCCACTTTGCTACGGCGAGGGGGAAGGCCGACCGCGGAGGCCAGCGAAACTCGCGCCCCGACCGAACAGTGTGCAAACCCGAGACATGTTCGCTGACCGACCAGGGTATCTTGCGCCCGAGGAAGGCGGAAACTGGTTTGCGTGCGTCCGGGGTCCCGCCACGGCAACAGCGCCTGCAGGTCCCGAGCGACATTGGCGGAAGCGGCGGGGACCCTCGGCAGGCGACGGCCTGGGAAACCGCGGCGCGATCCGTGCCCGCCTTCGTTGCACGGATCGTGAACACGGAGGGACCCAGGCCGTAAGGCACCGCTCAGGGTCGCCGCGGGAGCCCCGGAGCGAGGGGCCGAGGGGGCTGTTGCCACAGAATCAGCAACCCCGTCGAATCTTCCGCCAACGACGCGGAGGCCTTGCCCCCGAGCCGTTCCCGTGCCTTCAGCCGACGACGTCCTCCCCCCCGTCGACGCCGATCACGTTGCCAGTCATCCAATGCGTCCCCGGGCGGCACAGGGCCACGATGGCATCCGCCACATCGGTAGTGGTCGTCAGACGCTGAAACGGATTGCGCTCCTTCGCGACCTCGATCATCTGTTCATGGCCGGGGATCTTCCGCAGCGCAGGGGTATCCGTCACCCCGGCCCGGACCGCATTGACGGCGATCCCCATCGGGGCCAATTCCAGCGCGAGCTGGCGCACGTGCGACTCCAGCGCGGCCTTGGCGGCTGAGACCGCCCCATAGGTGCGCCAGACCCGATGTCCGCCGGAGCTGGTCATCGCAAAGACCCTGGCGCCGTCCCTCATCAGTCTTCGTGCGACCAGGTCCTGGACCCAGTAGACGAGACTGTGCGCCATGACGTCCACCGTCATGTCCATCTGGGCCTTGGTGACGGCCTCGGCGGGATTCGCGGCGATGAAGGGCTTCAGCGTGCCGAAGGCCAATGAGTGGAGGAGGACCTTGACCCCCCCCTCTTCACCCCGCTCCTTCAGAATCTTCTCCATCTGGTCCAACGCCTCACGGCGCTTCTCCTCGTCGGCGGCGTTCATGTTGAAGAAATGGGCCTCCCGCCCCATCCCCTGAATCTCCTTGATGATCCGCTCCGCATTGGCCAGGGTGGTCCTGCGATCCAGGTGCACTCCAAAGATATGCATCCCCGCTCGAGCCAGCGCCAGGCTCGCGGCCTCGCCGAACCCGCTCGAGGCGCCCAAGACGAGAGTCCAACCGCTCATCTGGTCGCTCACCACCGCCTCCCTTCGCTCCTCTCCACCGACCCCGCCAAATAGCGGGGGGATTCTAGCCCAAGGCGGTCTCCAAAATCAATGCCGAAAGGGGATGTCCCGTGCATGTCGGGGGTGATCTATTCGACGAAATCGAGGTCGATCCGACGTGGCAAGACCCCGCGTTCGAATCCCCATTGAAGCAAGAGCTCCACCGCCCGTCGTCCCTCCTGCCCATAGGCCAGGGTCAGCTCATTCACATACATCCCCACGAAGGTGTCTGTCGAGGACCGGTCCATGCCACGGGCAAAGCCCATCGCATAGGTTAACGCCTCCTGGCGATGCCGGAGGGCGTACTGGATGCTCGCGTGGAGGAATTCAGCGATCTGCTGCATTCGCTCTTGGCCGAGATCGCGCCGGACCGCGTTCACCCCGAGCGGGAGCGGGAGTCCTGTCCGGTCGTGCCACCAGACTCCAAGATCGAGATTATTGACCAATCCGTGATCTTGATATGTCAGCTGTCCCTCGTGGATGAGGAGGCCGGCACCGTAGCGTCCTTCCACCACGGCGCCGAGGATTTGGTCAAATGGGAGGACGGCATACGAGAATTCGCCGATGCAGACCTTCAGCGCGAGATACGCGGTGGTCAGTGTCCCCGGGATGGCGATGGTCTCGCGGCGGAGCGCCTCCGGGCTCAGCGGTCTCTGCGAGACCACGATCGGCCCGTACCGCCGCCCCATGCTCGCCCCGTGGGAGAGCAGGGCATACCTGTCGGCAACATAGGCGTACGCATGGAGCGACAAGGCGGTCACGGGGAGCTTCCCCTCCATCGCCCAGCGATTGAGTGTCTCGATGTCCGTGAGGACATGACGGAACTCCAACTCGCCGGTCTCGATCTTGCCCGCCGTGACGGCGTAGAACATAAAGGCATCGTCCGCGTCCGGGCTATGCCCCACCTCAATGATGGTTCGGAGTTCAGGGTTCATGGTTCACAGTTCACGGCTTAGTGTCCGAAGTCCAATGTCCGATGTCGCGAAGGGCAAGGAGGGGGTTCCTTCCAAGGCAAGCGCTATCTGGGTTGCGTTCGGCCGGGGTCCCACCACGGCAACAGCGCCTGCAGGCCCCGAGCGACATTGGCGGAAGCGGCGGGGTCCCCCGGCAGGCGACGGCCTGGGAAACCGCGGCGCGATCCGTGCCCGCCTTCGTTGCACGGATCGTGAACACGGAGGGACCCGGGCCGTAAGCCGCCGAACAGGGTCGCCGCGAGAGCCCCGGAGCGAGGGGCCGAGGGTGCTGGTGCTGTTTCGCCAACGATGCGAAGGCCTTTCCCCGAGCCGTGCCATTCACCTGATCGTGTCGCCCGGCTGCATCTCGATCACCTTGAGTCCCCGAATCCCTTTGGTCAATGCCTTGAGCTCTGCGGGAGTCCCCGTCAGGGCCGGGAAGGTCCCGTAATGCATCGGGATCGCCCACTTGGGTTTCAGGAGCTTGCAGGCGTAGGCCGCCTCCCTCGGAGACATAGTGAAGAGTCCTCCGATGGGAAGAAAACAGAGCTGAGGCTTGTAAAGCTCGGCAATGAGGCGCATATCGCCAAAGACGGCGGTATCCCCTGAATGGTAAAAGGTAAAGCCGTTCTCCAACCTCACCACATACCCGGCCGCCGACCCGCCGTAAACAATCCTCCCGTCGGTGTCCTGGATCCCGGAGCTGTGGAAGGCCTGAACCATCGTCACGCTGATCCCGTCAACCTCCTGGGTGCCCCCCATGTTCATCGGGCGGGTGTGCCCGACGCCCTGGCCTTCGAGCCAGGCGGCAACTTCGTAGATTCCCACCACCTTCGGTGAATGGGCCCTGGCAATCGTGACCGCATCCGCCATGTGATCGAAGTGGCCGTGGGCGATCAGGATGAGATCAACCCGGTCCACCTTCTTCAGATGCTGCGGGCATGCCGGGTTCCCCGTGACCCAGGGGTCGATCAGGATGTGCTTCCCTTTGGGGCTCACGATCTTAAAGGTGCTATGCCCGTACCAGGTGATCGACAAGTCCTTCTTGAGGATCATGGCTCATCCCTCCCTGAACAGCAATGACGAAGGAAAAGCTGTAGCCGATCATCAGAGTGTAGTCGAAGAACCCTGCACCGAGAGTTCTCAGGACGCGTCACCGAGCAGGGGGAGGATCTGACGCGTCTTGACCTGGAGGAGCCCGTGCTCCGTCAGCCTCACAGCCGGGATGGCGGTGAAGGTAAGGGCTTGAAGCGTCAGGATGGGATCATCGACAGCAGAGCCGATCCCTTTCACCACCTTCTTGATCCGCGCCATCTTCTCGGCAAGGACGTGAACGGGCTCTTCGCTGATGATCCCCCCGACCGGCATCGGAAGCTCTTCGACCACCTTCCCGGCCACCGCCAGGACGAACCCGCCACCAATCTCAACGAGCCGGTTCAGCACGAAAGCGATATCGGCATCGCTCGCCCCGATCGCCACCAGATTGCTCACGTCCCAAGAGATGCTCGAGGCGAGCGCCCCATCCCTCAGCCCAAAGCCTTGTACAAAGCCGACCGTCTTGTGTCCGAGACCCCTCCGATCCAGCACCGCGGCCTTCAAAACATCCTGTTTGGGATCAGCGATCACCCGGCCCCCCTCCACCGGGAGGGAAAGCGTCATCTCTTTCGTGACGATCGGACCGGCAATCCCGACGACCCGAACCTTGACCCATCCGCCCAAACGATCGGCCGGGACCTGGAGATCAGCCGTCGTGAACGACGGTGGAAGCGCGGGTCGAGGAAGAACCTCCCGGACCCGAGGATTTCCCTTGATCTCCACCAGACACCGCCCCTCCCGCGCGATGACCTTGCCCTTGCTGATCACGACCTCTGGCTCCATACGCCTGAGATCCGGAATTACCAAGACATTGGCATATCTGCCAGGTGCCAGGCCCCCCACGAGGTGGTCGATGCCGAAATGCTCCGCGCAGGTCAGCGTGGCCGCCCGGACCGCCGACACCGGGTCGACACCCACTTCGATCGCCCGGCGAACGACATGGTTCATGGATCCCCGGCCGAGAAGATCATCGGGCCACACGGTATCGGTGACCAGGATCAGGCGGCGGAGATTGACCCCGGAAGGAATCACCCCGCTCAGCGCACCCACGTCATGACGGACCGATCCCTCCCGAACCATGGCGTGGACCCCGAGACGGAGCCGTTCGATGACTTCCTCTGCCGTGGTCGGCTCGTGACACGAGCCGATCCCGAGGCTGAGGTATTGCTGGAGCTTCCACCCGCGGGCGCCCGCGGCATGGCCCTCGACCTGTTTTCGAAGGGAACGGGCCTTTTCGATCAAGGCGAGGAGGTCAGGGCGGTGATCTAATGCCAGATGCCAGTAGACCTCTCCAAGCCCCAGCACCAGAGGATGCTCCAAGAGATCTGCCACCTCTTGCGATGAGATGACCGGCTGCCCATCGCCCCGGTCAGAGCAGAGGAACGAGATGCAGGGCGCCGTGGTGTAGACCAGGATCGGTAGGTCCTCGAGACCCGCGAGGAAGGCACGAAAGGCGGCTGCCCCGGCCACGTTCGCTGCATGGACCAGCTCGGTGATGACGGTGGTCAGTCCCTGCGGCACGGCCGCGTGCAGGAACTCGTGCAGGCTTTGGATGTAGTCCAGATGGGTGTGACCGTCAATGAGGCCGGGGGTGAGATACCGACCTTTCGCCTCGAGCATTTCGGTTTCGGGGCCGATGGCATGGCTGAGATCGTGCCCCACGGCGACAATCCGCTCCCCCCGAACGGCCACGCCCCATCCTTCGAGCAGCTCCCCGCTATAGACATTGAGGAGCGTCCCTCCCCGGATCACCAGATCCGCCGGGCCTGCACCCTTGTGAAGTGGCGTCCCCACCAGCCCCCCGGAAAAAGAAGACCCCGGGACCCGGAAATAAGCATCCTCAAGACCCCGGGGGTCGAACCTTCAGTTCAGCATGCCGATCAGGCGATGCAGCTCGCGCCGCGCCCCCAGGTGATTGGCATCAAACTGGAGCGCCTTCCGGAGCTCGGCGATGGCCTCGGCAATCTTCCCATTCTTGGCGCACACGCGCGCCATGTTGATGTGGGGATAGTGGCGCGGTTCGTACCGCTTGGCCTGCATCGCCTTCACAAGCCAGGGAATGGCCGCCTCGTACTCCCCCTTCTCCATGAGGTAGACCCCGATGTCGTTATAGGGGTTTCCAAAATCGGGGTCGATCTGGATGGCGACCTCGCATTCTCGAATGGCGTCGTCGATCTTGCCCTGAAAGCTGTACGCCCACCCGAGAAAGGTATGCGCCTCGGCCGTGGGGTAGAGCTCGATCGAGCGGTGATAGCTCTCGACAGCAGCATCCAGGTCGCCACTCATCTGATGGCGATAGCCTTCCTGGAAGAAAAACTCTGCCTGTTCGAGACCGGCAGGATCCACCATACAAGCTCACCTCGTTCCTATCACCGATAGCGAGTCACTAAGATCTTTCGTTACCACACGCTTCGGGCGCTGTCAAGGTCGTGCGACTGGGTGGAGCAGCACCTGCAGGCCCCTCGCTCCCGACCCGCTGACCGATGACGGATCACCGACGACCGTTAAAACCAAGAGGTTCTTTCTGTCATCGGTGATCGGTCCGCGGTCAACGCGATATTTCCCCCACCTGCGCCTTCGCCAACGGGTCCTGTCGTCGGCCACCCCATCCGTCCTCGGAGACTTCACGCACCATTCCATCAAGAAAGAAGCAGCGGTGGCGAAATTCTCCTCCGGGCGGATGGGCGCCCGGCCTCCGCCACCCGTTGCCCTCCCGACAACCCCGGCCTTGCTTGCTGAGGCAGCACCTGCAGGTCCCGAGCGACATTGCCGGAAGCGGCGGGGCCCCTCGGCAGGCGACGGCCTGGGAAACCGAGGCACGATCCGTGCCGGGCTTCTTTGCACGGATCGTGAACACGGAGGGACCCAGGCCGTAAGCCGCCGCTCAGGGTCGCCGCGGGAGGCCTGGAGCGAGGGGCCGAGGGTGCTGCCCTCTTTTTCTTACTCGGCGATGGCGATGCGTTCGAGGACCGGGGGGTGGGTGTAGAGGAGCAGGACGGCCCAGCGGGGCGGGGTGGTGTCGGCCAGGTTGGACCGCGCCAGATCCACCTCGACCTTGATGTGGGCCTGGCGATTGCCGGCGAGCTCCAGGGCCGCGCGATCCGCCTGGCGTTCGAAATGGCGCGAGACGACGTTCTGGAGCGGCAGCGTCACCAGGTTCAGCAAGAACAGCGTCAGAATGAGCAGCGGAAGCCCGGCGGGATCGCCCGGATGCGTGATCAAGCCTCGCGCGCTCCCCCATCGGAAGACCACTGCAGCGATGCCGAGAGCGACGCACAGGGCTACAACTGACAACCCCACTCCCTTCCAGATGTGGCGATACATCCGGTGGCCCATCTCATGGGCGAGCACCACCTCCACCTCATCGGCTGACGCCCGCTTGAGGAGCGTGTCATACAGGACAATGCGCTTGGTCCGTCCGAACCCGGTCACATAGGCATTGGCCTTGACCGTCCTGCGGCTCGCATCGGCCTCGAGCACCTGCTCGACCGCGATCCCCGCCCGCTCCGCCAGTCTGATCACCCTCCCCTTCAGATCGGCATCCTTGAGCGGGGTGAAGGTGTGAAAGAGGGGATCGATGAGGACCGGGGATGCAAAGGCAAGGACGAGGATCAATACTGCGAGGACCCCGCCGGCGGGCAGGAACCAGCGGAGAGGGTCGCGCCGAACAAAGAGATACAACAGGTTTACCGTCGGCAAAAGCAGGATCACCTGCAGAAGCAGTCCCTTGCCCCAGTCTCTGAACCAGCCGCCGAGGCCCTGAGTCGAGAGGCCATACGCGTGCTCCCGATAGTAGCCTCCATAGAGTTCCAGGGGGAGGAGGAGGAGACGGTACAGCAGCAGGAGGCACGCGGCATACAAAGTCAGCGCGAGCCACGGGCGATGACCGGCCCAGGCCTCACTCAGGTCCCGCAGCGTGCGAGAGGCGGGCGCAAAAATCAGAACAAGGAAGAAGGCCAGCTGGACCACGCTGCGGATCCCGAAGAGGAGATACCGGCCCCCCATGTAGCTCTGGCCCCGTGCGATCTCCTCGGGCGTGAAGTGCCTCAATGCCGCCTCCCGCATCCCTGGCGTTCCCGCCATCACCGCGCTCGCCAGGAGCAGGCTCAACGCACACACGAGGGCGGCTCCCGGGAGGATGCGTATGGCCACCCGCCTACCCCAACCTCTTCTGGAATCGAAGAACACTCAAGGTGAAGACCACGACTCCAAAGGCCGACAGGATCAAAAGCTGAGGCCAAAGATAGGCGATGCCGATCCCCTTGAGGAGAATGCCCCGCAGGATCTGGAGGTAATAGGTCAAGGGCATGAAATGGGCCAAGACCTGGCCAACGGGCGGCATCCCCTCGACCGGGAAGAGGAGGCCCGAGAGGTAGATCCCGGGGAGGAAGAAGAAGTAGGAGATCTGCATCGCCTGGTGCTGGGTCTGGGCAAGCGTGGAGATGTAGATCCCGAGGCCGAGGCTTCCGATGATGAAGACCAGGCTCATGGCGTACAAGAGAACCAGGCTCCCCCGGATAGGCACATGGAAGAAGAGGTGGCCCAGCACCAGGGCGACCGTCATCTGGGCGTAGGCCACCACGATATTGGGGACCAGCTTCCCCGTCATCAGCTCCCACCGCCTGAGCGGGCTCACGATCAGGGCCTCGAGGGTCCCCCGCTCCTTCTCGCGCACGATGACCGCGGCCACGATGGCGATCGTGGTCTGCATCAACATGGCGCCGATGAGGCCGGGAATGATGAAGAGGGGGCTCAGCATGTCGGGATTGTACCAGGCGCGGACCCGCACATCGAGCAGCGAGCTCGACCCGGCGCGTATGCCCATGCCCTGGAACGCCTCCACAGCCAGATCCAGAGAGCGGGCCTGACCAATGGCCGTCGCCGCGTTGACCGCAGAGGTGGCCACTAACGGATCCGTAGCATCGACGATGACCTGGACCTGCGCCGGTCTCCTGGCGTGGAGGTTCTCGGCAAAGTCGGGCGGGATCACAACGCCCACCTTCGCCCTGCCCCGGTCGACGCTCTCGGTGACTTGCCGCAGGTTCTTTGCGTAATCGGTGATCGCGAAATACTGGGAATTCTCCAGGGCCTCCAAGAGCTGCCTGCTCTCCGGCGTCCGAGCCTGGTCCCAGACCACCGTGCTGATGTGCTTGACCTCGGTATTGACCGCAATGCCGAAGATCCAGAGCATCATCGCCGGCATAAAGAGAATCAGGGTCAAGGTGATACGATCTCTCCAGAGCTGGATGAACTCCTTGCGCATGATTCCCAGCAGTCGCGTATTCATCACTCCTCCTCGATCCCCCGCCGGAGCCGGGCGCGGAGACTCTTGCGCTCATCAAGGCCGACGAAGGAAACAAAGATATCCTCGACGGAGGGAGCGACCTCCTCCACCCGCCGCACCTGAATCCCGGCCTTCTCCAGGGCGTCAGTCACCCGGGCTTCCGAGAGGCCATCCCTCGCCCCGATGAGGTGAAGGAGCCGCCCGTACCGAACGACCTCATCGACCTTCTCCATCTTCTCCAGCACCTCGAAGCCCCGGGCGGGCGGGCTGCAGTCCACCTCCCAGACCTGCCCCTGGAGCTGGGTGGCCTTGATCTCAGCAGGGCTCCCTTGCACCAGGATCCGGCCTTTGTAGATAAATCCCAGGGTATCGCAGTGCTCCGCCTCATCCATGTAGTGGGTGGTCACCATAACGGTTGTTCCCTCTTCGGCCAGGCGGTAAATGAGGTCCCAGAAATTCCTGCGCGAAACCGGATCCACCCCCGCCGTCGGCTCATCGAGAAAGATCAGCTGAGGGGTGTGCACGATGCAGCAGCCCAAGGCCAGCCGCTGCTTCCATCCCCCGGACAGGGTCGCCGCCAGGTCCTTCTCCCGCCCCACCAGATCGGCCATCCGGATCATCCGCTCGATCCGCGCCCTCCACTGGGTCCTGGGAACCCCATAGATACTGGCGTAGAACTCCAGGTTCTCCTGGACAGTCAGATCCTCATACAGGCTGAACCGCTGGGACATGTAGCCGATCTTCTCCTTGATCTTCTCGGCGTCCGTTCGGATGTCGTAGCCCAGGACGGTTCCCTCCCCTTCGGTGGGATCGAGGATGCCGCAGAGCATCCGGATGGTGGTGGACTTCCCGGCCCCATTCGGTCCGAGGAACCCGTAGACCTCCCCCTTTCGGACCCTGAGGTCGACATGATCCACGGCGAGTCGCTTCCCAAACCGCTTCGTTAGCTGCTTCGTGACGATGGCGTACTCACCCATCTCCCCTTACCCTGTCCCCTCCATAATGATCTCTGCGTCGGCCGGCATACCGGGCTTGAGCAGTCCCTCGGGATTCTCCAGGGCGATCTTGACGCCGAAGACCAGATAGACCCTCTCCTTTTTGGTCTGGACGTTCTTCGGGGTAAACTCTGCCCTGCTCGCGATCTCTGTCACCTTCCCCGGAAAGGACCGATCGGGGAAGGAGTCGACGCGGATCCGGGCCCGCTGGCCCAGCCGGACCCTGCCGATATCACTCTCGGCAATGTAGACCCTGAGCCAAATATCCTGGGGATCAATCATCACAACAATCGATGCGCCGGTCAGGACCGTCTCCCCCTGGTCCGACGCCTTGGTGAGGATGATCCCCGAGATCGGCGCCCGGATCACGGTCTCGTCGAGGGTCACCATCGAGGCGGTCAAGGCTGCCTTGGCCCGCGCCACCTCCCAGCGGGCCGCCTCGATCGCCTCGGCGCGCGCACCGGCGAGGAGCAGGTTCAGTCGCTCCTGGGTCGCCTTGTGCTGCTCCTGGGCCACCTGATGCCGGTTCAGGGCGGCGTCCCGATCCAGAGAAGAGATGGCGCCTTCGGCATAGAGTTCCTGATACCGCTCCCAGTCGAGACGCGCCTTCTCGAGATTCGCCGCGGCCTGGGCAGCGGTTGCCCTCGCCTCCTTGATCTCCTGCTCCCGGGCCCCGGCGAGCAGTTCGGCGAGTTGAGCCTCGGCCTTGGCCACGCTCGCCCGGTCCCGGGCGACCGCCGCCGCGTACTCCGCGCTCTCCAGCCGGGCAATCACCTGCCCTGCCTTGACCGCATCCCCCTCCCTGACCAGCAGATCCTTAATGCGTCCCAAGACCTTCGTTCCCACCCTGACGTCGGTCGCCTCAATAGTCCCTGTCCCCTCCAGGATCTTTCCTGCAGAGTCCCGGCCCAGGCTAAAAGCGATGAGGGCGCCTCCGAGAATCACAACTGCGAGGGCAAAAGGGGCAATCTTCCGGAGAGACACGGCGGCTTCTCCAAGGTTACCGGACTTGAGTTATCCCTGGCCTATGACCTTCTTGAACTCGGCCTCGTTCAAGACGCGGATACCGAGACGTCGGGCGTCGTCGTACTTGGAGCCGGGATCGGCGCCGGCCACGACATAATGGGTCTTCTTGCTCACCGAGGCAGTGACGCGGCCTCCCAGGCGGATGATGGCGACCTTGGCCTCGTCGCGACTGAAGTCTTCGAGGGTGCCGGTCAGGACGAAGGTCTTTCCAGCCAGCGGCTTCTTCCCACCCGCGGCCGTTTGTTCGGTCATCTTGACCCCGACATCCTGCAAGCGATCGATGACCCGGCGGTTCTCTTTCTGCGCGAGAAACTGGGTCAGGCTCGACGCGATGCGAGGGCCGATGCCGTAAATTTCGGCCAGCTCCTCCTCGGTCGCACTCAGGAGCTTTTCCATGCTTCCGTAGTGTTGCGCGAAGAGAGAAGCGGCATGCTCGCCGACGTGCCGGATGCCGAGAGCGAAGAGCAAGCGAGCGAGCCCCCGCCCCTTGCTTCCTTGAATGGCTTCGTGCAGGTTCGTCGCGGATTTCCGGGCCAGGCGCTCGAGCGACGCGAGCGTCTCCACATCGAGGTGGTACAGATCCGCAAAGTCTTTCACCAGGCCGCGGTCCACCAGTTGGTTCACGACCGCCTCGCCCAAGTGCTCAATGTCCATGGCGCGACGAGATCCAAAGTGAAGCAGTCGCTCCTTGAGCTGGGCCGGGCAGGCCGCATTGTCACACCGCCAGACCACCTCCCCCTCCGGCCGGTGGGCCCGCCCTCCGCAGACCGGACAGCGGGTGGGCATCTTGAATTTGGGGCGGCTTTTGTGCTCCGGCTCGGGGACGACCTCTACGACGTGCGGGATCACATCCCCGGCCCGCTCGATCACGACCAGGTCTCCCTCGCGCACCTCCAGGCGGGCGATCTCGTCGGCATTATGGAGGGTTGTCCGGCTGATCGTGGCGCCGGCGATCTCCACGGGATCCACCTCGGCCGATGGCGTCAGGGCCCCAGTCCGGCCGACGTTAATCAGGATCCGGCGGATCCGCGTCCGGGCCTGCTGCGACTTGAACTTGAAGGCGATGGCCCAGCGCGGGTGATGCGTGGTGAAACCCAGGGCCTCTTGCTGAGCCAAGCTGTTCACCTTCAGCACAACGCCGTCACTCTCAAAGCCCAGCTCACTCCGTTTTGCCTCCATCTCATCATGGTAGGCGATGGCGGCATCCAGGTTGCGGTAGCGTCGTGCACCGGGGCTCACGGGCAGGCCGGAGGCGCGAAACGCCTCGAGGACCTCCCAGTGGGAGCCGAGGTTCGCGGAAGGGCTGGACGCGGCCAGCTGGTAGAGTGTGACGTCCAAGGGGCGTGTGGCCGTGATCCTGCTATCCTTCTGGCGGACCGAGCCGGCCGCCGCGTTCCGCGGATTGGCGAACGTGCTCTCCCCTGCTTCTTCGAGATCGCGATTCAACTTCTGGAATGCGGCCTGCCACATAAAGACCTCTCCGCGGATCTCGAGCTGTTCGTACCGGGCAAGGGGTCCTCGGAGGACCTTCGGTAGATTCCGAATGGTCCGGAGATTATGCGTCACATCCTCGCCCACGCGACCGTCTCCGCGGGTGGCGCCGCGGACAAAGGCGCCACGTTCGTAGACCAGGGCGATGCCCAGGCCGTCGATCTTTGGCTCGCAAACGTATTTGAACGCCGCATCAGGGATGATCCGCTTTATGCGGGCTTCAAATTCCCGCACGTCCGCCTCGGAGGTGGCGTTATCCAGAGAAAGCATGGGGCTACTGTGTCGGACCGGGGCAAAGCCCTCGGCGATCTCGCCTCCGACTTTCTGGGTGGGGGATTCGGCAGTGACAAGCTCCGGATGCTGCTCTTCTAACCGCTTGAGTTCATTAAAGAGCTTGTCATATTCGGCGTCGGAGATCTCCGGCCGGGCGAGTACATAATAAAGGTAGTCGTGCCGACGGATCAGCCTCCGCAGCTCCTCCACCCTCGCATTGGCTTTTTCCATGTCTTTCAGGGCTTTGCTCACGGCGTTTTCTCCGCGTTTCCCCAGTCGAGTATACCCCCCTCTCCGACCCCACGCAACGCCTCCCCCGCCCGTCCCCCTTGCCTGCTGCCGCCTAACTCAGCATAATTCTTGCACCACTTCAGTCCCGGGGAGCATTGCCGTGACACGAAAAGCTTCGGGTGGGAGCGATGAGAAGCCGGCCTTCGGCTAGACGAAACCAGGATGGTATGGCGACGCTGGGGATGCTCCCATGAGCGACCGGCGGATCCGCCTTTCCCGCTGGAGCCGCGTGCTATACGCCCTCCTGGTCATCGGAGCGACTGTCATCCTCCTGCACGGGAGGCCCCCGCTGACCGACAAAAGCCTGAGTTGGGTCGAGACAGTCCTGCTGCTGCCCGGCCTCATCTTCTACCTGCCGCTCATGCTGCTGTCCGGCGGAATCCATTGGAGCGTACTCCCATTGCGGAGCCAGGTCCCACTTTGGGGGATCCTCAATGTATGCGGCTACCTGGGAATCCCGCCGACCATTCGGGCGATGCGTATGTGGTGGCGAGACAGAGGAGCGTACCCCGGGCACCAGAAACGCTTGCAAGGCATATTTCTCAAGCCAATCATGATGATCGTTCTCGGGTTAGGGATGTTGCTCGTGGCCCTGAACGGAGCCCTCCAGATCCGGCGCGGGATAAATGGCCCGACCGACATAGCCAATATGGTGCTCGGCTCGATCGGCGCCATCGGCCTCTGGACCCTTGCATACCTTGAACGCAGGTACAAAGCCCTGAGCCGGGTTGCCGACCAGGGCCCCCCGGCCTGGACCCGGTGGGCGGTGTCCATTGCGGCGATCACAGGAGCCGTCATCGGAGCACTACTGACCTATGGGGAGATGAGGATCCTCCGCTGGAGCAAGGCCTCTGCGGGAGTGTTGGCCGTCACCCTGACGGCTCTCACACTGGCCATGGCTTGGATTATCTTCCGCTTGGTCCGAAAGCAACGATAGCCCAGGAATTTGGGGCTAAGTCCTTATGCGACTCTGCCAGATCTGTCGGGAGGGTCAGGTCTGATTCTGACTCATCTTTGGAGACGCCCGTGCTGAGGGTGCCGAATCCGTGCCCCCCAGCTCCGAAAATCTGCTTGACAGGAGAAGGGCCTGAATAATATGATGATGTAGCCTTTTAAGTGGGCCCGGTGAGGCCCGTAAAGGAGCCGTAATTGAAGATCCCAATTGTAGCGGAAGTATATGGACCTCCTCACCAGAGGGTGAGGAGGTTTTTTTGTTCCTGCTGAGGGAGCCATGCAGGTCCGCGAGAAGGCGCAGATCATGGATGGGGCAGCCATCCACCGGGTCCTGACCCGGGTCGCCCACGAGATCGTCGAGAAGAACAAGGGGACGGCCGAGCTGGTGCTCGTCGGCCTGCGCAGCCGAGGGGTGGATCTCGCCCGGCGGCTGTCCGAGCGTCTCAAGGAGATCGACGGGGTGGATGTCCCGGTCGGGGCCCTGGATATCACGCTCTATCGGGATGACCTGGGCAAGGGGGGTCCCCAGCCCGCGGTGCGAAGGACCGAGATCCCCTTCTCGATCGAAAACAAGAAGGTGATCCTGGTGGACGACGTCCTCTTCACCGGCCGGACCGTCCGGGCGGCGATGGACGGCCTGATGGACCTCGGGCGTCCCCGGACGATCCAGCTCGCGGTGCTCGTGGACCGCGGACACCGCGAGCTGCCGATCCGGGCCGATTACGTCGGCAAAAATGTCCCGACGGCCAGGACCGAGCAGGTCCAGGTGATGCTCCAGGAGGAGGACGGCGTGGACCGCGTGGTCATTCTGGAAAACACCGATTGATGGGGGGGCATCGGGAAGAACAATGGCGCTGAAGCGAAAGGATCTGTTGACGATCCGCGATCTCGAGGCGGAGGAGATCCAGTTCATCCTGGACACGGCCGACTCGATGAAAGAGATCGCCTCCCGAGAGATTAAGAAGGTCCCCGCCCTTCGGGGCAAGACCGTGATCAACCTCTTCTACGAGCCGAGCACGAGGACGCGGACCTCTTTCGAGATCGCCGGCAAGTGGTTGAGCGCCGATGTAATCAACATCTCTGCGACCGCCTCCTCCGTCACCAAGGGCGAATCCCTCCTCGACACCGGCAAGACCCTTCAGGCCATGCACCCGGATGTGGTGGTGATCCGCCATCCGGCTCCGGGGGCCCCCAAGATCCTGGCCGATTGCCTGCGGGCCTCGATCATCAATGCCGGGGACGGGGCCCACGAGCATCCCACCCAGGCGCTCCTCGACCTGTTCACCATCCGCGAGCGGCTGGGACGGCTGGATGGGCTCCGGGCGGCGATCGTGGGAGACATCAGCCACAGCCGGGTCGCGCGATCCAACATTGCCGCCATGCGCAAGATGGGGATAGAGGTGAGGGTCGCGGGACCATCCACGCTCCTCCCGCGCTTTCCGGAGCAGCTCGGGGTTCGGGCGACCTGCGAGATAGGGGCGGCCATCGCTGATGCCGACATCATCATGATGCTTCGGATCCAGCGGGAGCGGCAGGGTCCCACCCTGCTCCCATCGCTCCGCGAGTACAGCCGCCTCTTCGGCCTCACCGTCGAGCGGTTGAAGAAGGCAAAGGAAGGCGTGCTGATCATGCACCCGGGGCCGATCAATCGGGGGGTGGAGATCGCACCCGAGGTGGCGGACGGACCGTACAGCCTCATCCTCGATCAGGTGACCAACGGGGTGGCGATCCGCATGGCCCTCCTGTACCTGTTGACGGGCGGCCAGCCTGCCGAGCGGTAACTTCGTTCATGGTGCGTGGTTCATGGTTCATGGTAGCCCGAGAATCTCTGAAGTACCGACCATAAACCCTGAACGATGAACCCTGAACCCGCGGAGTGCAACGGAGCGTGAGATGCGATTGTTGATCACAGGAGGCCGGGTGATCGATCCGGCGAGCGGGATTGACGACACCCTTGATGTGCTCGTCGAGGACGCGCAGATCCTCCACGTGGACAAACCAGCTCAGGGTTCAGGATTCAGGGTTCAAGGGAGAAAGAACAAGAAGCCGGTGGAGGACGATCCCGCAGTACCGAAGGTCGATCGGGTGATCGACGCCACAGGCAAGATTGTGGTCCCGGGTCTCATCGATATGCATGTCCATCTCCGGGAGCCGGGACGAGAGGACGAGGAGACCATCGCCTCCGGGACGGCGGCCGCCGCCCGGGGCGGGTTCACATCGATCTGCTGCATGCCGAATACCGAGCCGGTGAACGATACCGCCTCGGTCACCGAGTACATCTTGGAGCAGGCCCAGAAGGTGGGACGCGTGCACGTCTTCCCCATCGGATGCATATCGAAGGGGCAGCAAGGCCAGGAGCTGGCTGAGATGGGTGAGTTGGTGGCGGCAGGCTGTGTCGGCCTCTCCGATGACGGCAAGCCGGTGATGAATGCCGATCTGATGCGGCGAGCGATGGAGTACGCCACCATGTTCGACGTCCCTCTCCTCCCCCACTGTGAGGACCTCCACCTCTCCGCAGGGGGGGTCATGCACGAGGGGCGCGTCAGCACCGAACTGGGGCTCAAGGGGATCCCGTCTGTCGCCGAGGCGGCCATGGTGGGAAGGGACATCCTGCTCAGCGAGTACACCGGGGCGCGCCTCCACATCTGTCACGTGAGCACGGCAGAGTCGATCCGTCTCATCCGCGAGGCCAAGGGGCGGGGGATGCGGGTCAGCGGCGAGGCGACACCACACCACCTGATCCTCCCCGACGAGGCCGTCCGCGGCTTTCACACCAACACCAAGATGAATCCTCCGCTCCGCGCGGTCGAGGACGTCGCGGCGCTCCGCGAGGCGCTCATCGACGGCACCATCGAGGTGATCGCCACCGACCACGCCCCCCACGCCCGCGCCGAGAAAGAGATGGAATTCGACTACGCCCCCTTCGGCATCGTCGGGCTTGAAACCGCCCTCGGCCTGATCCTGAGCGAGTTTTACCATACCGGTCTCCTCACGCTCGCCATGATCGTGGAGCGCATGGCGGCCGCGCCAGCCCGGATCCTCAAGCTCAAGCATAAAGGGACGCTCGCTCCCGGCGCGGATGCGGACATTACCATCGTCGACCCTGACCACGAATGGGTCGCCGAAGAGCAGGCCCTCCAATCGAAGAGCAAGAACACGCCCTTCATCGGCTGGAAGCTCAAAGGAAGAGCGGCGATGACGATCGTGGCCGGGCAGGTGGTGTGGGAGGCGACATGAAGCCCGCGATCCTCGCCCTAGCGGATGGCACCGTCTTTGAGGGCACCTCCTTCGGCGCGGAGGGGGAGTGTGTCGGCGAGGTAGTCTTCAACACGGCCATGACCGGCTATCAGGAGGTCCTGACGGACCCTTCGTATAAGGGGCAGATCGTCTGCATGACCTACCCTCTTATCGGCAATTACGGGATCAACCCCGAGGACATCGAGTCCCGACGCCCGTTTGTGGAAGGCTTTATCGTCAAGGAAGGATCCCCGTACCCCAGCAACTGGCGCAAGGCCCAGACACTCGACGCCTACCTCAAGGAGTGGAGGATTGTGGGGATTCAGGGGATCGACACGCGCGCCCTGACCAAGCACATCCGGGATCAGGGCGCCATGGAGGGCGTGATCTCCACGATCGACCTTTCCCCCAGGAACCTTGTCGAGAAGGCCCGATCTTCTCCAGGTCTCATCGGGCGCGATCTCGTCAAGGAGGTAAGCTGCACTGAGCCGTTCCGATGGTGGGAAGGGGAGTGGCGCTGGCCCCACGGCTATCTCGATGAGCCAGGAGCCATGAGTCCCGAGTCGAAGAGGGAGCAGCTCGACCTCTTCTCCCTTCAGTCCTCAGCCCTCAGTCCTCGCCCGCGGTTCCGCGTGGTGGCCATCGACTGCGGGATCAAGTACAACATCCTTCGACAGCTGGTGAGCGCTGGTTGCGATGTCTTCATCGTCCCGGCCTTCGCCACGGCTGACGAGATCCTGGCCTATAATCCAGACGGCATCCTTCTCAGCAACGGTCCCGGCGACCCGGAGGGAGTGACGTACCTGATTGAGACCACACGGCGGCTCATCGGAAGAATACCGATCTTCGGGATCTGCCTCGGGCATCAGATTCTGGGCCTCGCCCTGGGCGGTCGGACCTACAAGCTCAAATTCGGCCATCACGGGGCGAACCATCCGGTCAAGGAGATTCACACCGGGAAGGTCGAGATCACCACCCAGAACCACGGCTTTGCCGTCGACATCGACTCGATCCCGGGTGGTGAGGTGGAACTGACGCACGTGAACCTGAACGACGGGACCGTCGAAGGGATGCGGCACACGCGACTCCCCATCTTCTCGGTCCAGTACCACCCCGAGGCCTCTCCGGGGCCCCACGACTCGCGGTACCTCTTTGACCGTTTCGTGGCCTTGATGGAGCGGGGGCGCAGAACGCCACAGGCGGTGGAGCTTCCCGGGGTCGAGCGGTCGCGGGTCCGTCAACGAGGCGAGATCGTCACTTAGGCAGGCACACTCCTTCACGAGCCGTAGCAATGCCGAAGCGCGCCGACATCAAAAAGATCCTGATCATCGGGTCGGGCCCGATCATCATCGGCCAGGCGTGCGAGTTCGACTACTCCGGGACGCAGGCCTGCAAGGTCCTGCGGCAGGAGGGGTTCGAGATCGTCCTGGTCAACTCGAATCCCGCCACCATCATGACCGATCCGGAGATGGCCCACCGCACCTATGTGGAACCGCTGACCCCCGAAATTCTGGAGCGGGTCATCGAGCGGGAGCGCCCGGATGCCCTCCTCCCGACCCTCGGGGGGCAGACCGGACTCAATCTCGCCCTGGCGCTGGGCGAAAGCGGCATCCTGGACAAGTACCAGGTGGAGCTGATCGGGGCGCCCCTCGAGACGATCAAGAAAGCCGAGGATCGGGACCTGTTCAAACAGGCTATGGCCCGGATCGGGCTCGAAGTGCCAGAGAGCGGATACGCCCGGTCGATCGAGGAGGCCGATGCGATCATCGGGCGGGTCGGCTTTCCCGCTATCATCCGTCCCTCCTTCACCCTGGGCGGGACCGGCGGCAGCATCGCCTACAACCGGGAGGAGTTCCAAGAGCACGTCCAGTGGGGCCTCAGCACGAGCCCGGTCCATCAGGTCCTGATCGAGGCGTCCGTCATCGGGTGGAAAGAGTTCGAGCTCGAGGTGATGCGGGACCGGAAGGACAACGTGGTCATCGTCTGCTCCATCGAGAACTTCGATCCGATGGGGATTCACACCGGAGACTCCATCACCGTCGCCCCCGCCCAGACCCTCACCGACAAGGAATACCAGATCATGCGGGACGCGGCCATCGCCATCATCCGGGAGATCGGCGTGGAGACCGGCGGCTCCAACATCCAGTTCGCCGTCGGACCCACGGATGGCCGACTGGTCGTGATCGAGATGAACCCCAGGGTTTCCCGGTCCTCAGCCCTGGCCAGCAAGGCGACCGGCTTCCCCATCGCCAAGATCGCCGCCCTCCTGTCGGTGGGCTATTCCCTCGACGAGATCAAGAACGACATCACCCAATCCACCCCTGCCTCCTTCGAACCGACGCTGGATTACTGTGTGGTGAAGCTCCCCCGCTTTGCGTTTGAGAAGTTCCCGGGGGCGGATGAAACGTTAACGACCCAGATGAAGTCGGTAGGCGAGGTAATGGCCATCGGTCGCACCTTCAAGGAGGCGCTCCAGAAGGCCATCCGCTCGTTGGAGATTGATATCTACGGCCTGGAGAGCCGGTGCGCGGCCCGCGGCCCCCGGCTCACCGAGATGAGCGGCGAGGCCTGGCGGGAGGCCGTCCGGGAGCGGCTCCGTGTCCCCACCTGGGAACGCCTCTTCTATATCGCTGACGCCTTCCGTCTCAAGATGGACGCGCGAGAGGTTCATGAACTGACCCGGATCGACCCGTGGTTCTTGGAGAACATCCGTGAGATCGTCGAGATGGAAGAAGAAATAGTACAGACCGGGTCCAAGGCCCTCCTGCGCCTGCTGAGCCCCGAGAGGTTGCGCGCCGCCAAGGCGATCGGGTTCGCCGACCGGAGGCTGGCCCAACTGACCGGCTCCGATGAACTCACCATCCGCGACGCGCGACGCAAGCTGGGCATCCAGGCTACCTTCAAGATGGTGGACACCTGCGCCGCCGAATTCCAGGCCTTCACCCCCTACCTCTACTCCACATATGAGCGGGAGTGTGAAGCCAACCCGACGACCCGAAAAAAGGTCGTCATCCTGGGCTCGGGCCCCAACCGAATCGGCCAGGGCATCGAATTTGACTACTGCTGCGTCCACGCCGCATTTGCCCTGAAGGAGCTGGGGTACGAGGCCATCATGGTGAACTGTAACCCCGAGACGGTCTCGACCGATTACGACACCTCCGACCGCCTCTACTTCGAGCCGCTCACGCTTGAGGATGTCCTGAACATCCTAGACCGCGAGCAACCGGACGGTGTCATCGTGCAGTTCGGCGGCCAGACCCCGCTCAAGCTCGCCGTCCCCCTGCAGCGGCTCGGCGTCCGCCTCTGGGGCACCTCCTCGGAGGCCATTGACCGCGCGGAAGACCGGGAGCGGTTTCGGCAACTCCTCAACCAGCTCGGGCTCAACCAGGCCCCGAGCGGCACAGCCATCTCCGTGACTGAGGCGACCCGGATCGCCAGGCAGATCGGCTATCCCGTGCTGGTCCGCCCCTCCTACGTCCTCGGGGGACGGGCCATGGAGATCGTCTACGATGAAGTGAGCCTCGTGGGATACATGGAGCGGGCCGTTCAGGCCTCTCCCGAACATCCGGTCCTGATCGACAAGTTCCTGGAAGATGCCATCGAGATGGACGTGGATGCGATCGCGGATGGGCGTCGGGTCGTGATCGGCGGCATCATGGAGCACATCGAAGAGGCGGGGATCCATTCGGGAGACTCCGCCTGCTCCCTGCCGCCGCGGTCGGTGCCGGCCAAAACCCTCGACGAGATCCGGGAACAGACGATTGCGTTAGCCTTGGAGCTTCAGGTGGTGGGCCTGATCAACATCCAGTTCGCCATCAAGAACTCCACCGTCTATGTCCTCGAGGTGAACCCCCGGGCCTCCCGGACGGTCCCCTTCGTCAGCAAGGCAACGGGGATCCCCCTGGCCAAGTTGGCCACAAAGGTCATGGCGGGCATGACGTTGGAAGAGCTCGGGTTCACCCGGGAGCCACGCCTGAGCCACGTGGCCGTGAAGGAGGCGGTGCTTCCCTTCGTGAAATTCAGCGGGGTCGATGCCATTCTTGGCCCGGAGATGAAGTCCACGGGCGAGGTGATGGGAATCGATCGAGACTTCGGCCGCGCCTTCGCCAAGTCCCAGATCGCGGCGAGCGGGACGTTGCCGCTTCAGGGGAAGGTTTTCCTCAGCGTGCGGGATCCGGATAAACCCAACCTTCCCCGGCTCGGTCAGGCGTTCGCCGACCTCGGCTTTCACATCCTGGCCACGGAGGGCACGGCGCGTTGTCTCGAGGAGGGGGGCGTCGCTGCCGAGCGTGTGTACAAGGTGACCGAGGGAGTCCGCCCCCACATCGTCGACCGGATGAAGAGCGGGGAGATTGTCCTGGTGGTCAACACTCCCGAGGGTCGCACCTCGCGGCTCGATTCGTACTCCATCCGGCGGACCGCCATCAACCAGGGCATCCCTTGCTTTACGACCATGGCAGCGGCCTATGCGGCGGTTCAGGGGATCCGAGCCCTCAGAGCGGAGGGTCTCCAGGTGAAGACGTTGCAGGAGTACAATGGCAAAGGAGCCGAGGGGGGTCATGCACGCTGAGGTGGATTCGCTCCACAGGCTCCACGGAGACTACTACCTCCAGCGATTCACCTCACCCCGTCTGGTCTTTGAGCCGGGACAGTTCGTCATGGTGAAGCCCTCGGGATCGCTCGACCCCTTCCTGCCGAGGGCCTACAGCATCCTGCGAGTCAAGCGCCCCGGAAGGCGGGCCGGAGGCGGGAAGACCGTGGTCGAGATCCTCTACAAGGTGATCGGGAAGGGCACGACCGCCCTCTCTCAGCTCAAGCGGGGAGATCGCGTCGACTTCTTAGGCCCCTTGGGGAACGGTTATCGGGTCCCTCGCAACCTCACCACCACCCTCCTAGTGGCGGGAGGCATCGGGGTCCCTCCGGTCGTCGCACTGGCCGAAAGTCTACGGCGTTCACGGTTCACAGTTCACGCTTCACGGAAGAGAGACATCGGACATCGACGAATGGTGGCGTTCATCGGGGGGAAGACCCGCCACGACATCCTCTGTGCCGCCGACCTTCGCAAGGCGGGGGCGACGGTCCACGTCGCCACCGAAGACGGCAGTCTCGGCCATCGGGGCCTCGTGACCGACCTCTTGGATTCGTTCCTCCGGTCATCGGTCGACGGTCGACGGTCAACGATTTACGCCTGCGGTCCTCACCCGATGCTCCATGCCGTCGCGCGGGTCGCCGAGCGATTCGAGATTCCCTGTCAGGTCTCGCTGGAGGCCGAGATGGGCTGCGGGTTTGGGGCGTGCATGGGATGCGTCATCCCCGTTCAGGGTTCAGGGTTCAGGGTTCAGGGATCAAGGAAACCTCCGGCCATGAACGACGAACTATCAACCATGAACGACCGAAGCTATAAGCTCTGTTGTAAGGATGGCCCAGTGTTCGACGCGCAGGAGATTGCCTGGTGACCTCCAAAAAAAGAAAAGGTTCAGGTAAAGACCAGGGCCGTCGTCGGTCGTCGAGCAAGCGGCCGAACCTGGCGGTAACGATCGCCGGGATTGCCATGAAAAACCCGGTGATGACCGCCTCGGGGACCTTCGGATACGGGACAGAGTTTACCCGCTTCTTCGACCTCAACGCGTTAGGAGCCATCATCGTCAAGACGGTAACGATGCATTCCCGACAGGGGAATCCTCCCCCACGAATCGTCGAGACCCCAGGAGGGATGCTCAATTCCATCGGCCTCCAGAATGTCGGGATCGACGCCTTCCTTCGTCACAAGCTCCCGTTCTTTCGGTCACTCACCACTCCGCTCTTGGTGAACATTGCTGGAAAATCGGTCGAAGAGTTTGCCACCCTGGCCAAGCGACTCACCGATGTCGAGGGGGTCGCCGGCATCGAACTCAACATCTCCTGTCCTAACGTGGCCGGCGGCCTGGACTTCGGCACCGACCCGACCCTCACGTACGAGGTGGTCCGCGCCGTCCGGCAAGCGACCTCGCTCCCGGTGATCCCCAAACTCTCTCCCAACGTGGCCGACATCACCGTGATCGCCCGGGCGGCGGCCGATGCGGGGGCGGATGCGCTCTCGTTGATCAACACCATCGTCGGCATGGCGATCGACGGGCGCACCCGCCGACCGAAGTTGCCGGGGGCCACCGGCGGGCTGTCCGGCCCGGCCATTCGTCCCATTGCGGTTCGCATGGTCTGGGAGGTTGCGCGGGCGGTGAAGCTCCCGCTCATCGGGATCGGCGGGATCATGACCGGTAACGATGCGATCGAGTTCCTCCTCGCCGGGGCGAGCGCGGTCCAGGTCGGGACCGCCAATTTTCTCGATCCATTGGCGTCGATGAACGTTCTGGCCGGGGTCGAGGCGTATCTCACCCGCCACGGCTTTGATTCCCTCGGCTCCGTGATCGGCGCCGCCCTCCCCCGGGAAGGGAAAGCTTAAGCCAGGAGTCCGCGCCGAGCAGCGGAAAATCGGGTGCTGGTCTTGTATAAGGGTCGCATATGGAACGGCATCACCTAACCCTGCGGATGCAGGCCGACGGTTCACCAGTCTGAGTAATGGCTTTTCGCAGGAGCTGATAAACCTCAAGGTGGCGATGGCGCTGTGCCTCGCATACTACAACTCCTCGCAAGTTCACACGACCTTGCGGGTGAGCCGGGGCATGGAACCAGCGGGGAGTGATCACGTGCGGGGATTGGAGGGGTTGCTATGAGTGGGAGAGTAAGAGAACAGCTCAAGCTCTATTCCGATCTGCGCCGGCCCGGGACCAAGAGGAAGTCTCCAGACGGAATTGTCACAAGTGAGCTGATATGCACGGCTCATGTAGGCACAAACGAGGTATTGTTCCCCCTTATTCTCGATCTGCACGTACCGCCTGGATCGGTAGTCGCCGACGTGACCTATGGCACAGGCATTTTCTGGAAGAAGGTTCCAAGAAGCAAATACGTTCTTAAGCCCACCGACATCACTACGGGCGTTGATTGCCGAAAGCTGCCTTATAGAGACGGCATATTGCACTGTGTGGTCTTGGACCCCCCGTACATGGAGGGCCTGCATCGGCGATCTAGGAGCCACATGGCGGGGCGTGGTACTTATGCCGCCTTTCGCACAACTTACTCCGACGGAGAGGAAACGGTGGGTGGGCCAAAGTATCATGACGCCGTGTTGGATCTCTACTTCAGGGCGGGCAGGGAAGCCTATCGCGTACTCAGAGAATACGGCGTCCTAATCGTAAAGTGTCAAGACGAGGTGAGCGCGAACACGCAGAGGCTCACTCATGTTGAGATTATCAATGAGTACGAGTCGTTCGGATTTTACACGAAGGATCTTTTCATTCTGGTTCGACCGAACAGACCTGCGGTGAGCCGGATTATCAAGCAGGAGCACGCCAGAAAAAACCACTCCTACTTTCTAGTATTCATCAAGACGGGAGGAAAGAACCCTCGGGGAAAGGGGTTGCGAAATGGGGCTACTCGAAGATTGGGGAGTCACAATCGAGGAGCTAAATGAGATTCTCGCCTCACGCCCTAGCCTGCGCGGCATTCTGGTCGGATTTATTGCGGAATACAAGCTCCCCCGACTGTGGTTTTCCGATCCTCGAATCGGGGGTTTGGAAAGGTACGACAACCATGATCGCACGAGGCCCGGCGACTTCGGCTTCACCTATCGAGGTGTACCGGTCACGGTTCAGGTGAAATCGCTGCAGACCAACTCGATTCGCATCCTTGGGGAGGGGTACGCAGGAACGTTTCAGTGCGATGCAAGCGATAGGCGGCCTGTCAAACTCCCAAACCGCCAGACGGTTGAGACAACCTGCCTGCTCGTCGGGGGCTTCGACCTACTCGCCGTCAATCTGTTCGGGTTTGGGCAAGAATGGCGCTTCGCCTTCGTGAAGAATGAGGATCTACCCCACACAAAATCCGCAAAGTACACCCGAAAACAGAGGCAGTACCTTCTTGCCACGTCCATAAAGGTGACTTGGCCACTTCAGCCGCCATTCCGAGACGAACCATTCGCCCTACTTGACGAGATCGTCAGCGCCAAACTCAAGAGGCGAAATTAGCACACTACCAGCCGGCGCGTGTGCCTGGATAGAGTCGGGCTAGGTCCAACGTTCAAAGTCTGGGAATCTGAGGAGGTCCGTCCGTCGACCTTGGACGTGGAACGGGAGAGACCTAGGTGCCGAAGCGGCGCTTGCGTTGCTGATAATTGCGGATCGCCCGGAGAAGATCGATCTTGCGAAAGGCGGGCCAGTAGGCGTCGCAGAAATAGAACTCACTATAGGCGCTCTGCCAGAGGAGGAAGCCGGAGAGGCGGAATTCGCCACTCGTCCGGATGATGAGATCCGGATCGGGAAGATCATACATATAGAGATACTTGCCGATCTCTTCGGGCGTGATCTCTTCTGCAGCCTGCTCGAGGGGGCTTCCCCGTCGGGCCCGATCTCTCAGGAGCTGCTTTACGGCATCGGCGATCTCTTGCCTTCCCCCGTACCCCACGGCAATATTCAGGTAGAAGTTGTTGTAGACATGGGTGGTCTCCTGAGCCTGTGCGATCGCCTCTTGAAGAGATGGGGGCAGAAGCTCCAGCTGCCCGACCGCCCGGACCCGGACCCCTTTCCGGTGGATCTTGGGGTCCACCGCCACCTCCCGCATCTTTGACTCAATGAGACCGAGAAGGCCGGAGAGCTCCGCGTGGGGGCGGGACAGATTTTCGGTGGAGAGGACATAGATGGTGATGATGTGGATCTGGAGCTGTTCCAGCCAATCTAACACCTGCTCCAGCTTATCCGCCCCCAGCCGATGCCCTTCGAGCGGATCGGCCAAGCCGAGTTCCCGGGCATAGCGTCGGTTGCCATCCAGGATGAGACCGATGTGCCTGGGCAACACGCCGCGCTGAACTTCCCGGAGCAGTCGACGCTCGTAGAACCGATACAGCAGTGTGATCGGATCAAACATCATCGAGCAGTCACCCTCGGTGCCCTGCCGGCATCGCCTCGGGAACACTCCGGGCCGCCGCGGACCCTCGCTGGACCAGCACCACCCCCGTCACCACCAGGGCCCCCCCGAAGAGCTGGGACCAGTCGAGCGCCTCCCCGAGAAGCGCAAACCCGGCGCCCGCAGCCACCACCGGTTCCATCGTGCTGACGATGCTGACCTGGGTGGCAGGCAGGTACGTGAGGCCGAAAGTGTACAGGGCAAACGGAAGCACGGTCCCGGCGGCACCGATCAGGAAGAAGATCGCCCAGAGACGAAGGGGGTACCCCTCGGCCAGGAGACGCCAGGGCGGTGTCACGATCCACCAGAAGAGGGTGGCGAAGGCGTACGCGTATGCCAGGAGCGTCCAGGCAGGGATCCGCGCCACGGCCCGCTTGGTGAGCAGGGTGTACCCCGCAAAGGCGCACGCCGAGACGAGCCCGCTGATCAGGCCCGGAAGATTGAGCCGGAGGTGCGTCGGATCGTACCCTTTCACCATGAAGAAACAGCCGCCCACGGCCACGCCCAAGGCGAGGAGTGTCATCCTTGTCAGGCGCTCTCTCAAGAAGAGGACGGAGCCCAGGGCGACCAGGATCGGCGCCATGTATTGGAGGAGAATCGCGGTGGCCACGCTGGTGAGGCTGATGGTGTAGTAGTACGTGACGTTGGCCATGGCCAGGCCGGCCACTCCTACGAGGGCGGCCAAGGGCACATCCTGCAGCGGCAGCCGCAAGTGCCGCTGATCCCACACGAAAAGCCCCGCGACGAGAATAAGGACAGCGAGGCTCGAGCGAATAGCGGTCAGCGGGAGAGGACCGACTTCCTCCGCGGTGAAGAGATACCGGGCCACCGTCCCCATAAGCCCCCAGGCCGTCGCCGCCCCGAGGACCATCAAGGTACCCTTTACGCGGCCTTTCCATGCAGTCATCGGCCTTCGAGGAGTCGTTCGAGAACCGCCGCCAGGGTCTCCAGCGCCATGCCCCCCCGGGCCACAGCCGCCACGGTGCCATCGCGGGCAACGAGAAAGGTGGTCGGCGTCCCCTGAATATCATAGAGCCTGGCAATCCGGTCGCCCTGATCGTGTCCGACGGCATAGGGGACGCGACGCTCCTGGACAAATCGTCGAGACGCCTCCTCCGTATCCCAGATACTCACGCCGAGGAACATCACCCCCCGGTCCTTGAACGTCTCGTAGGCCTTGATCAGCACGGGAGACTCCCGCTGGCAGTGCGGTCACCAGGAGGCCCAGAAGTTCAAGAGGACGACCTTCCCTCGAAAATCTGCCAGTCGAACCTTCTCTCCCGAAAGCAGAGTCAGGGTGAAATCAGGTGCCGGCTTTTCCACGGCCACCTGAGGGGAACGCGCATCCGCGCTCCCGACCGGACCCTGCCCCCATACGAGGCCAGCCACGACCAGCACACACAACGCCTGTCTCACGTGCATCCGGCTCTTGAGGTGCGACACAGGCTCCTCCGCTTGCAAGTAGGATTCCAGGTGTGGGAAACTACCACAGAATGCTGGACTCTACAATAGAAATGGGCCACGGGTTTCGTCTTGACACACCCGTCCCTTCCCGCTATAGTGAAACGCCGTCGGGGAAGGCCCCCAGGGAGCTTGGGGGCTCCCGCACGTGGTCGCCATGCCCAAGAAGCCTACGAGCAGACAATATCCTCATTCCCGGGCATCGGGGTGAGGCACCCCTCCTGCGGGTTTGTTCAAGGTTCCTGCCCTCCGGTTCGACCCCTTTACAGGAGAGGAGCTGAATGAAAAAGACGCACCTTTTTGCCCCAGGGCCGACCCCCATCCCTCCCGAGGCCCTGCTGACCATGGCCCATCCCATCCTCCACCACCGCACCCCGGAGTATGAGGCGCTCATCGCCGAGGTGCGGGAGGGCCTCAAAGTGCTGTTCCAGACGACCGAAGAGGTCTTCCTCTTCGCCGCCTCGGGGACCGGAGGCATGGAAGCGGCGGTGGTCAACACCCTTTCGCCGGGCGAGAAGGCGCTGGTGATCCGAGGCGGAAAGTTTGGAGAGCGATGGGGAGAGATCTGTCAGGCCTACGGCGTGAACTTCACGCCGATCGACGTCCCCTACGGGAAGGCGGTGGATCCCGGGCTCGTGGCCGCCGCCCTGGAGAAGGATCCCCGAATCGCCGTCGTCCTCAGCACCCACAGCGAGACCTCGACGGGGGTTCTCCACGATATCAAGGCCATCGCCGGGGTCGTCCGAAAGACCCCCACCCTCTTGGTGGTGGATGCGATCACCAGCCTGGGGGTGGTGGACGTTCCCATGGATGATTGGGGGTTGGATGTGGTGGTGGCCGGCTCGCAGAAGGCCCTCATGCTGCCGCCTGGCCTGGCCATGGTCGGGGTCAGCCGGAAGGCGTGGGCGGCGGTAGAGCGATCTCGCCTGCCGAAGTATTACTTTGACTTCGCGGCGGAACAGAAACATCTGCTCAAGAACCAGTCTCGCTTCACCCCGGCCATCTCGCTGGTCGTCGGACTGCGGGAGACCCTCAGGATGATCCGGAGTGAGGGGCTCCCCAATATCTTCCGCCGCCACGAGAGACTCGCGGCCGCCATGCGGGCGGGGATCACTGCCCTCGGCTTGGAGCTCTTTGCCGAGCGACCGAGCCCCGCGGTGACCGCCGTGCTTGTCCCGAAAGGGATCGATGGTGGTGCAATCCTCAACACGCTCCGGACAAGGCACGGGGTGATCATCGCGGGTGGTCAGGGATCAATGAAGGGGAAGATCTTTCGCCTGGCCACCATGGGGTACGCGGACTCGACGGATGTGGTCGTTGCACTCTCGGCGCTGGAACTGACGCTCTCGGAGGTGGGGTACCCGGTAAAACTCGGTGACGGCATCCGGGCTGCCCAGGAAGTCCTCCAAAGACCGTAGGAGACCAGGGGGCTCAAGGATGGAGAGACCGATGCAGGTCCTGATCACCGATGACCTTTCCCCCAGAGGTCTGGAGGTCCTTCGCCAGAATCCCAACATCCACATCACGCTCCAACCACGGATCTCGCCCGAAGAGCTGGTCACGGTGATCGATCAGTACGACGCCCTGATCGTTCGCAGCGGCACGAAGGTGACCGCCGATGTGATCCAGGCCGGGAAGCGGCTCAAGGTAATCGGTCGCGCCGGCGTGGGGGTGGATAACGTCGATGTGGAGGCGGCCACCGCCCAGGGCGTGGTGGTCATGAACACTCCGACGGGGAACACCATCACGACCGCCGAGCACACGATCTCGCTCCTCTTGGCCCTCGCAAAGCATGTGCCCCAGGCGGCGGCCTCACTCCAGGCGAGGCGGTGGGAAAAAGGGAAGTTCCTGAACGTGGAGCTGTATAACAAGACGCTGGGGATCATCGGACTGGGGCGGATCGGCTCGGAGGTCGCGAAGCGGGCGAAGGGCTTTGCCATGCGCGTCATCGCCTACGATCCCTTCATCTCGGCCGAGGTGGCGAGCCGGCTCGGCGTCGAACTCGTTGATCTCGAGGAAGTCTACCGCCAGGCAGACTTCATTACCATTCACGTCCCGCTTGGCCCCGATACGCACCACATGATCAGCCGCGAGACCATCGGCCTGATGAAGCAGGGGGTGCGGATCATCAACTGCGCCCGGGGGGGCGTGGTGGACGAGGAGGCCCTCTACGAGGCGTTGGTGAGCGGACACGTGGCCGGTGCCGCGTGTGACGTCTTCGAAAAGGAACCGGCGACCGCCAGCCCTCTCTTTTCCCTGGAGAGCTTCATCGGCACCCCGCATCTCGGAGCCGCCACCGCCGAGGCCCAGGACAACGTGGCCGTCGCTATCTCTCAGCAGGTGGCGGATTTCTTGACCACGGGGGTGATCCGGAACTCGGTGAACACGCCGTCCATCGAGCCGGAGATCTTGGCCAAGATCAGGCCCTATCTCACCCTCGCGGAAAAGCTCGGACGGCTCAACTCGCAGCTGGCCGAGGGGCGGTTCCGGGAGATACGCATCGAGTACACCGGAGAGGTCGCGACCTTCGACACCTCGCCCCTCACGGCGACGGTGGTGAAGGGGGTGCTCGATCCGATCATTTCAAGCACCATCAACATCGTCAATGCGCTGCCCTTCGCCCGACAGCGGGGAATCCGCGTGGTGGAGTCGAAGAGCACCGAGGAAGAAGACTACGCGAGCCTCATCTCTGTCATCATCCAGACCGACCGAGGGCAGCACCTCGTGGCCGGGACCCTTTTCAGCCGACGAGAGCCTCGGGTGGTGAGGATCGATGAATTCTCCCTCGAGGCCGTGCCGGAAGGGTATCTCCTCATCTTCTCCAACCTGGATGTCCCGGGGGTGATCGGCAAGATCGGTACGCTCCTCGGACAGAGTCAGGTCAACATCGCCGGCATGGTGCTCGGCCGAGAGAAGCCGGGCGGTCAGGCGGTTTCGGTCGTGAACGTCGATAGCGCGATCCCCACGCCGGTCCTCGACCAGATCCGGCGGATGCCCAACATCGTCTATGCCAAGGTGGTGAAGGTCTGACGTGATCCCGACGGCCATTCCCAAAGGGGTCCGGGTCCTCCCCCCGCCCGAGGCGGCCCGCCTCCGTTGGATCCAGAAGAAACTCCTCACGGTCTTCCAGCGTTGGGGCTTTCGGGAAGTGCTAACCCCGACCTTTGAATATTTGGAGGTCTTCGCCCACGAAGCGGGAGACGGAGTCTACGGGACGACCTTTAAGTTCGTCGATCGACAGACCGGGCTTCTCCTGGCGCTGCGGTCCGACCTCACCCCCCAGGTCGCGCGCATGGTGGCCTCCACCATGCGGGATCATCCCCTGCCCCTACGCCTCGCTTACTCCGCCTCGGTCTTCCGGCACGAGGAGCCCCAGGCAGGACGGCAGCGGGAGTTCTTCCAGGCCGGCGTGGAACTCATCGGTTCGGATCGGCCCGAGGCGGACGCCGAGATGATCGCCATGACGGTCGAGGGATGTCAGGAGGCGGGCCTTCGACACTTCCAGATCGATGTCGGGCAGGTGGAATATCTCCGAGGCCTGCTGAGCGCGCTGAACCCGGCCCCCGAGCTGCGCCGCAGGATCCTGTCGGCGCTGAGGCGGAAGGACGCCGTGGAGCTTGAGCTGACGCTGAAGCCCCTGCCAGCCGAGGCCCGACTGAAAGAGGGGATTCAGCACTTGACCACGCTGTACGGTGGGGAGGCGATCCTTGAAAGGGCAAAGGCATGGGCGGTCACAGAGCAATCGCGATTCGCCCTCGAAAATCTGACGCAGGTCTACACCGTCCTCAAGACCTACGGCCTGGCCGACCACATCATCATCGACCTCGGAGAGACGTACGCCTTTGACTATCATACGGGTGTGGTCTTTCAGGTTTTCACCGAGTCGCTGGGCTATCCCATCGGAAGCGGCGGCCGCTACGACAACCTGATCGGCCAGTTTGGCTATCCGTGTCCCGCGA
>Ga0209521_10000377_pt1 | contig 33559 bp, 34 predicted proteins | sample Rifsed19ft4_FD_184016 | JGI IMG/M metagenome (GOLD analysis project Ga0209521, IMG submission 184016) | Soil microbial communities from Rifle, Colorado, USA - sediment 19ft 4 (version 2) | ecosystem: Environmental > Terrestrial > Deep subsurface > Rock core/Sediment | place: Rifle, Colorado...
GCCTTCTTGCACTCCATGAGGCCGGCTCCGGTTTTCTCTCTCAGCGTCTTGACTTGCTGTGCGGATACGTTGCTCAATTGAGTTGCCTGCTTTCTCCCAGTTCGCGCGATTCTAGCTCTTCCGCGTGGATTCTGGCACTCTCCGGCGTTTCGTTATCCCTCGAGGTCTGCCAAACCGACCTCAGAGTATACGCGGGGTAGCCGGGCCGCTCAAATCGAGACCGAGCAGCAGCTTTCCTTGGTTTTTGTCCAGCAGGGTGCTGAAAAACTCGTCTGCACCCTGCGCGAGGAGCCTTTAGCAACTCAGCCGCGGCGGTAGGACCCCGGCGGCATTAGCACACTGGTGCCGGTTCCTATTTGACCGTGAGGCGCTTCCGACGGGCTGAAGGCCGTCACCCAAAGCGCCGCCCCATTCTAGGCGGAACGGTGTTAGGAAGGCACTAGGCAGGTGGGGGAAGTTCCTGCGCCGGCTGAGGTCCCTCCGCCGTTACGCTCGCGCTGTCGGTGTCTTCCGCCTCTGCCCCTTCCCCGTTCCCTTCCGGCGCGAGGCTCTCGCGCATCTGGCGACCTTCGATGATCGCGTCGGCCAGACGAGAGGTGAAGAGTTTGATGGCGCGAAGCGCATCGTCGTTGCCCGGAATGACGTAATCCACCAACTGCGGATCACAGTTGGTGTCGACGACCCCTATGACGGGAATTCCAAGCTTACGGGCCTCGTGAACCGCTATTTCCTCTCGATTGGAGTCGATCACGTAGACCGCGTCGGGTAAGCGGTCCATATGCTGAATCCCTCGCAAATTCTTCTCCAGGCGCTTGCGTTCCTTCTCCAGGCGGGAGACCTCTTTCTTGGACAGCTCGTCGAAGCGACCCTCGGTCGCCATGGCGTTCAGCTCACGCAGTCGCGCGATGCTCTTTTGCACGGTGACGAAGTTGGTGAGAATTCCGCCCAGCCAACGTTGGTTGACGTAGAACATTTCGGCGCGAGTAGCTTCCTCGGCCACCACGTCTTGAGCCTGTCGCTTGGTGCCGACGAACAGCACCGTCTTGCCCTCCGCTCCTAGCTGGGTGGCGAACTTCAGAGCCTCTCGGAAGAGCTTCAGGGTCTTCTGGAGGTCGACGATGTAGATACCGTTTCGCTCTCCAAAGATGTACTCCTTCATCTTTGGATTCCAGCGCTTGGTTTGGTGCCCGAAATGGACTCCCGCTTCCAGCAGTTCTTTCATCGATATCGACGTCGATGCCAAAAATCCTCCCTGGAGCCCCGTCTGCCTCAGCGCTTCGAGTACTGGAACCGTTTGCGCGCACCCGGCTGACCGTATTTCTTGCGCTCTTTGATCCGTGCATCCCGGGTCAGGAAACCGGCTGCCTTCAAACGCCCCCTGAGCTCCTGGTTGAAGTCGCACAGAGCCCGGCTGAGTCCCAGCCGCAGAGCCCATGCCTGACCGCTCAACCCACCACCCCGGGTCTTCGCGAGAACGTCGAACTTGTCCGAAGACTCGGTCAGTTGCAGTGGCTGCTTGACCACCATCTTCAGGGTGTCGCTGGGAAAGTAATCTTCGAGGGGTCTTCCATTCACCCGGATCACACCCTTGCCCGGCCGCAGGAAGACACGAGCAATCGAAGTCTTCCTTTTGCCTGTTCCGTAGTATTGGAGGAGCTGACTGGTGGCCGTCAAGGTTGAGGTACTCTAGCCTATTCCGACTTCGCTCCCGCCTGTCCCGCCCGTGAAGCGGTCGTCGCCTTGTTCTCGAGCCGTTCCGGCTGCTGCGCTTGGTGAGGGTGCTCGGTACCCGCGTAGACCTTGAGTTTACGGAACTGCGCCTTGCCCAGCCGATTCTTGGGGAGCATGCCCCGGACCGCCGCTTCCACGAGCCTTTCGGGGTGCTTCGCCCTTATTTGCCCGGCGCGGAGCTCCCGGATCCCCCCGGGATAACCGGAGTGGTGGTAGTAGGGCTTGTCTCGCTCTTTGGCGCCAGTGAGCCGCACCTTGTCCGCGTTGACTACGATGACGTGATCTCCCGTATCGAGAGAAGGGGTATAAGAGGGCTTTTCTTTCCCCGTCAGGATTCGGGCGATGCGGCTGGCCATGCGTCCCAGCACTTGACCTTCCGCATCCAGGAGATACCAGGTGCGTTGAATGTCGGCCTTCTTGACGAACGACGTTCCCATTTCTGACTTTGGCCTGGCGAGCAAGACGGAATCATCAAGCCCTCTACTTGCCTCGCAACGGCAAACTGATAATTTAACTGTCCTTAGAGGGTGCTGTCAAGGAAAAAGCCAGCATCTCCCCGACTTTCCATAAAGCCCCGATTGTCGGAACCGTCCTCTCCGTCGCGGCCGAAACTTCTCGTGGGACCAGCGCTCGCCCGAGCGCTTCCCGAAGGGGGATTCCCTACGGGGGGCCTGCCCCATGAAAGCTCTTGACGAATCTAGTGGGGTGTTTCATAATGTGTAACCAGAGCCCAAGCTCACTTTAGCGGGATTTTTTTTCTTGACAGCTTGAACCTTTATACTGTAGCCTCACCTAGTACTTTAACTTTCTTCCATTAAGTCTTCATCAAATTGGGTTGAGTTAACGGGAGACAACCTGTGGCTCTGTTCGGCAAGAAGAAGAACCTCGTTGGGTTGGACATCGGGTCCAGCTCCATCAAGGCCGTGGAGTGCAGGCCCGCCAAGGGAGACACCTGGGAGCTGACCAACGTGGGAATCGAGCCCCTGCCTCCCGAGGCCATCGTGGACGGTCAAATCATGGACTCCACCACGGTGATCGACGCCATCAATCGACTCTTCTCCGAATACAAGATCAAAACCCAAGAAGTCGCCACCGCCATCAGCGGTAACTCGGTGATTGTGAAGAAGATCCAGCTTCCCAGCATGACCGAACAGGAGCTTGCCGAGTCCATTCATTGGGAAGCCGAACAGTACATCCCCTTCGACATCCAGGACGTGAACCTGGACTATCAGGTGCTCGATTCCGGGGCGGCGGGGGGGAACATGGACATTCTCCTGGTTGCCGCCAAGAAGGACAAGATCAATGATTACATGAGCGTCATCACCCAGGCCGGTCGGAATCCGGTGCTGATGGACATCGACGCTTTCGCCCTGCAGAACGCCTACGACATCAACTACGGCTCCAGTCCCGGTCGGGTCGTTGCCTTGGTCAACATCGGCGCCAGCCAGACCAACATCAATGCCATCAAAGGTGATATGTCGGTTTTCACCCGTGACATCACCACCGTGGGGGGTAACCAGTACACCGACGCCATCCAGAAAGATCTCAGCGTCAGTTTCGAGCAGGCAGAGAACCTCAAAACCGGGCAGGGTGGACAAGGAATGGAGACGGTGATGCCCATCATCGATCAGGTTACCGAGAGCGTGCTCATGGAGATCCAGAAGACCTTCGATTTCTTCAAGGCAACGACCTCGGAGGATCGCATCGATCTCATCGTCCTGAGCGGCGGCAGTGCGCGGGTCTTCGGTTTGGCGGACAAGATGTCCGAGCGGTTCGACACGCGTGCCGAGCTCTTCGACCCTTTTCAGAGCGTGAGCTATAGTCCCAAAGATTTCGACGCGGAATATCTCCAGGAAGTGGGACCAGCCTGTGCCATCGCAGTGGGGCTGGCCCTCAGAAAGGTGGGTGACTGATGGTTCGGGTTAACCTGCTTGGCGCGAAGGAGCCGTCTCCCCGCGGAAATGTTTTTAGCGGCGGCGGCGAGCCCGGAATACCCTCCGAGCCTTCGGAGAAGAGTGGCTTTCTTCTTGCCATCTTGATCCTAGGAGGGTCGCTGGCGTTCATAGGCTATCAGTGGTGGTCGGCGCAGCAAACCATTTCACAGCTCGATGAGGACATCGCGTCGTTGAATCAGGAGAAGGCGCGGCTGGCGACCATCATCGCACAAGTCAGCGAGTATGAGAGGCAGTTGCAAGAGCTCAAGCAAAAAGAGGAGCTGATTCAACGCCTCATGGCCGAACGGGAAGGGCCGGTCATCATGCTGGACCAGCTCTCAGCCCAGCTTCCTGACTTCGTCTGGCTGACCTCCCTCAATCAGGCTGCCAATGGCGTGACGCTCAACGGGATGGCGGCCTCCTACGTGAGTATCGCGGACTACATTCGAAAGCTCGAGGACACCGATTACTTCAGCAACGTGGAGCTCATCGATGCCCGGCAGGACAAAGAGTTCACTGCCTTCCAGCTCCGTGCCCAAACGGCCAGCCCCGGGCTTCCCGGTGACGAGCAGCAGCCGGTGGCGGAAGCCGCCGGCTCTAGGTGAGAGAGGAGGAGATCCATGGCACTCAATATGGGAAAGCTGTCCTTCGGTTCTCAGCTGATATTGTTCATCGTCCTGGGCGCGGGCCTCTACTTCGCGTTTCACTACCTGATCTACAGCGGTATGCAGCAACAGATGGCCACCAAACAAGAAGAACGCCAGAAGCTTTCTGATGAGGTGGAAAGCGGCAAGCTCACCGCCGCCAAGCTGCCCGAGTTCAAACGCGAGGTGGAAAGGCGTGAAGCTCAGCTGCAGACGCTATCCCGGATTCTGCCCAGCAGCAAGGAAGTGGATGACCTGCTGCGAAAGGTCCAGGCCCTTGCCGCCCAGTCGAACCTCAACGTGTTGCGATTCAAGCCGGAAGCGACACAGCCCGTCGACTTCTACGCCAGATGGCCTATCAGCCTCGAACTGAATGGGACCTTTCACAATCTGGCCTATTTCTTCGACCGACTGAGCAAGTTGTCACGGATCGTGAACGTGAGCGGCTTGAGAATCAACGCCAACAAATCCCCCACAGCTTCTTCGACCATCGAAGCCAATTGCACGGCAACGACTTTTGTGTTCATCGAGCGGCCGGCGGCTCCCCCGGAGCAAGCGAACGCAGGGCGAAGCCGAGCCCGCACGCCGCGCCAACGCTGAGCGAGGGAGCCCTGAGGGAGCAGGAAGCCATGCGGTCTGAAACGTTCTTGAGGCTCTTTGAGGTGACAGCCCTGGCGTTCGTCCTCGCCTCAGGTGTCCAGGCGCAGCAGTCTGGGACGCAGGAGCCTGACCAGCCTGAACAGCCTGAACAGCCCAGCCAGGGAGAAGAGGGGCTGCAGGCGGTTCCCGGGGACACCGAGGGGGCAGAGGGTGGCGAGACACCGCTCGCGATTCCGGAAGTGCCCGAAGAGATCGACATCATGGAGGGAACCGGCGGATTCACCTATGAGGCTCGTGGGAGACGGGATCCGTTCATCAGCCTGGCTTTGGGACTGAACATCTTGTCTCCGGACGTGAGGCCACCCGGGCTGGGCGGCATGCTCGTCCAGGAAGTAAGTCTGCGGGGCATCGTGAAGACATCAGAGGGCTACATCGCCATGATCCAGGGCACCGACAACAAGAGCTACTTTGCCCGGGAAGGGGAGCGAATGTACGACGGTACTATCGAAGTGATTGACTCGGAGAAAGTCGTTTTCCGCCAGGAAATCAACGACCCCCTGCGAATAGAAAAGTTTCAAAGACTGGAAAAATGGCTCCATCCGTTGGAGGAGGGGCAATGATGAAACCTTGGTCGTCCTTTGTTCGAGCCGCGGCACTGGCTCCCGCCATGTTTCTCTCGAGCGTCGGTCTGGTCGCAGCTCAGGCAGACGCTCCGCTGGATCTGAATCCAGCGGTCATACGTGCGGTCCGCTATCACGTGGAGCCGGCACGCACTCGAGTTTGGTTCGAGACCAGCGGCACCTTGTTCTACACCCACTACAGCCCCGATCCACTGACCCTGGTCATTGACCTGCCGAGTGTCGACGTCGCGGCGATAGCCGATCGCACGGTGGTGGGAAGCCAGGAGGTCGAGTCCATCGCCGCCACCCAGTTGGATGGAGCGGGTGGCAAGAGCTTGTCGCGGATAGAGATCAAGCTGGCCTCGCTGGTTCCCTATCAGATCTCGGCGACCGAGCACGCTTTGACCATCCTGTTCGAAGGAGCGGGATCGCCTAGCGAGACCCCGCCGATCGCCAGTACCTCTGACGCTCCGCCGCCCCCATCACCGACCCCGACGGCGGCCGCCAGCGAAACCGAGACGGGCAACGAGGACATAACAACCCGAGCCCTTTCTCCCCAGGAGGAAGCTACGGTGCCGGCCACCCCAACGCCCGCGCCGAACGTTCCCTCCCTGGCAGCCTCGAGCGTGGAGTCCATTTCGCACGCGGTATCTGATGGGCTTCTCACCGTTACCGTGGGGGGCAACGGCCGGCTGAACTACACCAGTTTCCGTCTGGCGGATCCAGCCCGGCTGGTCTTCGATTTTGCAGGAACGGTGAACCACGTGCCGATGCCGAGGCTCGACATCGATGCGGTGGGAGTCTATCGGGCTCGGGTGGCCCAGTTTCAAAGCGCCAATCCCAAGATCACCCGCATCGTTTTCGATCTCGACAGCGAGATTCTTCATCGTGCCATTTCGGAAGGAAGCGACCTGAAGATCCACTTCTCCGCCTCGGCGGATCGGTTGGCCGAGCTGGGACCTTCCCCCGAGGACACCGCCCACGATCAAATGGCTGCGGTGGGGATGGCCGAGGGGACGCGGGGCTTTACAGCGTTCGCCCTCCATGAGGCGGGCACTTCTTCACCGATGGCATCCATGCGGCCGGTGGCGGTGGTGGCGCAAAGCCTCACACCTGGACTGGCGGCTCCCAGCACCGGGAGCGCACCTGGACTGCCCGAGCCGCCTCAAGAACCCCCCATGCCGGAGACGGGCGTGTCCCCGCAATCCGAGCAGGCGCGGGCTCTGCAGGACCGCACCATCGGGGCCGGCCAAAGGGAGTACACCGGTGATCTTATCAGCTTGGATTTCAAGGACGGAGACATTCAGGACATCTTTCGACTCTTCGCCGACATCAGCGGGCTGAACATCGTGGTGCAGCCGGGAGTGACCGGGCGGATTACCCTGGTTCTTACTGAGGTGCCTTGGGATCAGGCTCTGGATCTGATACTGAAGTCCCACCGACTCGGCTACGTGGTCGAGGGCAACGTGATCCGCATCGCCCCCCTCAACGACCTGGCTCAGGAGGAGGCGGACCGACGGCGATTGGCGGAAGAGCAGGCTCTGGCGGGCGATTTGAGCACCATGCTCCGCGAGCTCTCCTACGCCAAGGCGGGCGACGTGCAGGGCCTCATTCAAAGAAACCTTTCGGCACGCGGGGACGTCTCCATCGACCAGCGGACCAACACCTTGATCATCACCGACTTACCCGATCGCCTGGACACCATCGACAGCCTCATCGATACGCTGGATGCGCCCATCCCCGGCGTCGAGATCGAGGCGCGCATCGTGGTGACGACCCGAAACTTCACCAGAAACCTAGGTGTTCAGTGGGGTTTCACCGGGCACGCCGACTCCGCTTTCGGCAACAGCAGCGAGCTCACGTTTCCCAACTCCATCTTGCTGGACGGTCAGTCCATTGGCTCGGACATTGCTAATCAATTCTCGACGGCGCCACCACGGGCTCCCGGCACGGTGCCTCCGGAGAGCACCGCTGGCCAGAGAGGCTACGCGGTGAACCTACCCATGCCGGTTGCCCCTACCGGAGCCATTGGACTGGCGCTGGGAAGCATCTCGGGCGCCTTCAGCCTCGACGTGGCCCTGGCGGCGGCGGAGAGCAGGGGGCAGGTGCGCATCATCTCCTCGCCCAAGATCGTCACCCAGAACAACCGACCGGCAACGATCAAACAGGGGTTGACCTTCCCGGTGCAGGTGGTGGCCAACAACACGGTCACGGTGACTTTCAAGGATGCGGTGCTGGATCTCGCCGTCACGCCGCAGATCACGTCTGCCGACACGATCATCCTGGACATTACGGTGAACAACGACACTCCCGACTTTGGCCAATCGGTCAACGGGATTCCCAGCATCATCACCCAGTCGGCGACCACCCAGGTTCTGGTTCCCGACGGATCGACGACGGTCATCGGCGGCGTGTTCGTCAACAACCAGAGCAAACAGGAGAGCTTCGTGCCATTACTCCACAAGATTCCCGGGCTGGGGTTCCTCTTCAAGTCCAACCAGACTTCGTCCCAGAACCAGGAGTTGCTGATCTTCCTGACGCCGAGGATTCGGAAGGGCGAGGTCTAGGAGGCATGAGAATGACTTCGTTTCTCAGAGCAAACGCGTTGGTAGTTGTTTCGGCGGTGCTGGCCCTCAATCTCGTCAGCTGCACACCGGACGTGCTGGAGAATGACGCGAGCAACACCGTCATCGTTATCAACTCGATGCAGGGAGCGCAGGAGGCTCCAGACGGCACGCCGTCGGACGACCTCTCGTCCGATGTGTGCGTCAATGACAGCTTTTTGGAGGGGACCTGCACCGTCTTGGCCGATTTCGGCCTCGTCGAGATGTCGGCTGTCCTGAAAAACCAGGATCAGCTGGCCCCCACGTTTCTGAACGACGTGACGTTCACCTCGTATCGGGTGAACTACATTCGAACCGATGGGCGCAATACGCCGGGTGTGGATGTGCCGTTCCCCTTCGATGGGGCCACCAACTTCACCGTGTTGGCCAACGGCGGATCGGTCGCGCGAGCCTTCGTCATCGTGAGAACTCAGGCCAAGCTGGAGCGTCCCCTGGTCAATCTCGCGTTCGGTGGAGGAGCGCTGGTGCTCTCGGTCATCGCCGAAGTCGAGTTCTTCGGTACCGATGGAGGGGGCCGGGCGATCTCGGCCAAGGGGTTCCTCAATATCCAGTTTGCGGATTTCGCTAGCGAATGATCTTAGGAAGGAAGACGAAAAAAGATGAGGCGCCGAGCTCGGTTCACTTTCCGAAAGAGGCTCCCTCGCTTCACGGAGGCGTTCATGTGGAATAGAGTCAAGTGGGCGCTGGTCACAGCGCTGATTCCTGCTGCACTGGGCCATGCGGGCTGCGGCCTCGAGGACGCCACCCGGCCGCCACTGGCCGGGCCCTCGGAGCTGGGGCAGGCTCTCGGAATGTCCGCAAACCCCGATCAGCTCACTGCGAACGGGAGCTCCAGCTCGGTCATCGAAGTAACGCTGCGGGATCAGAACGGACAGCCCGCGGGAGGCGTCAACATCAACTTCGATTTGGGAGCCAAGTTGGAGGGCAGCTTCTCCGATATTGGCGTTCTTGCGCCTCTGAACGGACCCCGACCCGTCCCGGGAGGTACGGAACCCAAGGCCGAGTCCGCGGTGACCAACGCCAGCGGCGTGGCGCGCGTGCGCTACTGGTCGCCCTTCCGGACCGATCAGGAGAATGACATCGTCGTCAGCGTCACTGGACGGCCGGCGGGCAACGACTTCAATGCCGCGGTCTTTCGCTCGGTCGATATCTTTCTGCGAGCCGCGAACCGTCCCCAGTTCCCCGGGAGAAGCGTCTGCAACATCATTGTGGAGCCGCGGCAGACCGCCTACGCCGTCGGTCAGCTCATCTTCTTCACCGCGGGGCAGCTCACCGGTAACACTACGGTTGGTTGCGCCGGCAACACCATCGCTCGCTACGAATGGGATTTCGGCGATGGATCGGTGGGCCCGGCGGAGCGCGGCGTGGCGCACGCCTTCGACTCGGCCAACACATACTCGGTCACTCTTTTCACGACCGAGTCCCAGACGGGGTGCCAGGACAGTTGCGCTGTGGCGATCGAGGTCGATTAGCGTCTTGACTTAGAGCGGACCCTGACCCCAAACCTAGAGGCGGAGCGGACCTGGTTCCGCTCCGCCTTTATGCGTTAGACTGGTACAAAGTGAGCTCAAGATGAGCCGGATTGAGGATCTCGAAAAACGGCTGGCCGTCGATCCCAACTCGAAGATCTTCGTCCAGCTCGCCGAGGAGTACCGAAAAGCGGGCCTGCAGGAAGACGCCATCGCCACCTGTCGGGCCGGGTTGGAGAAACACCCGACCTACTTCTCGGCGCGCGTGGCGCTGGGGCGGGCGCTCCTCGAGGCCGGTGCGCTCCCAGAAGCTCGCGCCGAGCTCGAACTGGTTCTCCGGCAAGTACCGGATAACCTTCTGGCACTCAAGTTCCTGGGAGCGACCTACCAGGGGCTGGGACTACTTCGGGAGTCGCTTGCCCACTACCAGAAGGCGAGCACCCTGTCGCCGGACGACGCCGACCTGGTGGAGCGCATCAGACAAGTCGAGGCGGCGTTGGCTGCCGCGCAAGTCGCTCCTCTCCCATCCGCGGATCCCTATGCCGCCCCGCCCGGCGAACAGAGCACTCCTCCGACCATCCCGCCGGCGCATCAGAAATCGTCTGTCTTCATCGAGCGTCAGGCTCAAGAGATCGGAACCTCTCAGCCGGTTTCCGACGACGCGCGCTCCATGCAGGAAGAATTCGAGGAGCAGCCGGTCACGTCCATCTTCAAAAGGCAAGCCCGGGAGATTCTGGATCTCGGAAGGATACCGGTACCCCCTGATTCTTCCAGGCCGGTTCCAGCGCTTGCGGCAGCAGAACATGAAGAGCCGCGGCCGGGCACCCGAGTGTCCGCCGAGCCTCCCCAACCGGGCTTGGCCACCACTACCCTCGCCGAGCTGTACGCTTCCCAGGGTCACCTGGACCGAGCGGTGAGTGTCTACCGACAGCTGGTCGCTTCCCAACCGAACAAACGGGAGCTCCAGGCCCGCTTGGAAGAGCTCGAGCTGCTGTCCCAGGCCGCCCTGGACCCAGGGACTCCGTCGCGAGAGATCACTAGATCCTCGGCCGTCTCCGGCCGCCACCCGGGAGCTATTGCCAGTAGCGATCGGGAGGTCCGTGCCTTGCGGGAGACGATCCGAGAGCTTCAAGGATGGCTCACCGCCATCGGCAGATCCTGAAGGAGTAGGGATGGTTTTCTCTGACGTATTGCAGGACCTGGCGCGGCGCGTGGACGGTTGGGTGGGCCTGGTGGTCATGGGCCTGGACGGAATTCCAATTGAAAGACTCGCCATCGACGAGAGCATCAACTTCGAAGCACTAGCCGCGGAGTGCACGGCGCTCCTCAAAAGCACGCGTCAGGCGGCCGAGGAAGTGGGAGCCGGCAATCTTCGGGAAATCGCGATCACCACCGACCTCTTGGTGATCCTGGCCGTCGCTATCACCGAAGATTACATCCTGCTCGGGGCGTTGCGTCGCGGCGCCAACTACGGGCGGGCCCGCTTCGTCATGCGACGAGCGACTCTCCGGCTGGAAAAAGAGTTCGCCTAACCGACCCTCACGGTTGCAGGAATCTGCGACTGTTAACCCCATGGAGAGGAACCCGTTCGCCGACCGCCGCGCCCGGCTGGTAGAGGGACTGGACGAGTCTCGAACGGACGCTCTCATCGTCACCCACCTCCCCAACATCAGGTATTTGACGGGGTTTTCCGGCAGTGCCGGCATTCTGGTGCTGGGGTCCGATGCCGTCGCTACCCTCATCACCGACGCCAGGTACCTGAGCCAATCCCGGGAGGAGATCGGCGAGGTCGAGATCCATCGGGTGGTGGGAACTTACGAAGGAAGTCTCGTGCAGTTCGTTCGCCGAGGCGCTTACCGCAACCTGGCCTATGAGGAGACACACCTCCGCGTCTCTCAACTGAGGTTTCTGGAATCCGGGCTTCCGGGAGACACGCACCTGATCGGGGCGCGTGGGTTGGTGGAGAAGCTGCGAGTGGTGAAAGACGCCGGCGAGCTCGAGACACTGGAGCGCGCGGCAAGGGGCCTGCCGCGGACGCTCCATTCGTTGCGGGAGACCATGCGTCCCGGCGTGTCGGAGCGCACCCTGGCGGCGGCGCTCGACTATGAGCTGCGGCAGAATGGTTACGAAAAAACGTCGTTCGATACCATCGTCGCTTCCGGTCCCCGCTCCGCACTTCCGCACGGACGCCCCACCGACCGCCGTTTCGCCCCCGGGGACCTCATCGTCGTGGATTTCGGTGGGGTCATGGAAGGCTACGCCACGGACATCACCCGCACCTTTTCGCTGGGAGAGCCGGCGCCGGAAGCGGAGCGTATCTACCGGGTGGTGGCGGCGGCTCAACAAGCTGCCATCGAAAGCGTTCGTCCCGGGATCGAAGCGCAGGAAGTCGATCGCGCCGCACGCCATGTCATCGAATCGGCCGAGCTCGGGGAGTTCTTCGGGCACGGTACCGGGCACGGCATCGGTCTCGAGGTTCATGAGGCCCCATGGATCTCTCCCGGTCGCGCCGATCGGCTCGAGCCGGGAATGGTCTTCACCGTAGAGCCCGGGATATACCTTCCCGGCAAGGGTGGCGTGCGATTGGAAGACGACGTGCTGGTCACCGAAGACGGCTGCCGGATCCTCAGTCGCAACCACCAGGAATTGCGGGAGATTTCGTGGGTGTGCTATGGTTAGCACTTTCTCCGGTAATTGGAGCCGGTAAGGGAAAGGATTGCCCTTGAACCTGAACGAACTCAAAGAGCTGCTCGAGCTCGTCCTGGAAAAGGGAATCACCGAGTTCGAGCTCGAAGAGAAGGGAGTCCGGCTGAAGATCAAGAAAGGCCTCGACCTTCCCCAGCCGCAGGTCGATCGAACCAACAACAACCCCATCGCCCAACTTCCCGCCACGGTGGCCGCGGTGCCGGCCGCCGATCCCGTCGAGGAGATTGGCGTGACCCTGGTACGATCGCCGATGGTAGGGACGTTCTACAACGCACCCGAGCCGAATGCCCCTCCCTTCGTCAACGAGGGGGACCGCGTCGAAGTCGGACAGGTCCTGTGCATCATTGAAGCGATGAAGCTCATGAACGAGATCGAGTCGGAGGAAGCCGGGGAAGTGGTACGGGTGTTCGTGGAGAACGGCCAGCCGGTTCAATATGGCGATGAGCTCTTCGCCCTTCGAGTGGGCAGCTAGTAACCGCCTCCTCCCACCGGCAAATCCTGTCCATGTTCAAGAAGATCTTGATCGCCAACCGCGGCGAGATTGCCCTGCGCGTGATCTCCGCCTGCAAGGAGTTGGGGATCCGGACGGTGGCGGTCTATTCGGAGGCCGATCGACACTCCCTGCACGTCCGCTTCGCCGACGAGGAAGTCTGCGTGGGTCCGGCCCCAAGCGTCGACAGTTACCTCAATATACCCGGGATCATCTCGGCAGCGGAGATCACCGGCGCCGAGGCGGTTCATCCCGGTTACGGTTTCCTCGCCGAGAGCTCTTACTTGGCGGAGGTATGCGAAGCGTGCCACATCAAGTTCATCGGACCCTCTCCGCGCGTCATCCGTTTGATGGGCGACAAGTCGCTGGCCCGCCGTACCATGAGCAAAGCCGGCGTTCCCGTGCTTCCCGGGTCGAACGGCCTGACGGAAACGGTGGAACAGGCCGCGGAGATGGCGAAACGGATCGGATACCCCGTCATTCTCAAGGCTTCTGCCGGGGGCGGGGGGCGAGGGATGAGGATCGTGGAAGGGCCAGAGGAGCTTCCCCGGGCGTTCCGCACGGCGCAAAAGGAGGCGGAGGCGGCCTTCGGGGTCGGGGACCTCTACCTGGAGAAATACCTTAGGAATCCGCGGCACATCGAGTTTCAAGTCCTAGCCGATTCGAGGGGCAACGTGGTCCATTTGGGAGAGCGGGAGTGCTCGATCCAGAGACGGCATCAGAAGCTGCTCGAGGAATCACCTGCGCCAGGGGTCTCGGACCGTCTGCGCAAGAAGATGGCGCGGATAGCGGTGGACGGCGTGCGCGCGGTGGGTTACGTGAACGCTGGAACCATCGAGTTTCTCCTGGATGAGGACGGGCGCTTCTATTTCATGGAGATGAACACCCGCATCCAGGTCGAGCACCCCGTCACCGAAATGATTACCGGTGTCGATCTCGTCAAAGAGCAGATCCGTATCGCCGCTGGTCAGACCCTGGGCTTCACACAAAAAGAGATATCGTTTCGCGGGGCGAGCATCGAATGCCGCATCAACGCCGAGGACCCGGAAACCTTCATGCCATCGCCTGGCACGATCCACGCGTTTCATCTCCCGGGAGGTCCGGGGGTGCGCGTTGACACCGCCGCCCATTCCGAGTGTGAAGTGCTGCCCTACTATGACTCCCTCATCGCCAAGATGGTCGTCCACGACGACGATCGACCGGCCGCTATCGAGCGCATGCGGCGCTGCCTGGAGCTGACGGTCATCGAGGGCGTGAAGACCACCCTGCCACTGCACCTCAGGATCCTGGCCGATCCGGATTTTAGGAACGGGCGCTACAACACACGTTTTCTCGAGCGCTTCTTGGCAAAGGACCCCGCCCCGGTGCATTGACTCTTGCCGAGCTCGTCGACCTTGCCCAACTCGCCGCGGCTCGAGACGCTTCCCAAGCTTTACCCGATCCTCGACGCATCCTTCGAGAAGGCGTGGCCCGCCAAGGCGGCGGTTCAGGCGCTGGCTCGAGCCGGATGCCGCATCATCCAACTGCGGGCCAAGAAGCTGAGCGGGAGAGCCTTCCACGACTGGGCTTGCGAAGCACAGGAAACCGCGCGCCCCATGGGGGTCATCCTGATCGTAAACGATAGAGTGGATGTCGCCCTGACCGCGAGAGCAGCCGGGGTTCACCTAGGGCAAGACGACCTGTCGGCGATGGCGGCTCGCAGGGTGTTGGGCGACGGGGCCATCATCGGCCTTTCCACTCACACTGTGGAACAGGCCGCGGCGGCCGAGCGTTTACCGGTAGACTATGTTGCCATCGGGCCAGCGTTTCCGACCGTGACCAAAGAAAAAACCGATCGACCCCTGGGGCCAGAAGGAATCGCCCGGGTCAGGGAGGTGGTGGGGAAGCCATTGGTGGCGATCGGCGGCATTACTCTGGAAAACGGTCCGTCTCTGCTTCGGGCCGGTGCGGACAGCCTGGCCGTCATTTCCGCCCTCATGGGCGCCGGCGAGCTCACGGGCACGGCGCGACGGATGTTGGAGTCTTGGTAAGTGCCGCTCCGGGACAGGCCCGGGGCCACGAGGGAGAGCGGAGGAGAATTGAGCGCGCGAGTACTCGATGGTAAGCGAGTGGCGCAGGAGATCCGCGAGGATGTTCGGCGAGAAGTAAGCGGGCTGATCGCCCAGGGGGTCAAGCCGGGCTTGGTGGCGATTCTGGTTGGGGAGAACCCCGCCTCTGAGATATACGTTCGCAACAAGACGCGGGCCTCGGGTGAAGCGGGCATTTACTCGGAGACGATCCGGCTCCCTGCCGACACCAGCAGGCAGACGCTGGCGGAGCACATTGATTCTCTGAACCAAAGGGAGGAGGTGGATGCCATACTGCTCCAGCTTCCGCTCCCTCCACATCTCGATCCGAGCGAGTTCATCTCTCGTATCCACCCGGACAAGGACGTGGACGGGTTCCATCCGTTCAACGTGGGGCGACTCGTCCTGAACGAGCCCGGTCCGAGGCCCTGCACCCCGGCGGGCATCTTGGAGCTACTTCGACGCGAGAAAGTAGAGATGAAGGGTGCACGGGCGGTCGTTCTGGGAAGGAGCAACATCGTGGGGAAACCCATGGCGCTGCTTCTTCTACATCAGCATGCTACCGTAACCGTGTGTCACTCGAGGACCCGCGAGATCGCTCGGGTGGCCAGCGAGGCGGACATACTGGTCGCGGCCATGGGGAAGTCGGCTTTGGTGAGGCGGGACTTCATCAAGCCGGGTGCGGTGGTGGTGGACGTCGGTATCAACCGGGTGCAAGAGCGCGAGGCAGTTCTCGATTACTTCGGCGACGACGCCGCCCGGTTGGCTCAACTCGAGTCCACGGGCTATACGTTGGTGGGAGACGTGCATCCCCGTGAGGCGCGGGAGGTGGCGGGTGCGCTAACCCCCGTCCCGGGAGGAGTGGGACCGCTCACCATAGCGATGCTCCTCGACAATACGATGCGCTTGGCACGTCAGCGGCGTCTTCCCTCCTAGTGATTTCAGCATGCTCAGGGTCGGGCTCACCGGTGGCATCGCTTGCGGCAAGACGGTGGTGCGAAAACTCCTCGCCGATCGGGGTGCCTTCACCATCGACGCCGACGAGATCGCCCACCGTTTGCTGGCGGCAGAGACCGAGCTGGCACGCCAGATAACTGAGGCGTTTGGAACGGACGTCCTGGCAGCGGACGGATCCGTCGACCGCAAGAAGTTGGGTGCGATCGTATTCTCCGATTCCTCGGCGCGGCTTAAGCTGAACGAGTTAGTCCATCCGCGAGTGATCGCGGAGGAACGGCGACTCCTCGATGCGGCAGAAAGAAAGGGTGTCGAGGTCGCAGTGGTCGATGCGGCGCTGATGGTCGAGGCTGGGACGTACCGCGACTACCACCGGCTGGTAGTGGTTCATTGCCCCCGCGCGCTACAGGTGGAGCGCTTGATGGCGCGCGGCCTGTCTGGCGATGAGGCGGCGGGCCGCATCGACTCGCAACTACCGATCGAGGAGAAGTTGCGCTATGCAGACTATCTCGTCGACACCTCGGGCAATCTGAAAGACACCGAGCGACAAGTGGGAGAAGTTTGGAAAAAACTACATCGAGAGGCTAGCCAGTAGCAGGTTGTCGGGCAGAGAGTCTTTCCTCCACGAAAGTGTTCCACTCTTGGCAATGGGGGCATCGCCACAGGATACCGTTGGCTCGATAATGGCATTTGACGCAGACGTGGGGGTCGAGGAACAAGATAGAGCCCCGAACCTTCTCCAGGTAGTCCCGTATTCGGTCTGGTGGAGCGCCGTTCATCAGGAGTAGATTCCAGTATTCCAGATGAACGTCGATGGCGTGCGGATTGTTGGCCGCAGCAGCGCTCAAAAGCCGGAAGGCTTCCTCCGTCTTCCCTTCGCGCGCCCTTCGGCGGGCCAGCGCAACGTGGGCGCGCCAATCCTTGCCATCGTTCGCGATCGCGTCTAGATACAACCGGTCCAACTTCGCCTCGTCTCCGATTTGTGGATAGACCCGCTCCAGACGATCGAACGTCAAGTAGGCATAGTCTGGGCGCGACCGCACCAGCGCCTCCCACTGCTCCACGGCGTTCGAGAGGGCGCCTTGTTGCTCCAGCAGATCGCCAAGGTGCAGGTAGGGGGGGGCGAGCGTCCGGTCGTAGCTGATGGCCGTCTCGAAACTCCGGGCGGCGCTTTTTTCGTCCGCCGCCGCGAGAGCCGACAGCCCGGTCCGATCATGCAGGAAAGCGGCGAGGGTCGGGTTCGGCTCTTCGCTGGCGACATCGAGCTTGTGCAGGACGGCGAGGGCTTGCTCCCAGTTCTGCTCTTCCTCATGGATGCGGAGAAGGTGAAGGAGCGCATAGGAGTTAGCCGGATCGAGACGGAGAACCTCCGTCAGCGTGTCGATCGCTCGGTCGCGGAAGCCGGCCCGCTTGAAGTCGACTCCCAGGCAAAGAAGCGCGTGGGTTCTTTCCCGCGGATTGAGCCCGGGGCGATGGAGGATGCTCTGGTGAATATGAATGGCGCGCTCGAGTTGACCCTTTTCACGAAAGAGGTTTCCCAGAATGAGGTAGATCTCGATGGCCTCGGTGTCGGAGCGGGCGGCGCTGGTGAGCGCGGAGATGGCCCGGTCGATCTGGCGCGAGGCCAGAAGGTCCAACCCCAGGATGTAAGGTAGAGACTCCCCGATTCCCTTGCGAGTCGGCGGACGTCTCCTTCCGGTCAGTCTCCCCCAGAGCAGGCCGAGGGCGATTCCGGCGACGAAAGCGGTGAGCGCCACCAGGAGGATCTGTTCACTAGAGCTCATGGAGGGACACGGCGTCCGCCTCAGTCGATCCTGCGGCGCTCCGGCTCGTGGTGAGAGTTTTTTTCGGAATCGGACCGACCCTCGGTGGCGGGTAGATGGCTCAAGGGCAGATTGCGGAGCGCAGCGAGCTCGGACTCCAGCCGCTCGTTGGTCTTTCGAAGGTGTCGTAAACGGCTTCGCAGTCGAAACTGATCGGCGATAGCGAGCATTGCCGACACCAGAAAGCCCGCCAGCAGGGCTCCAAAGAGCGCCAGCGACATCGGAATATCGACTGTCCGATAGCTACCAGTGAAGTAAATGACCACCCTTTGCTCGAAGTTGGAATAGACGAAGATGGCCAGGGCCGCACCGAGAAGCAGGTAGAAGAGCATGGTCAATGTTCTCATCGCTATCTCAGATATTCTTGAAGGAGGTCCGGTAGGAGGCCCTTAGCGGCAAGAATTTGATCCACGAACTCGCGGACCGCCCCGAACCCTCCACGGGCCCGTGTCACGTAATGGACGCGCGTCCTGACCTCAGGGTGTGCATCTGCCACCGCCGCCGAGAGCCCCACCCGGCTCAATAAGGGCAGGTCGGGGAGGTCGTCACCCATGAACGCAATCTGTTCTTCCGACAGCCCTTCCTGTTCCAGGGCCTGCTGGAGGGCGGATAGCTTATCACCCTCGCCGAGCCGGACGAAATCCATCTTCAGCTCCTTGGCTCGATACATGACCGCTTTCGACTCCCGTCCGGAGATAAGTCCTAACTTCAGACCCGCCTTGCGTGCCAGGACCAAGCCGATGCCGTCCCGAGAGTGAAAGCGCTTGACCTCGTCATCGCCCTGACGCTCAAAGGTCCCGTCGGTGAGAACACCGTCCACATCCAGGAGCAGCATTTGGATCTTTTGCGCCTTGTCGCGGAAAATGTTGTCCATTAAATTAGCAGTTAGAAATACTGGCCCAGCCTCCACAGATCATGAAGGTGGATGATGCCGGCGATCCCGCCGACTTCATCAGGAACCAGCAGCGACGTGATCTTACGTTCCTCCATGAGCGCCAGGGCACGAGTGGCCAATTCCTGTCGGTCGATGGTGACGGGGTTTCGGGTCATGCAGTCCACCGCCTTCTTCCCGAGAATCAGCTCGTCTTTTTCCAGCTGGCGCCGCAGGTCCCCGTCGGAAATGACTCCCACCAGGCGTCCCCGCTCATCGACGACGCTGGTAACGCCAAGGCCTTTGCGAGACATCTCGTATATCACGTCCCGCATCAGGGTGGTCGTTCTCACCAGGGGAAGCTCCTCCCCACTGTGCATCAGATTCTCGACCCGGCGCAGCTTGAACCCGAGCTGTCCGCGGGGATGAAGGACCGCGAAGTCTTCGGAGGTGAAGCCTTTCTGCTCCAGAACCGCCATGGCCAGCGCGTCCCCCAGCGCGAGCAGAGCGGTGGTGCTGGCGGTAGGGGCTAGACCCATCGGACAGGCCTCCTCATCCACCGACACGTCCAGAACGACGTCGGAGGCCTCCCCGAGCGTGGAGCGCGTCCGACCGAGCAGCGAGATGAGAGGCACGCTCAGGCGCTTCCAGCTCTCTAGGAGCTGCAGGAGCTCCTCGGTCTCCCCACTATTAGAAACCGCAATCACCACGTCGTCCTTCACCACCATGCCAAGATCGCCGTGTAGCGCTTCGGCAGGGTGCAGGAAGAGGGAGGGTGTTCCGGTGCTGTTCAAGGTAGCGGCGATTTTTCGGCAGATGATACCGGACTTACCCATGCCAGTGACCACCACGCGACCCCGGCACTTGGATACCAGCTCCACGGCGCGGGAAAACCTCTCGTCGAGACGCTGGATGAGGTTCTCGATGGCTCGAGCTTCGATGGCTAGGACGCGGCGCGCCATGTCGAGGCTCATGGACCGATCTCCCGAAGGGCCCGCTCGATGGCCTGGAGGCGTCGAAGCAGGGCGGCCAGTCGATCGAGCGGACAACTATTGGGTCCGTCGGAGCGCGCCCGGTCAGGGCGATCGTGCACCTCCAGGAAGATGGCGTCCACACCGGCGGCGATGCCGGCGGAGGCCAGCTCGGAGATGAAGCGAGATTCGCCCCCCGAGGATTTTCCCGCTCCTCCCGGCAGCTGCAGGCTGTGGGTCACGTCGAAGACGACCGGGCATCCCGTCTCGCGCATGATGGAGAAGGCACGCATGTCCACCACCAAGTTGTTATACCCAAAGCTGGTCCCGCGCTCCGTCACCAGTACGCTACGATTTCCGGTGGACCGGGCCTTCTCGACGACGTGAAACACATCCCAAGGCGCCAGGAATTGACCCTTCTTGATGTTCAGGGGTTTACCCGTTCCCGCCGCGGCCAGGATCAGATCGGTTTGGCGGCAGAGGAAGGCGGGAATTTGGAGGAGGTCCACCACCGCAGCGACCGTCTCCACCTGGTGTGTCTCGTGCACGTCGGTGGTGACCGGAAGGCCGAATCGGCTCCGGATCTCTGCCAACACCGACAATCCTTCCGCCAGACCAGGCCCGCGGAAGGATTCCACCGACGTTCGATTCGCCTTGTCGAAGGAAGCCTTGAAAATGAGGGGAACTCCGATTTCTTCGGAGATGGCCTTCAGCTGCTCCGCCATGAAGAAAGGATGGTGGGCCTCCTCGATCACGCAGGGCCCGGCAATCAAGACGAAGGGATTGCCCTCGCCGATCTTCGCCGTCCCTACCTGAACCGGGCCGGTGGGGTGAGTCTTGGCCATGAACCTACCGGCATCTTACCCGAAATCGGGACGGCTTAGCGCGGTTGCGCCATTTCCTTGGTGGTGGAGGCGACGGGGTGGTTGCCTTGGCGGGACCGCTGATGTTCTCTGGCCGCGCCCACAAACTCCCGGAACAACGGATGGGGAGCCAACGGCTGGGACTTGAACTCGGGGTGGAACTGCACGGCGAGAAACCAGGGATGGGTCGGAATCTCAACGATCTCCACGAACTTGGAGTCCGGCGATCGACCGGTGATTCGCAGTCCGGCGCGCGTCAATACGTGTTCGTACTGCCGGTTGAACTCGAATCGATGGCGATGTCGCTCGATTATTTCCAGCACGCCGTAGGCTCGATGCGCCAGCGAGTCCGGCTCCAGCACGCACGGATAACCGCCCAACCTCATGGTACCGCCCATCTGTTCGACGCCTTCCAGCTCTTCCAGCTTGACGATCACGCGTTCGGTGGCGTCCGGCTGGCATTCTGTCGAGTTCGCCCCGCTCAAGCCGCAGACGTTTCTGGCGTACTCCACCACCGACCACTGAAACCCGTAGCAGATCCCGAAATAGGGGATGCCGTGGGTGCGAGCGTAACCGGCGGCCGCCGTCATACCCTCGGTACCCCTCTGGCCGAAGCCACCGGGCACCAGGATGCCGTCAACCTGTTGTAGTGGGGAGAGGTCACCGTTCTCTAGGTCCTCCGCTTCGATCCACTTGAGGTTGACCTTGATTCCATGGGCGAAGCCTCCATGGGCGAGGGCCTCAGAAAGGCTCTTGTAGGCGTCTTCCAAGCGCACGTACTTCCCGACGATACCGATGGTGATCTCGCCCTGCGGGTTTCGGATGCGCTGCACCAGCTCCTCCCAGTCTCGCAGGTCCTTCTTGCCTTGCGGCAGCTCGAGGAGCTTCAGGATGATGGAGTCCAGGGTCTCCTCCGACAGCGAGAGAGGAACCTCGTAGATGGTGTCGACGTCTCTGGCGGTCTTCACCGCTTCCTCGTCGAGGTTGCAGAAGAGCGCGATCTTGGACTTGAGATCGCGGGGGAGGGGGCGATCGGTCCGGCAGAGAAGGATATCGGGCTGGATACCGATGGCGCGAAGCTCTCGCACACTGTGCTGGGTGGGCTTGGTCTTCTGCTCACCGGCGGCGCCGATGAAGGGAACGAGAGTCAGGTGTATGAAAATCGCTCCGGTACGGCCGACATCCTGCCGGAATTGGCGGGCTGCCTCCAGGAAGGGCAAGCCTTCGATGTCGCCGACCGTGCCTCCGATCTCCACGATCACGATATCGGCGTCCTTGGCTACTGGCTCCAGCCGACTCTTGATCTCATTGGTGATGTGCGGGATGACTTGTACCGTGCCTCCCAGGTAGTCTCCACGTCGTTCCTTGCTGATGACGGTGTCGTAGATCTGCCCGGTGGTTGCGTTGGAAGCCCGGCTCAGCTTGACCTGGGTGAACCGTTCGTAGTGCCCGAGGTCCAAATCGGTCTCGGCTCCGTCGTCGGTGACGAAGACTTCACCGTGCTGGTAGGGACTCATGGTACCCGGGTCGACATTGATATAGGGATCGAACTTGAGAAAAGAAACTCGATACCCATGCGACTCCATCAGTAGGCCGATAGACGCAGAGGCCAATCCCTTGCCCAAGGACGACACGACACCCCCGGTGACAAAAATGAACTTAGCCTTGTTCGAGGTGGTTCGCTGCATCCATCTCCTCCTTCTCTGGCCTTCCGGTTTCGGCAAACAACTTGCGCGCCCGTTCGAGATCGGCCGGTGTGTCCACCGCCAGGCTCCGGGCGTTGGTCTTCTCTACGTATATTGGCATTTCGCTTTCTAGGGCGCGGAGCTGCTCGAGCCGCTCCAAGCGCTCCAGCGGGCTCGGGCCTTTGCCCGTCAGCTCCAGCAGAAGAGGCTTTGGATACACGTAAAGTCCTAGGTGTTTGAGGCACGATCCGCTCGGTGGCGCCGCCGCCTCTTCGAAACGCCGACGCACTTCGTCGGCGCTCATCTGCGGAGTGGCCAGGAAGGGAATAGGCCATCTGGAAAAATACAAGGCAAAACCGCGGCGGTCGATCACTACCTTCACCACGTTGGGATCCCAAAATTCCTGGGCGGTGGAGATTGGGCTTGCCAGCGTGGAGATCACCGCCTGTTTTTGGCAGGCGCCAATCGCCTGATCGATGGCCCGTGCCGGAAGGAAAGGCTCGTCGCCTTGCACGTTGACCACCAGGTCGACTTCCAGGCCGGCCACCGCCTCCGCCACGCGGTCCGTGCCGCTTTGATGGTCGGGCGATGTCAAGACGCACTCCCCGCCGAACGCTGTCACCGCATCCTGGATCCGGAGGTCATCGGTGGCTACCAGTATCCGGTCTACCAAACGGGCTGCCGCGGTACGCTGGTAGACATGCTCTATCAGCGAGCGGTCGCCGATCCTGGCGAGAGGTTTCCCGGGGAGACGTTGAGAGCGGAAGCGGGCAGGGATGACCGCAATCGTCCGCATTCACTTAAGAAACGGTGCGGTTTCTCTGAAGTGCACTCGGTATCATAGCCTCGGCCAGTTTCCGTGTCAATACAATAACAATAAAATAACAATAACCTATTTCGCGAGGCCCTTCCGTCTCGCCGGAACCACCCGTTTGTTGTTGGTTGTTGTTATAGTGATGTGATGCTGCGAGCCTGGGCCACGGTGTTTCTACTCTTCGCGGCTCGCACGGCCAGTTCCGATTCCTCCTCCCAGCTGGTGGGAGCCCGTGCCACCGCACTTGCTGGTGCCTTCACGGCGGTGGCCGATGACTCGACCGCCTTTAGCTGGAATCCAGCCGGAATTGTCTATGGGAATCTCATGCGGGCCGGGTTCTATGGCGGCACGACGTTTCAGGACCGGAACGAGCTCGTGGAGCGCCTGCGTTCCGAGCTTCCCGGAAACGAGTCGGAGCTCCTTGGCAACGATTCGCTGGGGTTTTCGACGAGCTTCACCGTCCTCGGTGTCGCTGTCTCTCGCTTCACCGAGACCGCGTCTGTCCTGGAAGGCCAGACCTTGACTTCCCGGGGCCTCGAGACCCTCGACGTCGCGCTCAGCTTCGTTCAGTCTCTTCCCCCCGACGAGTTAACGGTGGGAGCAAACGTGAACATCATCCGCGGCACTGCCTTTCAGCAGGAGCAACCCGCCAACCTGATTCCGCCGGACGATCGCAACGTGAGAGATCTCGTCGAGGCCGCGACCTCGGCGGAAGGTCGCTCGGAGACCGAGCTGGGTTTGGATCTGGGAGTTCTCTATCAGCCGAGGGACTGGATCCGCTTCGGTCTCATGGTAAGAAACCTTACCGAGCCAACCTTTCACACGCCGGGTGGCGACGAGGTGGTCCTCCCCGCACAGGCCCGCGCCGGTGTCGCCTTCATGAAGGATCCCGGTTTGCTTTTTGCGCTCGACCTCGATCTGACCTCCCGGGAATCCCTGCAGCCGGCTACCGAAGATCGGACCTGGCGCGAGCTGTCGTTGGGAGCGGAGAAAGTGTGGGGGGAGCGGCGGGTGGCCTTACGGGGTGGTTTCCGTACCGAGTTGGCCAATGGGAATCTGCAACGGCCCGGTTTCTCCTTCGGGGTTGGCGTGCGTGTTGCCATGTTGGTCTTCGATCTCGGAGGGATTACCAGCACCGAAAGGCGTCAGGGCGGCCTCTGGCTGGGGGTCAGCCTGATGCGCTAAAGGTGGGCCGGCCGGGTCCCGGGACGCGGCCTAACCCTATGAAACCCCGGTCTTCGCGGCCCCGCGGGGGGTGGTCCCTTGACAATTCTCGACCCGGAGGTTAAAGTGTTTAATCACGGTAATCCATAGTGAACAGAGAAACTTAAGGCTCCGGCCAGATCCAGTTCGAGCGGGGTAGATGGATGCCAATTAAGCTCGGCGAGTTGCTGGTTAAGGAAAACCTGATTTCACCCCAGCAACTTCAAGAAGCCCTGACCTATCAGAAACAACACGGCGGCAAGTTAGGATACAACCTGGTGAAGCTTGGCTTCGTCAAGGACGAGGAAATCACCGGTCTGCTTTCCCGCCAATATGGTGTGCCCGCCATCAATTTGGCCCGGTTCGAGATCGATCCGTCCGTCATCAAACTGGTGCCGTCGGAGACCGCGCAAAAGTATCAGATCATTCCTCTCTCTCGAGCCGGCGCCAACTTGACCATCGCCATGGTCGACCCGACCAACGTGTTCGCCATGGACGACATTAAGTTCATGACCGGTTACAACGTCGAGCCCGTGGTGGCGTCGGAAACCGCCATTATGGACTCCATCGACAAGTACTACGGCTCGGCGCATTCCCTGCAGCTCAAGGAAGTGATGAGCGAGCTGGCGGAAACGGATGCCGGTGACGTCGAAGTCCTCGAGGAAACCTCGGATATCGACCTGGAAGAGCTGGAGCGCTCCAGTGAAGAGGCACCGGTCGTCAAGCTGTGCAATTTGATTTTGACCGATGCGCTGCGCCGTGGAGCGAGCGATATCCACATCGAGCCTTATGAACGAGAGTTTCGAGTGCGGTTTCGGATTGACGGCGTGCTTTACGTGGTGATGAACCCGCCCATGAAGCTTCGGGATGCCATTACCTCTCGGCTGAAGATCATGGCCAAGCTCGATATCTCCGAGAAACGCCTGCCCCAAGACGGACGAATCAAGATCCGCATGAACAGCAACGGTAAGATGCGAGAGCTCGACTACCGCGTCTCGACGCTGCCCACGCTGTTCGGCGAGAAGGTCGTTCTCCGGCTCCTCGACAAAGAAAAGCTGATGCTGGACATGACCAAGCTCGGGTTCGAACAGGCTTCGCTCAAGCACTTCGAGGAAGCGATTTTGAAGCCGTGGGGGATGGTGCTGGTGACCGGCCCCACCGGCAGCGGCAAGACCAACACCCTCTACTCGGCCATAAGTCGGCTCAATACGCCGGAGACCAACATCATGACGGCCGAAGATCCGGTCGAGTTCAACCTGGTTGGCATCAACCAGGTGCAAATGAAGGAGTCCATCGGCCTCAACTTCGCCGCCGCCCTGCGTTCCTTCCTTCGACAGGACCCCAATATCGTGCTGGTCGGTGAGATTCGAGACTTCGAAACGGCGGAGATTGCGGTCAAGGCGGCTTTGACCGGGCATTTGGTGTTATCCACTCTCCACACCAATGATGCTCCGTCCACCATCAACCGCCTCATGAACATGGGAATCGAGCCCTTCCTGGTTGCGACTTCCGTCCATTTGATCTGTGCCCAGAGGTTGGTGCGGAAGATCTGCAAGGAGTGTCGGGCCCCCCTGGAGATGCCTCCTCAGGCGCTCATCGAGGTGGGATTCGAGCCCGCGGACGCCAAGAACCTGACCATCTTCAAGGGAAGAGGCTGTACGACCTGCAATAACACCGGATACAAGGGGCGGTTGGGTCTATACGAAGTGCTGGAGTGCTCGGATGAGATTCGTCAGATGATTCTGGAAGGCGCTTCGGCGATGGAGATCAAGAAGCAAGGGATCCAAGAAGGTATGTTGACGCTCCGGCGGAGTGGACTGCAGAAGATCGCGGACGGCGTCACCACCATCGAGGAAGTCGTTCGAGAGACCGTGAAGTAAGATTGGCGTTTTTCCGAGCTAAGTTAGCGAGGGTCGTATATGGCGGTTAGCCTTCATCAGTTACTGAAGACCATGCTCGAGATGGGCGGGTCTGACTTGCACGTCACCAACAACTCTGCTCCTCAGGTTCGGGTCGACGGAAAACTCCGTCAGCTCGACATGCCACCACTCACTTCGGTGGAAACCAAGCAGATCGCCTACAGCGTTCTCACCGACAATCAAAAACACCGTTTCGAAGAGAACCTGGAGCTCGACTTTTCCTTCGGTATCAAGAATCTCGCCAGATTCCGCGCCAACGTCTTCATGCAGCGGGGATCGGTGGCGGCCGTCTACCGAACCATCCCCTACGAGATCCTTGGTTTCAAGCAGCTCGGATTGCCTCCGGTGATCGCTCAGATCTGCGAAAAACCTCGGGGATTGATACTGGTAACGGGGCCCACCGGCAGCGGCAAGTCGACCACGCTCGCCGCGATGCTGGACAAGGTCAACAAGGAGCGCGCCCAGCACATCGTTACCATCGAAGACCCCATCGAGTATCTGCACAACCATCAGCAGTGCCTGGTAAACCAGCGAGAGCTGCACTCCGACACGCACAGCTTCCCCAACGCGCTTCGCTCGGTGCTTCGTGAGGATCCGGACGTGGTGCTCATCGGAGAAATGCGTGACCTGGAGACCATCGAGTCGGCGCTCCGAATCGCCGAGACCGGACATTTGACGTTCGCCACGCTGCATACCAACTCCGCAGCCCAGACCATCAACCGTGTGGTGGATGTCTTCCCCGCCCACCAGCAACCACAGATTCGGGCCCAGCTCTCCTTCGTGCTCGAGGGCATCCTGTGTCAGTCGTTGCTGCCGCGCGCCAGTGGGACCGGTCGAGTATTGGCGATGGAGATCCTCATTCCCAACTCGGCTATTCGTAACTTGATTCGAGAAGACAAGATCCATCAGATCTACTCGTCCATGCAGACCGGTCAGGAAAAGCATGGCATGCAGACCTTCAACCAGTCTCTGTCCACTCTCTACTTTCAGAAGCAAATCACGCTGCAGTTGGCCCTCTCGATGTCATCCAACCCCGATGAGCTCCAAGACATGATCAATCGCGGGGCGGGGATAGCCGGAGGCCATCGGCCGACGATGGCGGGCAACCAAGCTCGGGGCGGCGCGGCGGTAAGGGAGTAGGCGGACGTTCGTCACCAGAGTATGAGCGAGTCTGGACAGAGAGTGGGGACATAAGGTGGCCATCGCCACCTGGTCAGACTTGATTGGACCGGTCAAGGCTCTCGAGCCTGACGAGTAATTGAAGGGGTAAAGGAGGCGCAGGATGCCGGCGTACGTTTGGAAAGGCAAGACCCGTCGCGGTGTGGCTACCAGCGGCGAAAGGGTAGCCGATTCGAAGGACGCGGTGATTGCCATGCTCCGCCGTGAGCAGGTCCTGGTCACCAGCATCAAGGAAAAGGGCAAGGAGATCTCGCTCCCCAAGCTGGGAGGCGGTATCAAATCGAAAGACGTCGCGATTTTCACTCGTCAATTCTCGGTGATGATCGATGCCGGACTCCCGCTGGTACAGTGCTTGGAAATCCTAGGCAGCCAGCAGGACAACGCGACCTTCCAAAAAGTGCTTCTAGGTGTTCGCCAGGACGTGGAGGGTGGCTCTTCGCTTGCTGACGCGATGAAGAAACACCCTCCGGCATTCGACGATCTGTATACCAACATGATCGCCGCGGGTGAAGCGGGTGGTATCTTGGACACCATCCTCAAGCGATTGGCCATCTACATCGAAAAAGCGGTCAAGCTGAGGTCTCAGGTCAAATCGGCCCTCATCTATCCCGCGGCGGTGGTTAGCATTGCGGGCTTGGTGGTGGGCGTCATTCTGTGGAAGGTGATCCCGACTTTCGCCGCTCTGTTCGCAGGACTGGGCGCCCAGCTACCCCTGCCGACACGACTCGTCATCGCGGCGTCCAACTGGTTCGTCCGGCTCCTGCCGTTCCTGGTGGTGGGCTCGATCGCGGGCGTCGTCCTCCTCCGTCGCTATTACGCGACCTACAAGGGTCGGCGGGTGATTGACGGCCTGCTGCTTAGACTGCCGGTCCTGGGAGGTCTCCTGCAGAAGATCTCCGTGGCGCGGTTCTGTCGGACGTTGGCGACTTTGATGGCGAGTGGCGTGCCCATCCTGGATGGCCTGGAGATCACCGCGCGCACGGCGGGTAATGCCATCATCGAGGACGCCATCATGGTTACCCGCAAGAGCGTGGAGGGTGGACAGACTTTGGCACAGCCGCTGAAGACAACGGGAGTCTTCCCACCCATGGTGGTACAGATGATCTCAGTCGGTGAGCAAACCGGTGCGCTCGACGTGATGCTATCCAAAATAGCGGATTTTTACGAGGATGAGGTGGACACCGCCGTCGGAAACTTGATGACCCTGATGGAGCCGATCCTAATCCTCTTCCTGGGTACAGTCGTCGGCGGAATCGTGATCTCGATGTACCTGCCTATCTTCGATCTGATCAATCAGCTGGGCTAGTGCTGCTGCAACTCGATCGGCCCGGCCATCGGTCGCCGCGGAGTCGATCCGGTTCGGGGCAGCGAGCTGGGATCCCATTGATTTTGCTCTCTACCCTCGTGCGGGCTCTGCTCAACCTGACCCCCGCCCCTGGTTAATCCCCATAGACTCCAAGACGATCCAATCAGGGCCCGTGAGAGGCGGTATGTCAAACCAAACAGCCTCCACCCAAATCGAGACCCGACTCGTCTGGTTGATGGTTCTGCGGGTGCTGGTGGTGACCATCCTGTTGGGACTGGCGGTGGCGACCGAAGTGATCGCCCGGCCCGAGACCCCGGTGCATCCTCTTTATTTCCTCATAGCCCTGACGTACTTTTTCACTCTTCTCTACGCGCTCGCTTGGCCGTTCACCGGGGCGCATCGCCGTCAGACTGCCTACCTGCAGATCGCGGTCGACCTGGCGATTATCTCCGGAGTCGTTTTCTTCACCGGGGGCGTGGAGAGCAGCTTTTCCCGTCTGTACTTCATCTCCATCATCGCCGCCAGCATCATTCTCTATCGAAAGGGCGGACTGGCAACCGCTGGAGCGGCTTCGTTGATGTATGCCGCCGTACTGGAGCTCGTCCACTGGGGAGTGTTGCCCGCCTATCCGTATCTGGGGAACATCTTTCCCGTCCCGGCGCGGGCGCTCCACTTCACCATCTTTCTGAATGCCTTCCTCTTCTTCACGGTTGCTTTCCTTACCAGCTATCTCTCCGAGAGCTTGCGAGAGAAGGGCCGGGAGCTGGAGGTCGCGTCCGACCACCTCGCCGATCTCCAGGCATTCAATCAGACGGTGATCGATTCACTCTCCTCCGGCCTGATGACCACCAACGTGGAGGGCCGGATCAATTTCTTCAACGACGCCGCCCAGGCGATCCTCAAGGTCAAGGCGGCCCAGGCGGTGGGACAGAAGGCCAGCGAGCTTCTGGGGGAGGACGACGATTTCATCGCGCGTATCGATTCCATGCTCGAGGAACGCCGCTACTGCCGAATGGAAGGGGCGTACTTGAACGGGCACGGGGACGAGATTTCTCTGGGCTTGAGCGTATCGCGCCTGCTCCACAAAGGAGAGGGGAAGAGCGGTTTCCTTTTTACCTTCCAAGATCTCACCGAGATAAAGCGTCTGGAGAACGAGGTCCGGCTGAAGGAAAACCTGGCTACAATGGGGGAAATGGCTGCCGGCATGGCTCATGAGATCCGGAATCCCCTAGCTTCCATCAGCGGCTCGGTTCAAGTGCTTCAGGAAGAATTGGGACTTGCCGGCGAACATTCCCGTCTGATGGATATCATCGTGCGGGAATCGGAGCGTCTGTCATCGATATTGAACGAGTTCCTGGTCTACGCCCGGCCCCCCAAGTTCGAGCCACGCAACCTCGATCTCCGGGAGGCGGTGGGCGAGACAGTGGCCCTGCTACAGAACAGTCCGGAGGTGCAGCCGGAGCATCGGATCGTATTGAAGCTTCCTCAAACCGCAGTGAAACTCTTCGCCGATGCCAACCACATAAAACAGATCGCCTGGAACCTGGCCCGTAATGCCCTGCAGGCCATGCCGGAGGGGGGCTGTCTGGAAGTGGAGCTTTCTCGTAACGGCTCGGGAGAGGTGGTCATGGCCTTTCGCGATCAAGGAGTAGGTTTGAGCGAAGGCGAGGTGCATCAGGTGTTCCAGCCTTTTGCAGGCAAGTTCGAGCGAGGTAGCGGCCTGGGCCTGGCCATCGTTTATAGAATCGTCAACGACTACAACGGTGTCATCCGTGTCGACAGCGTTTCTCCGCATGGCACGGAGGTCTCGGTACACTTTCCGTTGAGCAGGAGGACGATAGGTTGAACCGCATCCTGGTAGTCGATGACGAGACCTCGATGCGTCAGCTACTCGAGATTACCCTTCGCAAAGAGGGTTATCGTGTCACCACCGCACGCTCAGGGAGGAAGGCGGTGGAGGCCTTCGAGAACGCCCCCTACGATTTAGTCATCTCCGATATCAAGATGCCGGACATGAGCGGCGTGGAAGTGCTCCGCAAAGTCAAGGAGGTGGCGCCGGAGACCCCGGTCATCATGATCACCGCCTACTCGTCGGCGGAAACGGCGGTCGATGCCCTGAGGCTGGGAGCGTACGACTATATCGCCAAGCCCTTCAAGATTGATGAGCTCAAGGTCACGGTCAAGAACGCGCTCGAAAAAAGCCGATTGAAGGAACAAGTCGTTACTCTCAAGAGGACGCTCCGTGAGAAACACGGACTCGACGCGATGCTGGGACGGAGCCCGAAGATGATACGGCTTTTCGAGCTCATCGAGTCCGTGGCGTCCAACAATAGCACCATTCTCATCACCGGCGAGAGCGGTACCGGGAAGGAGCTTGCCGCCCGGGCGATCCACGTCCACAGTTCACGAAGGGAGCAACCCTTTGTCTCGGTGAATTGCGGCGCGGTGCCAGAATCGCTTCTGGAGAGCGAGCTCTTCGGCCATCTTCGGGGCTCCTTTACCGGGGCGACAACGAGTACAAAAGGGCTTTTTGAGGTAGCCCACACTGGGACTATCTTGCTGGACGAGATAGCCGAGATGAGCCCTTCCATGCAAGTCAAGCTGCTTCGCGTCCTGCAGGAGAAGAAGATCCGCCGTATTGGCGCCACGGAAGAGATGGAGGTGGACGTTCGCATCCTGGCCGCAACCAACAAGAACCTGGAGGAGATGGTCGCGGAGAAGACCTTTCGTGAGGATCTGTACTATCGACTGAATGTCATACCCATCCACATGGTCCCTCTGCGAGAGCGCCGGGAGGACATACCTCTGCTGGCGGAGCACTTCTTGACCAAGGCGAATGGGCACATGAACAAGCGGATCGCGAAGATATCCGATGAAGCCATGGAGCTCTTGTGCCAACACGATTGGCCGGGGAACGTTCGGGAGCTGGAGAACGTGATCGAGCGAGCGGTGGCGCTAGAGCCGTCACAACTCATTCTGCCGGAGAGGCTGCCCGAGAAGATACAACAGGGGAATGGCGGAGTGGCGGTGGGTGGTGGTGGAGAGTCATTGGACGAGCTTCCGGAGGAAGGCCTCGATTTTCACAAACACGTGGATTCCATTCAAAAGCGTCTCTTGTCCATGGCGCTGGCGCGGGCGGGCGGAGTGCAGACGCGAGCCGCCAAGTTCTTGCGCATGAATCTCCGTTCCTTCCGGTATCTCCTTCAGAAGTACGATCTGAGGTAGTCATGTCTGACTGGGGGAAAACGTTTCTGGGCGCATTGGCAATCGTTGGGTGCGCGGCGGTAGTAGGACTCGTTTACAATCGCGTTTCCGAGGAGGGGATCGGTCTCACCCAGCATCCCTTGCAAGCCGTCAGCGACCTCGAGCCGTCGTGGTTTCTAGACACCCCGCAAGCGAAGAAGAAATGGGACGAGGGCGTCACTTTCGTGGATGCGCGGGCCGAAGATTTCTATCGCTACCAGGGACACATCCGGGGAGCGATCTCCCTGCCGGTCACCGAGTTCGATTCTGCATTCCCGCTCGTCAAGGATCGCTTGCCACCTCCCGACGAAGAGATCGTTTGTTACTGTAGTGGCTTCGGCTGTGAGGAAAGCACCGAGCTGGCTCGAAGGCTGACGGAGAAGGGCTACCGACTCGTTTATGTGTACGAGGGAGGCTGGCCGGAGTGGAGCGAAGCGGGTCATCCTGCGGAAGTGGAAGACGCTGAAGAAGGAGAGGAAACGGGATGAAAAAGCTTTTGGGCAACCGATGGTTGTTGCTGCTGTGCCGCCTGGTGCTGGGTGTTGTTTTCGTCTACGCCAGCATCGACAAGATCCAACATCCTGCCGCCTTTGCCAAACAGGTCTACAACTACCAGATGTTGTCCGTCACCGCGTCGAATCTCTTCGCGGTCACCCTGCCCTGGATGGAGCTCTTCGCTGGCTTGGCCCTCATCGTCGGTGTCTTCAAGGGAGAGAGCTCGCTTCTTCTCAGTACGCTGCTGGTCATTTTTGTCGCTGCCATCTCCGTGAATCTCTATCGGGGAGTGAACCTTGATTGTGGCTGCTTCAGCACCGCCGAGGGCGGACGGAGCATCGGGATGCTCACTCTTGCCCAAGACGTGGGTCTCTTGGCGGCGGGGCTTTTGGTGCTGCGGGGGGCCATGCTCGGACGGCGCCAGCTAGCGGGTTGACTGCATTCTCTCCAGACGACGGGTCATCTATTTTCTCCATATGTTCTATTTACGATCTGTCGTGAGCTACAACTTGATGGAAGCCGTCGGTTCGAAAATTTGCGATCCGGCTGTTGACAAAAAGTGGCAAGTTCGATAGCTTTTCGTGTGGCTTGCATCTCCACGGGTGGTGGGGATCGACCTAATTCATTAATACAACACATTTTACGGTTGATGATGCCGTTCGGTGGGCCTCCCGGAAAGGGTGGCATAGGGGTTGCTATAGACCCGAGCGAACTTGCCTCGCCCCGGGTGAGTCGATCGCAACCGAGCCGCAAGGCCAGGAATCGCACGGCAAGGGCAGGCACAACACAGTCGACCCCTCGGGAGGGGTAAAAAGGGAAAAGGAGCAAAAGAAATGAAGAATCAGAAAGGGTTCACGCTGATCGAGCTTCTGATCGTCGTGGCGATTATCGGCATCATTGCCGCCATCGCCATCCCCAGCTTGCTTCGGGCTCGCGTCTCGGCGAACGAGGCTCAGGCCATTGGGGACACGCGGTCAGTGATATCGGCCGAGCAGACCTACGCTTCGGCCAACTGCGGGTTCTTCTCGGACCTGATCAACCTCTGCCGGAACGGTGGAGACTGCGCCGGTGTCGGGATTCCGAACTATCCGACGAACGCGCCGGAGTTCGTTGGCGGTGACCTCGGAAGGAACACGACGTATCCGAAGTCAGGCTACGATCGCCAGTGGGCAGCGGTGGGAACTCCGCCCACCATCGATACCACCCGGTGCGATCCGAACAGCGAGGTCGACTACTGCTACCACGCGACTCCCACGAACCAGGGCCTCAGCGGTGTGCGAGGCTTCATGGGGTCCGCCACGGGTGCCATCTATATCACCCAGGACGGCTCTCTGGTCGCGTGTCCGGCT
>Ga0209521_10000378_pt1 | contig 33522 bp, 44 predicted proteins | sample Rifsed19ft4_FD_184016 | JGI IMG/M metagenome (GOLD analysis project Ga0209521, IMG submission 184016) | Soil microbial communities from Rifle, Colorado, USA - sediment 19ft 4 (version 2) | ecosystem: Environmental > Terrestrial > Deep subsurface > Rock core/Sediment | place: Rifle, Colorado...
GTCAGACGGTCGATGAGGAGAGTATCAGCGCGCCCAGCCGGGAAAAAGCCTGAGAAGGGCACCACGACCCAACGGCTGAAAAAGCCTTCGGTGGTATCCGCAGTACGGGGCAGTGCATTGAAAGCAGCTACCATAAGCGCGCGACACCTGAAGGTGAAAGGATCCTTGTGCTTATGCTGCGCCATCATGTAGTCACCACCTGTTAATTGCTTAAATTGTTCCGTCGATTTGAATATTCGCGGATCGACGTCACCAACAAGGTTTGCCAAGCGTCCGTATAGCTGTGCACTACTGAATTGCGAAGAGTCGAGAGCTTGAGGGGTAACGGCAGATATATTGTTGTGACCAACCAACATGCGCGCCAAGCGGATAAAGGTACCCTTACCATTGCGGCCCGAACCGTAGAGAAGAATAGCTTTATGTAAAGGATTGTCGTTATACAGCATATAACCGAGAATCTCATAAGCGAGCTCAATTGCATCACGCGGGAATACCTCGCTGAAGAATTTGTCAATCTCAGGACATTCAGCGTCTTCATCCCATGGAATAGGGATGCGGATAGTGCTTATGATGGATGGGTTGTGGCGGTAGAGTCGCCCTTCTTTCCAGTCCAAAAGGCCATTAGGTAGGTTCAGGTGTTGGGTGTCTTGTCTGTCGTCTGTGATAAGAGGTTCTCTATTGCTAACGACAGAGAGGACATTGCTCGCATGGCTTGGTCGATATCGCTGTTGTAGGAGAGTTTCAGATCTACGGTAAATCTCGCTTTCTCCGTCTGGCACCCACAATCCGTCCGTGTTTCGATAGATAAGCTTGCCAGGTCCAACGGCAAGTTTGCCAGTACGTTCAACAGCGGCACGTAAAGATCTTGCCCGAAGTCCATACTTAGGATCAAAGAACCTATCTGGATTTTTCCCACGTTCGCTCTCCTCAACAATGCAGGGATCGCCCTGCCGTACCCGTTCCACAGCGGTTTTCTCAATGGCGCCTACACAGGCTCTCGACCATTCTGTCTCTGCCATACCAGGTTGACGCCTGCCGCATTCTTCGACCTGGTCAATAAAGGCATTCTTGAAACGTTTCAAGACAGCATACCCACCAGTATGCCCTAGCGCTACTTCAGCGAGAAATGCCCATACACCATTGACCATAGCGTCATGTAACCCGCCTAGCTCGCCGTACTTTCTTACCAGGCGTAAGTGAGTGGTAAGAACGCGTCGCATATGCGGGCAGGGCTTGCCTTTGCCATTCTCAGCGATCCATAAGCGACTATCTACGCATGCCCTGTCACGTCGTACATAGCCATTGCGGCCAGCAACGGCGTACCATTCTTCCGGTAGATCAGTGAATTCATCAGGGGCAGGTAGATACCCATTCATGGGACGGATGACGCTACCGCTGAGATTAGCCCATTGGTAAATACCACCATCGGGATGGATGGATGGCGGGAGCACCATGTAGCGGTAATGATTGTAAATGACGTCTAGCCCTGCTCCCAATTTACCAGGCCATGTCATGCCGGTAGGGATGGCGAACCACAGATGATAGCGCTCTGGATTACCTCTAAAGCTCATCCATGTCTTGGGCAGTACACCGAATTCTGTCTCAAGCTCGGTAAGGGTGGCCTGACCGGAAGGACCATCAATGTCGAATACCACAACGCCATCGGGAACAATGGTTCCGATATTGCTAGGGCGGTCACGTGCCAGATAGGTACCTAGTAGCTCATGATCATAGTCAAGATCATTGGGAACACCTTTAGGTGGTGGTCCTTTGTGCCCTGCCGGCAAAGGCACTGGCATGTATCCAGCCGCGTAGTAGTCTTCTGCGGCCATATGGAAAGGTGACCAACTATGGGCAATCCTAGGTGGCGTAGCCTCATGATGTGTGCTACCGTCGGCGTCACGGCGCACTTTGGCCTGTCGTTCCATTTTCCTCTCCTCTCTGCTCCAAACAGTCAACCCCCTGGTAAAAACTAGGGGGTTTTCTGCTGTTGAAAGGAATAACAGTAGGGAGTGATTGCCACTCCCATAGCTGCTTAGCGAAGTGCCACTTATACCTACCAGGGTAATATGTTTTCGCCTGCATAGATGATTTACGCGGTATGTTAACTATTCCGTCCCACTCATAAGGTGCTGTCAATTTAACACCGTCAAGTGGTCCGCCGGTCGCCCTACCCTCGAACATAATCAATGGATTGTCCTAGTCTGTAAATACAGAAACCCCCGCCAACGTCGCCTGACCAACGTTAGCGGGGGTTCCTATGTGCGGGTCGCTTAGCGAATGGGAGAAAAGCGACCCTGTAATGTCTATTCTGTTGGGCTCAAGAGCAGCACTCGAATTTGGGCAGTGCCCAACGGGGCATACAGTGCGCCCGTCACGCCACAGTCAGCCGGAGGCACAAACTTGGCATAGTTCTTGGTATTGCCAGCGGCCACCAGCACCATCGGCGTACGCGTCAGACCCTCATCAGGCGACACGGGAGCAGGCACAGGGGAACTCACAGGAGTAGGTACGGCCTTGGTTGCAACAGGCGCAGTCTTGGCACTACCAGGTGTCCGCTTACGCGCCGGACGGGTCACGGGTGGAACAGGGTTAGTTTCCGGTGCCACTTGGGCGGCAACCTCAGTAGACACTACTTCATCAGCCATAATCTCTCTCCCTCTGGTGATGCCTGCCCCGGTATCCAGCCGAGGTAACCGAGGCAAGCGGCCTTACCTTTGTATGCATTGATGCATTCTGTCAAGTGTGTTTTATGTCACAGCGCACTATCGAGGGTGGTTGAGGTCACACGGCCAATCGCTGCCGCCTTCTGAGCATGCGCAATCCCAATACGCATTATGCGATATTTCATCAGACAGTTTCCATGGTTGGTCGATCGATTTCTGTTTTATGCGACGCAACCACGTAACCCCGTGTTGCATAGCTGAGAATTCATCCTTGCGAAACTTGCCAGTAAAGCCGAATAGTTGAAGGCGCTGCTTGGTAATCGAGGTACGTAGCTGCCTAGCCTGCAACTGTAATTCAAGACCCTGCTTACGGCACTCCCAATCTAATACCGCATTAATGCGTACAGGGCTAAGTAGATTCTTACCGCCGATCAACTGTGTTAGCTCGAAATCCTCGGCGATGATATCGGTAGTACTGTTGAAAGGCATTTCACCAAAGTGAGCACTCGTTATAAGTGCTACACACTGCGTTACCTGCTCATGCTCAGGTCCTGAGAATTCGCCACAATCCCATTCCTTCAAGTAGCGCATCACTTTGTTCTCTGGTCTGGAGAACGCGTGACAGTCGACTACAAAATGCGACCAACCAATAGTGCCTCCCGGGTCAAAGGCAACTAGGTGGTACTCATTCGGCTGATGCGACATCGCTCGCTGCCGCAGCAATTAGGGTTTCTGCGAGGTCAACTACACCACATTCTACCGGGCTCATCTCTTTGAATGAGCAGAGCTGCCACTCATTCGCTGCTACTGTCTCATCAGGCACAATGGGAATTCCCATGAGCATAAGCAACGGATAACCCATGAACGTATTGCAGTACTCCGGCACATTTTCGTCACGCTCGGTTGGACTAAATGCATTCTTGACGCGATCAATCAGACCCGGTGACATCGCGAAATAGTGCCTACTGTAGTCGCGTGTGGCGTAGTGGCGCTTAGTAATCTCAGTAATACGTGCGAACGTCACGCTGCTTATTCCTTTTCTTTTTTGTACTGCATGGCTGACTTAATTAGCCCGATTCCTGCCGCCGTTATTCCTATACCTATGAGGATTTCACTTATAGTAGTCTTGCTCCCTGACAAATTTGATGAACATCTTAAGCTTATGCCGCATTGTTGCAGGCGCAGCTAATGTACACTCACCTATACAGCGAGTACTAGCCCACGTAGTACTGATAAAGCTATGCGTCCATACTCGCTGATCAGTAACTACCGTATTACCGTAGTGCAAATATGTTAGATATACTCTGCGTATCGGCATGCCGCAATATTTGCAGTAGTAGTACTCACGCTGCATTGTTACATTCCAGCAGCGGCGTACGTGTCTAACGATTATCATCAGTATGCAATTGAGCTAGCGTGCGTACTGCCATGCTAAGCAACTGACGTACTTGTGTCTCATTGAGTGAATCCATGTAGTCGATAACTTGTGCAGGATGGCAGTACCATGCACGGCACCCTGTACCAATGTGCGCCGCTACATTAAGAACCATAGCGGAAAGTGCTTTAGCTATTTCACGCGAATTGTCTTTTAGTATTTCTTTATCTTGTGCAGTCAATTCATACGCAGGCACATAGCCTTTGTCTGTCACTGTTTGCCAGCATCCTTAGCTGCCCTGTCTAGGGCTAGAAATAGCTCTGATAGCGTGTTTACTGCCACCATAAGTGTTGCACGCAATTGATCTTCAGTCATCATGTTTAGCATTTGCGCACTGATAGGTATTCCGCATACATCGAGATTACAGCCGTGCGTCTTGCATAGCGTAACAGGTGTCATCAAGTCGGTTAGAACGATTGTAATGTCTTCAGCATGCTCCAACACGTACGCGTGATTACTTGCTGTAATCTTTTCAATGTTATCAATAAAATTCATTTGCTACTTCCTATTATTGAATAGGTTTCTAATTGCGCTGACCATCATCGTAAGTAGTACTGCCGTACCTGCCCCTAGCGCAAAAACGCCTGCAACTATGAGGACTGTGTGCACCGCATCAGTCATGATGTACTGCCCTTCTTATCCGCCACTGTGTAGTACAACCACATGATTGTGACTACCGGCGCTAGCATCGTGTAGAAAAACAAGAGTAGCAATACCTTATGCCACAGTTCCCGCATGTGCTGAACATACTTACAATTCATTCGCTACTTCCACCGTCATATACTGTATTGCAATCTCTACACGTATGCACATGTGCCGGCGTACGCTGCCAGCACTCATGCACACCAGTATTTTCTTTGGAAACCGGATTTACCGGGCAATCACTTCCCCAATTAAACTCACACAGATTACCTGGTAGCATAGCCATGCCCCCAACTTTCTCCGTAAACCTTTCCGCTTACGGTAATAGGTACTCCTCTGAAATGAGTAGACATCACTTGCTCGTAAAGTCTGGCGTACACTTCAGCCCTAGACACAGGTGCTTGCCCTAGCAATTCATCATGAATAGGCAGTAACACTGTACATGACAATTTAGGATGCGCCATTACCCGTAGCAAGGCTTCCGCCATGATGTCGCGAGCAGTGCTCTGCACGATGTAGTTGACGGCGGTATACGATTTGTCGGCGTCCACCAATAGGCGCCTGCCGTAGTCGGTGGTTACGTAGCCATGTCTGCGATAGCACAGGCGCTGCAATTCCTTCTTAACAATAGCTTGAGCCGTCTTGCCCTCTGGTGTATCTGACCGGAAATTGAACATGCGAGAGCGCAGCGACTTGAAGGCCCGATATTCCTGTGCACTCAATGCACTGCGTAAGACTGCTTCCTGCTCACGCCGTTTGTAGGCAGTAAGTGCAGGGAATTGCGTCTCATACTCCCTGATGATTTTGTAGGCTGTAGCAAAAGGAATGCCTGCCTGCTCTGAAAGCGTTTTGGGTCCGCCACCATACAGCCAACCGAAATTGACATTTTTGGTGTAGCGGTATTGGTCTGGTGAATATTCAGTTCCGAATAGCTTAACGGCGGCAACCTTGTGCAGCGATTCACCCCGTTTGGCTGCCTCAATCAGTGAGGTTTCACCCGCGTAGGCTGCCGCAACACGTAATTCGATCTGGTCAAAGTCTGCTGAGATAATAAGATTGCCAGGATCCGCAATCAGGCAGCGCCGGATAGTGTCTGCGGCAAGCAGATGTAATTTAGGTGGCATACGGTTCACGGAATACAGTATCTTTGCATTCTGCTCCTGGACACGCAGTGCACATAATAACAGTAACGAACAATGAATGTTCGTCCCATAGGTGACCACATAGGTTACACATAATGGGAGTATACGCTACTAAAGTCTTGACGCTATTCTCAGCGGCCAAGTCTTCCCATACCGGATTACCAGGACCCCACGGCATATCACTCATCACTATCACCGTAATCAGTTGGTACAGGGGAAGCAACTACTACGGCCATAGCGCGTGACGTTAGTATTTCTAATTCGATGGTGGTGATGCATGCGAATATATCCACAAGCACTAGGGCATTACCTCGCTCTATGCCCATTAGTTTAGTAGCCATACGCCTACGGTCTAGCCAGATGGCATGCCCATATAGTATTCCTGATGCCTGGCAGAATCGCGCGAATTGGCTGTATGTATTTGTAAATACGAATATGTTCTTGTATGGCATTACTCTGCCTTCTGCTCAGCGGCCAGTGATCGCTCTAATGCAGCAATGCGTTCCGCGTAATGTGTGTGCCACATTTCACCAGCATCGCGCAATGTATCGGCAGCCATGCGTAGTCCAACAAGTATGCCTGCCCTATCGTCTGTCGGCTCACAGGGGAGCATGCGCGTTATCAATTTCTGAATTAGGTTGACATGCTCGTTAGTAAGCCCTTTGCTCATTGCCTGCATGATGAGCAGTGATTCAATCTGCGCAACGTCATCGTCAAAGGCAGAATGGTTAGTCGGCATCGTTGGTGTTCCCATGCAGTAATCCCCATACGGTGGTAGGGTCTAGCTCTGCTTCCTTGATCATTCTGTGATGCACTTCTGTCATGCGCATGCTGATAATCAATTGCTTGAGTGCATCTGTTGTCTGTTGCTGCGCCATTGCACGCTGGTGCATCAGCATTTCTTCAATGAGTTCGTCTCGGCTCATCTTGCCTATGATCTTGAACCCAATCACCAGCCACATACCTTTCGGTTAGTCAATCGTAAAATGATCAGTGTCTTCTTTGAGCATGCTTTCAATGATAATCAGCGCCATTTCCATACCCATAAGTACCCCCACACGCACATCGGGACTACTCCATACCTTGTGCTTGCTCTTGTAAAACTTAGCAAGAATTCGCTCATGCGCCTTGCTAAGTAGCTCCATGTCATTAATTGGTTGCGTCATTACTCGTCACTCTCTCGATTCTTAGTGGGTAGCTGCTGGAATGGCGGACGGCTCACGCTCATACGGGCAGTCCTGGCGCCTAGAGGATTGATGGAAGCGTGGACCCTATCTGCACTGTCCATCTCACGTAGCATCGCGTCTGTGTAGCTCTCACGCCGTTTGATGAGCTGCTTGGCTAGCAGCACGCTATGCACGAAATCACGTACGGCAGGATCATTTGATGTATTCATGATCCCGCGCAATACCTTGTCATCGGTTCTGAAGCTGCCCTTAGGTGTGCGTGCAGTGAGATGCGCACCTAGGCTAAGTAATGTATCGGCTAACTGTTTACCAGAATGCACATTGCGGCAACCCATACTTTCTGCTACACGCATGGCCTGATCAGCCTGATTGGTGTACCGGTCACTAAGCTGCTGTGTGTACGGCACATCTAATTTCATACCGCGCCGCTGCAATATGTCACATGCCCCTGCAACAGCGAGGTCAAAATGATAGAGGTCTAGGTGGCGCCTGACCGTCGGCTGGAAATACTGCCATACGCGATAGGTCAGTATGGGGTCTGCCGCTGCATAGGCAATGTAAGCAGGGTGTCTAGGATCTACCAGGGACCACCCTTCAGCAAGGCGTGCCTTACGCATCTTAGGCATACCTTTACGTGGTCCGCTTTTGTAGACCTCTCCACAAATGGGCACTTCAATTGTCTTGAATACTCTATTAAGCTCTTTCTCCCACTTACCTGCCTGCCGGTCGACATGGGCTATCGCAAGCTCTTTGAGCCCGTGACCCGTACCGCCTTCTTTCTGATTACGGGAATCGTGGTGATGAGAGGGAATGTGTGTTTCGCCGATGCAAACAACGTTAGTTTCATAATCAAGAAATCTATCAATGCATCGGATATCGTGTGGTCCGTTATGTCCGATCCATTTGACATCTTGAGTCATCACCCATTCAATTAGCTTACGGAATCTAGCAGGGATCACATAGCTGTCGTAAGCGTCACCCACCTGCACGGTACGCAATTCCCACTCAGGCGTATAGCAATTCAACCCTGTTGACTCTGTATCAATTGCCAAAGCAGAATGGTTGCCTACGAACGTGCGTAGTTCGGCGATATCTGCCCGCGTGTTCAGGTAATGGAACCTGATGCGGTCACCCGCGATGTGGTCAGTGATCCGTAGCAAGAGTGTATTCTTTAGCTTGTGTGTGGCAAGCCTCTAAGTATTCCAACACGTTAAATCCAGGGTCCGTAATAGTAGGTAGCTCAATATGTGCTACAAACCCATCATCATCAATTGTACGCACAACTAATTCCCGATCATCACGCGTACGTGATACGTTAGTTACCCGCCACATATTGCACGAACCCCCGCCTATAGGCATACACGTATTCACAGTAATTGTACAAATCAAATCCAGGGCGACGTATCAGGATAACAGGTATTGGTGTCTGCACGATAAAGTCTCTGTGTGCACTATCCACTATGTTGAATAGCCGATTGCCTGTGCTAGCCGCTAAGCTGTTTTCCTCTGTAACATCAGTAATGATTAACATCGCTGTTACCTTCAGCTAGCACATAAGCAGGGTACGAATGAATAGCACCAAAATCAGGTGAACCACCTTGTATAATAACCAGCAAACCGGCACGCACCAGGTACGCTAGCGCTGACTTGACAGCATGATTAGGGTAGTTCCATTTTGTGGAAACTTCAGCCTGAATAGTTGACGCTGCATAGCGTGGGTGCGACGCTACAAAGTCGTACACGGTAGTACGTAAATCATTAAGCTGATCTCGTGTAAGTGTCATTAATCCACTCCCCTAATAACTCCCAATCACGTTCAAGAGTCGTCCGCATAGAAGGTTTACGCAGGCCAACAGATGGATGCAGCATTGGCCATATATACATTATATGGCCATCTTTGTTCCTAGCAGTATGACATTTGCCAGCAGTGCGTAAGATAGCGCTCTGATCACATTTTCCTAAAACAGCCTCTAATGCGCTACCGCCGACCGGAATGATAATGTCTGGCCGACCAACGGCAACCCATTCTTGCCGTAAGCTAGCACGTGCTGTTTTGATTTCTTGCTCAGTAGGTTTACGGTTACCAGGTGGCCTGAATTTGACCACATTTGTTAGCCAGCAATTAGGCGCCACTAGTCCTGCAATTACGGGGTAGTCAGCATGGCTACTAATCCGCTGATCAGTTGCCCATAATCCGGCAACACTCATTAGGTCACGTAGCACTCTGCCGGCAGGACCAACGAACGACCTACGCTGCATTACTTCCTGTGCGCCTGGTGCCTCGCCAATGATGAAGGCCATAGGATTTCCGCCTTCGCCCGGTACGTAGATATCGTTTAAGTTAGGGCACATGGCGAGTGTAGCCCAGCAACTATCCTCAACGTTACCTAGTTCGTTGTAGTCAATCATTACATCCGATTCGGTAGGGATTCACAGTGGCTTTACGACCAATTGACACAGTGCACTCTACGATGCGCTCCATGAACTCAGTAATAGTACAGGGTTCCTGTGCTTTCCACTCTTCCGCCGTCCATCCGTCATTATCAATAATGACGTAATGCAGCGCTGCCACCCAATCGTTCGGAGTAAGTTTGGTTTCTTCGTGCTCAGGTTGTGGGCTAGCATGCGTGAACATTTGATCCTGAGAGGAAACTACAGTGCGGTTACCTGCGCTGACATCATGGGTTCCACGCGATTGCAGCCAAGTAAAGAACCCAAGAATGAACCCCTCCCGCGTATGAACTTTGCAATTCAGATCAGGCTCACCGTGGCGGATCCGTCGCTGCCCCTCCGGCATACCGACGTCATCAGGATGCACTACCCACTCACACGTGCAGTGGTTGAGTGTCTTGTCTGTCTCGATGATGTCAACATATTGCGTGACCAACGGTGGGAGTTCCACCATCGGTAACAAGAAGGTAGGCTGTCCGTCGACAGTCCACACGTACGCTTCGCCATTGATTTCAGCGGTAACATACTGGTTAGGCATAGAATTATCCCACAATCGATGAAGTAAGTAATGCCAGGCTGGTAAGTCCTACCATAATAAGTGCAACTACTGTACGGAATGCAATATCCGGCGGACGCTTGTGGTGGATGATTGGCGGGTAGCCACGCACAAGGCTAGTGCTTCGTACAGTCACTTCGCTCGCGTACATGTAGTGTTTTGGAATATAACCAGGTGAACTCATTACTTACTCCTAGGTGGTATGGTGTACCTTATTCAATTTCGTTCCGCAGTAGGATTTGAACCTACGTCCCTACCCGCTACGGTAGGGATTCACAGTGGCTGCACACTGCTATCCCGTTTTGGCCTTAGCTTTCGCCGTACTATCTCCGGGCATGACGGATACTGTCGAGGGCACCTATGCTAACTTATCAGCCGGTTGTTTAATGGTCGCTAGCTGCAAGCGACCACCCTCAAGTAGTCAGACGTTACGAATTGCGCTACGTACTTGCTCGAACGTGTGGTTGCCCTCTTCATCAGGAAGGGTTTCCGCCAGTGTCAGGATGTACACACAAAAGCGGTAGGCAGCCTGCCTAGTACGTAAAACGATTGCTCCCGGGAGTCCGACACAGACGAATTTACCTAGGCCGGATTTCCATGATGAGTGATTCGCCATATTCTCTCTAGCAACAACCAAGTATTCATTGGTTGTATCGATAGGGAAGTTTTCCTCATCTTCATTGATGGTCGAATTAATCATCAGAATGGCTCGTCGTCCTCGTCGTCCTCGTCGTCGGCGTATTCATCTCCGTCGTCTTCATCTTCGTCGAACTCGTCGCTGCTCTCTTCAGCGTCCTCATCATCGTATTCGTCGTCCTCAGTGACCGGACCCATCCACCCGAGTTCTTTACGCGTCTCGCCTTTGTATTCCTGGCCATCGCGCAACTGACCTTTGATCAGCTGATCACCCGTGTTGCGCCATTTACCAATCGAGGTGATGTTTCCATCCTGATCAGTAATGGTCCGCTGCTCGAATGAGCGACCATCCACACCAATAGCATCCAAGAATGGAACATACTTGAATTGCGTATTTGGTGTCACGTGAATGAACAGCATGAGGAAATAGCCCGCGTAGCGCTTTTCATTGCGATTACGCCGAGGCACCAATTCCAGACCTACGCGCAATTGGTCGTGAGTGTCTTGGGTGGCTGGCGCGTACTTCAGTGTCTTGATTTTCCACTGATACACAGCGTTCGGCGGAATTGGTCCATCGTATGGGGCGAATTGCTTGGATCGATCGAAGCTGTCGATGTCACTTGCTGAAATGCTATTCCAGCGTACTTTAGGCATCTGCGCCCTCTCCATCAATACGTGCAATCAATTGCGGCATGGTTGGGTTGTCCACATACGGACCAAGGCAATCGAATTTATCTCCGCAGATATACCTCACTTCATCTTCAGCCCGTGACCGGCGCTCTGGACTTTCGAACCATAAGCGCCGGACAATCTTGGATCGGCCGTCTTTAGCCCTCAAGCGGCGCGCCTCATAGTAGCCGGTAGCGTCCATAAGGCCGGAGATGGCGTTAGCAGTCTCTGTGACCTTTCCCTGAATTCCAGGGAATACCAGTAACTCACCATTGTCTGTCTTATCAGTACGGTACGCGTGAGCTGTGATCAATAGATTGACGGGCAAGTCGACCAACTGCGGTACCCAAGCTTTCAAGAAGTTTTGGGTATTGAAGTAGTCGGGTCTGTCTGGCAAATTCCGATGAGCTCTTTTAGCAGGGTTAAGATCAAATGCCTCGGCAGCATAGGCGAGACGAAACCTGTCTTGCATTGTTGTGAATCCGTCAACAACAAGCCAATCAAGCTTTCGGTATCTGTCTCGGTCGTACAACCAATCGATTGCGGCCAAGGCTGTAGCTGTGTCAGCCAATCGTCGAATGTGACCGTGTGCACCTTGACGCGCGGCACTCTTGTAACCAGGCTCACCAACAAGCCAGAGGACTCTACCAGGGCACGTACCGGCAAGAACAGTCTTGCCAGCATTGGAGTCCCCATATACCAGCAAATTCTTTGACTCATTACCTGACTCTAACTTCTCTACCTCACGAGCAAAGTCACTAGCGCTAACATGTGTGCGCTCTGTAGTAGTGCGGTTGCGCTCAGAGACCATAATCGATCTCATCGTTGTCCGGATACGTTCCGGCAGCCTCCAATACTTCCTGCAAGTACAGACGCAATACCTTACGGCACATTGGTGTCATTGCCCTAATGTGCTCCAAGAACATTGGATGATCAGGGTCAAGAATGTACGTATGCCCATTCTCCCTGTCAGTGGCGAATTCCCATGTCAGTTTGATCATTGTAGATGCAACTTTCGTACTAGGCCAAACACACTTTTGCGCCGTGGGATCATGTGAAATTCCATTACTGACCTAGGCGCGGTAATGTGCTGCACATCCCCCGTTGTTGCCGTACGCACCGTGCAGCCATCTGGTTCCACGCTGACAACTACCATTGGCTCTCGATAGCAATTGGTTCCGACGATGGTGCCTACCTCAGGCTGAATGCCCGTGAGTCGGCCCCACATGTTTACCCCATCTCAAAACTAGTTGCAGCGTCTGTAGTCTCGCCGTAATCATAGGGATTCTGCCTAACGTACATGCTCCTTTCCATCTCACTGATGTTTGTTCCCTGCTCTTCCGCCACGCATAGGTCAAAGTATTGACAGAATCTAGGGCAACTCATATGAGGTGTTTTAGTCAGGTACTTATGGGCATTGCTGTCTCTGCGCAATTCAGTACCTAGACGGGCTATGTCAATTACCTCCCCTCGAATACGGCGGAGTGCAATAGCCTTAGCCTTGTCAGTCATCTTTACTGGATAGCGCAAGAACATACGTTGAGGCTGCCGCTTAGATACGGTTCCATCATTGTTCAAGCTCTTACCGCTGGCATCTACTTCTCGTAAATCAGGAAATCCTTTCCGCAAGAAGTTGTACATGATTCCCATGAAACGCTGGCCTTCTCGGAGTATGCCAGCTTTCCGTAATGCTCGTTCCGCCATAGCGCCGTACGGGCGTGCCTGGTCATCAATTACTAAATGGTCTGTACGAATTGTTGCAGCCGTTTTGTGTTCCACTAGCCAGGCATTACCTGCTGTATCCTCACAAACCAGATCAGGCTTGAGCAGGTGTACGGCGTGAATTCCGGGAAACTCAGTATCGATACTGAAGTCTAGAGCAATCTCGGTAGCGAGTACTTTGATCTCAGGATCGTTGCCGTAGGTCTTCTGGTAGGCGCCTGCCATTGCGGCACCTAAGCACGCTAGCTCTTCTGCTTTCTCTAGCAGGTAATCAGGTATACCCAATTCCTGTGCTTCCGCTAAGGCTGCATTAGCCTGGTCATTGAACAAGTCAGTGAGGCTAGGTTGCCGTGCATAGCCCGTTCCGTACCATGCTGCTAGGGCATCATGCATCCATGTACCTAGCTCTAACGGACCAAATGATTTGGCCTTAGGTACTAAGCCTTTCCTCCATTTCCAGTACCATTTCTTAGGGCATCGTTTGTAATCAATTCGTTCGTGACTTCGCACTTTGATAATGCCCATGTGTCTCTGCCGGGAATCGAACCCAGTTAGCCCGATGACCAGTCAGGCTACGTACATCACCCATATACGACTCTTCCAATGAGTTACAGAGACCAAAACGGCCGCACCCGTTTTCGCCAGGTGCAGCCGTTCGACTAGGTCAGATCAGAACAGAAAATCATCGTCGTTGACTGGCGCAGCCTTGGTAGCGGGTGCCCTGGTTCCACGTGCAGGAGCCGTACGCTTGACCGTAGCGGCCTTGGCGGGGGCAGACCTACGTGTGGGAGCAGGTGCGCGGGTCTTGGCTACCTGAGACTTACCGGCCGGTCGGCCACGCTTGGGAGCAGGTACCGGTTCGTCCTCTGGTTCTTCATCATCGTCTTCATCGTCGTCATCCGACGTGTCTTCAGCGTCGAATTCATCGCCTTCATCGTCGTCGTCGTCGTCTTCATCGGCATCGTCCTCATCGCCGAATTCGTCATTGCCCTGGTCGTCATCGTCGTTGTACTCGTCCTCATCGTCGTCAGCCTCGGCATCGTCGTACTCGTCCTCAACCTCAGGCTCTGGCTCTGGCGCACGCCGCGTCCGCTTGGCGGAGGGTGCATCTTCAGCCTTCTTACGCGGACCCGTCTTGACGATGCCGTTGTTGAGGTACCACTGCTCCAAGTAATCTGAATTCATGAAGTGCGTACGCGATACCGTTGCGATGCTCACACCAGCGAGAAATGCAGCGCGCATGCTACGGGCAGTATCGGGATCGTAGCCAACCTCGGTAACAATCCACTTAGCAAATGCCTTGTGATAGTCGGTCGGCACAGCGGTAGCGTAGCGGGTGACGTCGGGAGTCTTAGCTTTGCGCACGGGCGCCTTACCCTTTCGCACAGGCTGAGCGGCAGCCTGAGCAGGAGCAGGGCGACGCTTTCGATTGACTGGTGCTGGAGTAGCAGGGGCAGCCTTGCGAACGGTGCCAGTAGTCCTACGCCGTGCAGTCGGTGCCATCGTGTCCCTTTCACTGAACATCGGGTAAGCCTCGGTAACGTACATGGTGCTGCAATTACTGTCAACCGGACGTCGAAGCGATCACGTGCCGTACGTAATCCACTCCCCTACGGGCATCTAGCAATCGGTGCGAGTCTTGGATCATTTCCTGATTGACCAATGCGGTACCAACATCGACAGTACCCATTGATCGGAGGTAGTAGTACATGCATTGCCTAGGGTTACTTACACGGTGAATGCGGTCCTCTGCTTGTTTCTGTTGATCAGGAATGCGGGTCTCACTGACGAATATCATACGGTCCGCAGAATCGATGGTAATTGCGGTACCGCCTGCCTTTACATTAAGCAACATTATTTGCTCGTGACCAGGGCGATTAAACCGGTCAATGATTTTTCGTCTATCTTGTGAAGGTGTCTTACCAGTGATCGCAGTACACAACGGCCGATTGTGTTTGGTACGAAAGTGCCGCTCTATACCCTGCTGGAATACTTCCAAGATTCCCGTATAGAAACTAACAATTACTACCTTGGTCAGAGGATTACGCGGGTACCCCCATTCTTCTAGGCTAGACACAATCCAATCGAATTTATTCGATGGAAGCGCAGGAAAGTACTTATGCTCAGTCACTATGTGATAACCGTGCTTGCGGCAATCAGGGCACCCGTAGCGGTTATTATGCAGCAAATAGGGGCAACTATCTGTTGCGTGCATTTCAGCACACCGTTTGCGTTTAGTGACAAGCTTTATCTCACCGTACGAACTAGCTAGCTGCTTTAGGCGTGTCAATTCAGCTAACGCGGAAACAGCTTCAAGCCTGCCAGAATCCAGATTAGCAATGCTAAGTAGCTCCATCTCGCGGTAGGCCGCTTCCTGCTTACCGTCCATTGGAAGCCAGATACCGACAGGGCTATTTTCATCACCAGGAATTAATGGCGTACCTACTTCCATTTTAGCCGGGAGATCCTGCGCAACCTCTGCCTTAGTTCGGCGGAGTGCTACCGCAGACAGCGAGTCCCATAGGAGCGTTTCCCTGTCTTTCCGAAATTCACCAATTTCGAAACCTGTGTACCCGCCCTTCTGCCAGTACAACTCAGCCCATCGGTGGAATGCTGAATACGTTACAGGGTCAAGCCAATTGAGCGTACCCCACAACTGATGAGGCTTGCTGTCAAATGGCGTACCACTCATGGCAATACGCAAGCCATCGCTGCGCAACGGCAGCAATTCAAGTCCTCTCCGCCGCTGAGTAGGTTTGCCCGACCGGCGGATTAGGCTCTCGTGACTCTCATCAATGACAATCGCACCCCACTCAACGTCAAATATTTGGGGGTAGCTGTGCTGGATTATGTGCTGTGTCTTGCGGGCTTTCATGTGGCCACATTCGAGTTGTCGCGCTTGCCGGTAGCCTGCCGGCATTAGTTTCCCGCACTCGTGACACTTCAAGTATTCCTTGGTCATAGCTGTTTCAGGGTGAACAATTAACCATGTTTTAGGTCCATACCTAATGCTCTGTAGCTTACGCTCCCTCTGGTAGCGAAATTGAGGCAAGATCACTGGGCGATGCCCCGGGGGTAGCCACCGTAGGATTTCTCGTCTCCACACACTGTCTGCGGCCGTTTTAGGTGCCACAATCAGGTACGGTCCGGGTACCTGTGCTTCAAGAATTCCCGCCAAGGCTATCAGGGTCTTGCCTAAGCCAGGATCATCAGCTACCAGCGTCGCTGTGTTGTCAGCAACGAATCTAGCGCCTACACGCTGGTAGGTTCGAGCATTCATAGCTGCATACAGCGCAGGTGCCGCAGTAGGCAGAATAGTCAATGCGGCATCATCCGAGGCTGCAAGTGTTGACATGTACTTGCGACTCCGGACAACCCCCGTTGCCCACCTGCGTAATTCACTTCCCATTTTCAGCCTACGGCCGAACCGCTGACGTAGGAGACAACACGTTTCGTAGCTCAATGGGACGGTCCAATGACCCGCCACCGTTTGGTACGCACCTGGAATAGTGGTTTTCAATCCCGCTATCGGTTCGTCGGCACGTACCTCGATACGACGGCCTTTCTTTTCAAGGTTAACGCTCATTACGATACCAACGGCGCATAACGCTACTGAATTCGCCCCATAGCCACAATAATAATCCAAGGACTATGGGGTCGATGATGCGCCCTACGCTTATCCCGTGCAGACATACAACTAGCAGGCATACGTAACCGAGCAGCCTAACCAGTAAGATGGAATCCAGTATTCCCAGCACAGTTGAATTTGGTAGCTTGACCTCTGAGGTAGATGCCCGATGTCGTCCGCTTATGGCAGTCACAACAAATTTCCTCATCAGGGTCCGCCATATGATGCGGATAACGATTAGGGTTTCGCTGATACCAGCAATTAATGCACAGAGTGTGCGTGAGCTTGTTAACAGCTACCACGCTAGCTGCCAATCTTGAGCAACGCACCCAAGCGGAATGCCCGGAAGCCTCCACCGTTCATGGCAACGAATTTCACGATGCGGTCAGCGGGTGTCTCATCGCCAATACCATTGTATGCGTGTGTGATCTCGATCGTACTAGCTGATGCCACTGCTGACTCATTGCTTTGAGCAAGCTTGTTCCACCAGGTTACCCGCATGCCAGCGAGAATCTTAACCAATTCGCTGTCCGGAATCTCATCAGGATCGAACGGCAAATCATTGGCAGGCGTGTTGTTGTTTGCCGGTCGGTCGACATCCCACAACGCGTAGTGCTGCTGCTCAACATTGCCGTTAATCCAGCGCATGATCAGCGTTTCGTCACCACGTGTGGCGACAATTTCTGCGTAGCCTGCTTTCGTGACTGCATCGAACCACGCGCGTCCGGCCACAGTCCATCCGAGGTCCGCCAGGCGCGCCTTAGCCTCATGAGCCTTGGGAACACTAGGGTTGACTCGCGTTGTGACTTCTGCGGTCTTCTTAGGCGCCTTACGCATCGGACCACGCAGGCCGGTCACTCTGCCGGAATCGTCCTTGACAGTCTCAATCGCGTCAGCCGGATTACCGGCTTGCTTGCTTTGGTAGCGCCGAATCGCACGGCGCAAGTCTGCCGCTTCCGTGAGTTTGGTCGCGGTACTCATTCCGAGCGAGCGAGCGTAGGCGCGCAACTCAGCGGCGGACATCTGGTCAAGCGTCTTGGTTGGTGACGACCGGCGGAACCCAGTCTCAACAGCAACACTAGGTGCTGAACTAAATGTCGGAGCGACAGTACCCTTTTTCACTGCCGAACTAGTGCACGGATTTTCAGGTGCACAACTCACAGGTGGCCTGCCCCTGCGCGGGATTATCTGGAATGTGCCGCCATGCTCACGGCAGGACAGTGTTTTCACTGACTATTCCCTTCTGTGATCGCTATATAATTAGCCGTACCCCGAACGGGATTCGAACCCGTAACACAGGACTTTTAAGGTCCCTGTCTCTGCCGTTGGACTACCGGGGTCAAAGCGCATCGGGTCCGTCCCGCGATGCGCCCCTGTTGCATTCAATTATAGGGTTGTGCAATGTTACCTACTTGGTCTTCCCACGGGTAGCCTGCCCGCCACCGTGCCATATCGGAGGCAGACCATCCCATTCGCGCATTAGATCTTCAAGGGCAAATGCAGCCGTAGGCGTCATTCGTACGCCTGCACGCATCATTACCCGGCTGACATCTGACAAGCTGATGAGTTCACACGCTAGCGCATACCGTGTTCTCATGTATTTATTCCGCTTCCGAATCGGTACGAATAGAATCTCTCTTCATAGTCGTGATTAAATCCAAGTAATTCTAGGTGGGCCAGTTCACCCTCTGTAAACCTTCTTGGATTGGCCATAACTTCTAACGAACCATGGCCGCATTCGCAGCGAATCGGATAAACCTTATCGGTAGGGTGCTTTGCGAGTAGGGTAAGTGCCTCAATCAGGTTATCCCACGGATTAAGTGTTACGTTAGGCATGCCATCACCCCGATGTGGTCGCGTAGCCGTTAACGAATACCCGCAAGCGGCTCTGAGCGAGTACAGCATCGTTTCGGCGCTCTGCTGTACGCGCCTTAGCAGCTGCATATGACGCACACTCACTAGCAGATGTTGTGGCAACACCCCAACAACCGTAGTGACCGCAACCGGAAGTAGTGATTGTGCAGTCGCACCCGATATCGCATATTGAACATTCTACCGTGATGGTTGACATAATTTCCTCTCTCCCTATCCTCTCAATGCAACAGACACTGTGCCGTTTATGCGTTAACCTATGGCCTATTCCATAGTGATACAGCGCATTACCGTACAATGTCTGTTGTATTCAAAGGATAGGAAAAACAGCGCACGACGCTAGAACGTGTAGACCCCAACATTACCGGGCGTACGCTGTTTTCCAATAGATTTACTGGCCTAACCCCCTACCAGTGCGCCACAACGTTGCAGTTCTTACGCCTGCAATTCACGATTACGTGGCTTCCCAAACTTACTCACAGCGCACAATCGCCTAACCTCTGCGGGTGTCTACCGGCCTACGTGATTGTGTCTGCGCCTTTGGTCATGTACAGCCCTAACCCACGTACCTAGCTGCTCTCAAGGCGCCCCTTTATGGATAACGCTACATGCCTTGATTCCCTCTCCTTACCTTACTACCCAATTACAAATGCAAAGGGACTTATACTCAAGCGTAGGACATACGCTGTATTGTTGCCGTAAGCACTTGCAATGAAACGGAGAGTCCATCGACTTCATCCGACTACATTGCGTGCATCGATCGTCGAAATACTCACGACTGCACTGTAATCGGCGTCCTGTTCTGCTCTACTCCTTAGCACCCATACTTGGGTTTATGCCACAAGCCGCACCGGAAGTGATCTCAACCGCGTCTATCCGACACGGACTCTCCGAGCTAAATTTCTGTGTTACCCGCTAGCGCATCATCTCTTGCGACAAGTCACGGGGGACAAGTCGACCCCTAGCAAGTTTTGTCCTGCTCTCGCGGTATTCATTCGGTAACTACTAAGCCCGCCGGAGGTAGACTACCCTCAAGGTTCACGTATCCGGACTTATCTACTAGGCGCGATGCCGTTCGTGCCGGGCGTTTGGGCCGTTGGTCTGTGCTTCGTGCTGTGGTGATGGGAGAACATTAGCATCTGAATTTGTTAGTGCAAGCTCCTGTGACTGTGACATGGCTCACATAGCGTCATCAGGCATGTTTGGCCTGGTCATAGCTGATTTGATCTTATACACAATCAGGGTTCCTAGGATGCCGACCCCCGTAAAGATCACGTTCCACATACTAGGAACCCTGTGCGTGCCCTTGCGCGTCATGCTGCTAGCCGTTGGACCCGAGACGCTGCGCGACCTCGGCCACGATGGCATCAGCTACAGCGCTTACCTCGACTCCACCTGTTGCCAGCGTATCTACCTTGGCATGCAGGCTGGCCAGCGCCAGGCTCAGTGCCTCTAGACGCGCATCTACCGCCTTCTGCCACTCCTCATCGCGTACCCGCCACTCGACAGCACAGATCAGCGTTCCATCTGCCGTGTGTGATATACCTTGTGCCCACTTTTGAATGATTTGGTCGGTTGTTGCCATGAGACTACCTCCGCGTGTTGTTGCAGCTATTAATTCTTCAATTGATCCGCGATAGGCATTAGCATCACATACTGATTGTGTGCCAATTGTGTTACGTGAACCATATTGCAGAAACATCGGTGTCAGTCCGCTATAGGCATTCCACCGTGACGAACTATCACCAGGGTAATTGCTGAAGTACCATCCCGCTGGATTGGCACCGTAGTTCGCATTCCATAGCGGGAACGGGCAGCCTGTTAACGACTCGCCATACTGGCCTTTTGATGCGTACATGGTAATGAATTGATCGGTGTTTTCCGCCAGTGCTGTAGCAAAACTCAATCCGGTCTCCGGCGTTACGTAATCATACTCCCATCGCTCTAGGTCGATTTGATGAATCCAATTAGGATGGTCACGCCATCCTGGCGCCTGTGTATCTAATTGCCACAGATAATGAGCTACTTGTGCCTGCACATTCGCCGTACGTACCACGTGATAGGTGCCGATTACCTTAATTCCGGCATCGTGCATACGAGTTAGCGTCACACCCGCATTATCATGGATGATGTTGGTACCTTCAGTGATCTTATGCGTAGCAAATTCAATACCGTCATCACGTGCAGCGCGATAGTTCATCGTTCCACGCATCCAATCGTAATCGGATGCGTCCCAACCATATACCGTCATTACTTGCTCGCTTGAGTTTGGTCGGGAATCTTCGACGTCAACTCGCTAAGGTGCCCGTTAACCTTGCCGTGTACCTCGGTCAGTTGTGCGTCCACAGTATTGACCCTATTCAATACAGCTACAGTAGACACCAATGTGCTAAGTGCAGCAATGATGCCCACAACGGCGGTACCGACCATAATGTTTTCATCCGGCACAAGCACCAGAATTGTGACGATAGCGGATAACCCCATTCCAACCATCACGGCCAATGGCCACATATTATTACTATTGTTGCCCATTTCCTCTCCCCCATTACCCTATCGGTATAGCCGTCACATGTGACGACGCTTTGAGCGTGAGACTATCAGCTGAACTGGTATTTTGCGACCACATGAGCGTGAACACGCTGTCTGCCGCAGAGGCTACAATCACACGGTCAAGCAGCTGAATACCATGCAGTGTTGTTGTCACTCCATACGCGACATCTGATGTAGGCGTAGCCGTATCTGCCTGCCTGGCGGCAGCCTCTAAGTCACTGCTTGTGCCTGATGCCACACCAGCGATCAACCCCTGATCACCCATTACCACACTGGCGGTATTGGTCCATGCCCATCCAAATTTGATATCAGGCGTGGCACTCGCGGCAATGACAAGCAGTGTACCAATCAAGTCGTATGTTACTCCAGCCTTCAGCGTTAGCACCAATTCGGCATCGGCATTGTCCGATGTATCCGATGTAATAGCCGTATCTGCGGTTTTCAAGGCGGTAATCGGGATTCGAAGGTTCAGGCGTGCGGCAGTAAGTTTCTGACCTACACTCCAAGTAAGAGCACCCATTTTCTAACCTCACAATCCGACGTGAGCTTGTTCGGCTACATCGATAACAGCACCAACAGCGTGCGCTACTCCGCGCGCCGTACGCACAACAGTCAACTCTTGCGGACTCACCACGCGAAATTCAGTAAAATCTACCTGCGCACCAGCGGCGGCACCATTATTGCGTGCCAGACATCCCACGTACGTTCCGGTAGCTAACGCCGTATCTGTATGCACTATTTGCCAACCGGGTTCAATGCCAGCAACAGGCCATGCTTTCACGCTAACAGTACTACCGGCTACGCGCATCTGCACGTACCACAACTCATTAGCAACGTACGTGCGATTGATTGTTACTGATGCACCTAATTGAGTAGCCGTACCGGCGACGCGTTTGACAGCTATAACCTGAATTCCACCAGTGGCGGAAATCAACAGATACCCTGTATAGAAATTATTGGCATCAGTGCAACGCACCATTAGGCCAGCACGCATAGACACTGTGAACGCCGCGAGACTAGGTAACTTAGTCTGCACACGTACCTCATGATTGCTGCCACCGTGCAGCACAATACAGCGGCAGTCTGTAGCCAGCGCGATAGGTGCGATGGAGCCATACGGTGTAGCTGTTGAATAGGTAGCGTTAGACCCAGTAGTATTCCATGCCTCTCCAGTATCTGTGCTTTCCCAACTACTAGCATGCGTACGGTCGAACCCGTCACGTACAGGGTAATTACAATCAGTTGCGCTTACCAATTCTCCACCCACCAGCACGTTCATAGGGTAATCAGATGCGGACTCGGCATCATCGTCAGCATGGCACCAACGTTGATCACCTGATGTACTGAACACATGCAAGGCGGTATCGTTTGCGTCTACCGCGATAGCTAGCGTCATGTCGCTATCAGCACACACTCGCGGAATACCGGCTACTTGAGCGATCTCATACGGTCCGGCAGGCGTAGTAATAAATGCGATGGACCACTCAAAATTAGAAAGGTGCTCACTGTAGCCTTGCACAATTGCATGTACCGGCATAGGCGGTACCCATACCGGCAAATTTATTACAGATAATGCATCGCCGATATCCAAGTAAGCGATGTCATTGCTCAATTGGTGATCACTGGTGAACGGAGAGCGTGCGAGATTCACAGGAATAGTAGGCCAGCGGAACTCATCCCACGTACCTAGCAGTAACAGCCAATTAGCTACATTAGGTAGATCAGCATCACTAGCCACATGGGTAATGTATTTGCCTCTGTCGTATGTGCCTATGCCGTTAGGTGGTTCCGCTGTGTTATTGACTCCAGTAGTGCGCTCTGTGCGGTAACTAGACGCATTGTAACGCTCAACAGTTACGTCATTCCATAGCGCCTGATCATCATCGATGGGCAAGAATCCAGCATCACCCGTAGGCTCATGATCTGTGTAATTCAACTCTACCTGGGTCTGTCCTTGTAAAGCATTCAGTGCACGGTAGGTAAGTGTTCTAGAGCCACGACTTTCGTACATCACTCCTAGATCTGCTGACTGCATATCCTGTAGTAGCTCTACTAATGTTGCCTTACGCTGACCAGTAAGGCGGGCACTAGTGCCATCATCTTGCACTACTAAATTAACATTATCTTGAGCACTTAAGCGTGCGCAACGAGTACTAATACTTTCGTCTATGTACCCATCCATTGCCGGATATGTTGAATAGGTTGGTGCTATAGCGTACAAAGCTATGTGTCCTATAGACGTACTACTAGCCTCTGTATCGGGTATTCCCCAAATGGTTACATTAGTAATACGCCCAGCCATTCCAGCTGAACCAACTAGGCTATAAAATGTAGAACCATCGGTAAATATAGATGTATTGATTGTACCGCTGTTGTCAAATACACGTATACCGTAATGATGCCATATGCCATCTGACGCTAAGAATGGTTCTTGAATATATACGTTAGCACCAGATGCATCATTAGCGGACCCTGTAAGTATGATGAAATACTGCGGTGTATTGTCCCATTGCAACTCAATAGACCACCGCATATGTTCCGTATGCCATGTAAACTTGTAAGTAGTGCCAGTAGCTGTAGACTGTCTGTCAATTTTTGCAATAAAATCAATCTGCCATGATATACCGGTATCCGCCGATGGTGTAACAGTAATGATCGGCTCATATGTCGTCATGGTCGATGCTACCTCAGGTAGGGCATCGCGCGCGCCTACCGGACCTTCCACACGTGATAGCGTGATAGGTGCTGTAGTTAACGCAGAATAGTACCCTGTACCTCCTGAAACGGAGGCACCTCCACCCACGGCAGCATCAGTACCATCTGTCATGGGTAAGTACATTACCGGACCGTAGGAGCGTATTAGCCGCTCTAAGGCTGATCTTGCTGTTTTAGTTCCTTGGTTATAGCGGCACAGAACCCCGTATGCACTGATCTTGGAGCGTACATCAGAACCTGTGATATCCCATGTGATAGGCCATTCGGGTACCTCGCCTATAAAGCGGGTAACAATATGCGTGATGCTGATATCATCCCACCTGAACTCAATGGGTTTGCTATTGGTATTGCCCACTCCAATACCAGACCTGATCATTACCGAACCAGGCTCAACAAATTGTGTATCTTCAACAGTTACTGACCATGCGGTAGGCTCAGCTGTTGACGCGTCCCATACCTTATATGAGAATTCATTCCCGATAATGCGTGCGCGCACCTTAACTGATTGACCAGTCCATGCGAACGTGCTGACAGTGGCTTGCGCTAGCATAATGCTATCGCCGTAATACAGTGTAGCTTTCATTACTTCTGACGCGTCAATATCCAGCCGTGCGAGGTACCCCCTACCGTCAGAATTGTGACGTAGGAAAATACCCCCTAGCTCGATATTCCCGCCAGCCACTGACGATATGAAGGTGTCTACCGTTGCTGTTACGTCGACATCTAGCAAGTTTAGGTTAGTCAGATCACTAGCACGATAACCTAATGCTGCCGGTACATACTGAATACCGTACGTGCCATTAACTTGCCAATCACTTGTCAGGATAGAGCCACCGTAGCCGGATAAGGCGTATGCACTGGCCGCGCCGCTAGTACTGCCCCAACCGTCTACCACGCTGCGATTGAAGTTATCAGCATCATCAATACCGGTGCCAGTAGTCCAATGTGGTGTAACATAAATGCGTAGCGGAGTATTGGTTCCGAGCAATCCGTAGTAAATACTACCAGGATTACGTGGGGAGTACTTGCCTAATGTATTCCTTAATTCCATGGTAGCCGTACCGTACTGCACATTACTCAGGCCATCATCGCGCCCCCTGTGTATATCAATGCTACTGCTAGATCCTTCCCCTAATACATCAGAAGTGATATCTACCCAATTTCCGCCAACGTATATTTCAACATGATTATCCAGCACTGTAATAGGGAATGCCACAATCACCCCTCCAATCGATACTAGTAGTAGCGCAAGTACATTCAGTATCGCTAATAGCTTACGTAGTACCGCCACTTGTTACCATCATTCTGTCTAGCGATCCGCCACTCTTGCGAACCCTGATCACTAGTAATTTAATCAATTCACGCATGAATTGCTCGCTAGCACCCGCTTTCGGCTCCACCTCTAATGTAATCGCGCCTGACAAATTGAGCTGTTGCCCTACTCCGCCAGACATGGCGGCATCGAGCATGGCGGTAGTCTTGGCATTGAGCACTCGTTCGCCCTTGTGCACAACGGCAGCACCAGTACGTGCTACGTCTCCACCAGTATCCAGCATGGGCAGCCTCGGCATTGCGAAACTATTACCGCCCATACCCGGAATCCAGTCAGGCATAGTGAAGCGTAAGTTACCCGCCGTGGAATTCCATGCCCATGAGATTTGATTAAATGCCCAACGGAATGCACCAGCGATAGCGCCTGCAACCCAATTGAATGCATCAGCGATCTTACCTGGAATACTTAGTAACCAATTGAATGCATTGACAACAGTGCTTATAGCCCAACTATAAGAGCTAACTAGATAGTTAACGATCCAATTGATGCCAGCGGCAAGTGTACCCCATACAAAGGCAGCATAATCTTTGATGAAATCAAATGCGCGCTTTACGGGATCGCCTATCTTGTTCCATATCGCGTGCCATATATCCTGAAACCACGTTGTTTGCGTGGCTACATAGACAATGGCGGCAATCAATAACCCAATCAGCATGATCACAGCACCAATACCGCTTGCGGCAAATGCAGCATTCCAGAGCCATTGCGCCGCTGTAGCAATACCGGTAGCCGCTGCACTGGCAATAATCGCTGCTTTGGCCGCTACATGTGCGGCAGCATTCTTTATCATGGTGCTGTTGAGTGCCGCATTAGCCATAATCATCAGGTCGATAGCACCAGTCAACCCCATAATCAGCGGGGTAACTAACTGTGCATTCTCGCCCCACTTCTGCAATTCAGTTGGAGGCTTTGCCGCCTTCTGTGCGTCGTTTAAATCTATCTGAGCCTGCTTGGCGTCAATTGACGCCTGTGTCATGTCCTTATGTGCTTGTTCTAGATCAGCAGCTGATTGATCGCCATCTAGTTGTGCCTGATTGAGGTCAGCTTGCGCTTGCGTCTGATCTAAGTTGGCTTGCTTTAACTCATTGAGCGCCTTCTTAGCTTCCTGACTGTTCACGCCGTACTTGCTGACTGCCTCGTTATATGCATTTTGCGCATCAGTAGCATCAATCTGTGCAGCCTCTAAATCAATCTGAGCCTGCACTGCGTCAATAGCTGACTGCGTGCCATCCTGTTCAGCCTGATTGGCATCAAGAATGGCCTGTGTAGCATCTTGTGCTGCTTGTTCACTGTCGGCGTACGCCTGTGCGACATCAGCCTGAGCTTGCGCCAGACGCTGCGCACGCACACGACCTATGTCCTGGATGGCGGAAAGGCCCGCTACAGCGTCTCCGAGATCTCCAATCCCGCTACCTAGTTGCTCTGACGCACCGGAAGCTTGATCCAAGGCGGAACCAAACTTACCGGAAGAGCGGGCGGCAGAATCAAATGCCTCTTCACTCGATCCCATTGACGTTACGATTACTCGACTAGCCTGTTGTGTGCTAGAGCCAACTACTTTAATAGCATCAGACGCATTTTCTTGTGCGCTTACAGTTACATTGATTTCATTGGCCATTAACCGCTACCTCTCGCTTCTAAATCTCTCTCCATTCGTTCCATTTTTTCCCGCTCATCTCGTTTATAACCGTATTGCTCACATTCAAGAAGGTAAATTATACGTGCATCTTCTTTGTATACAGCTGCTAGATTAGGGTAGTTGAACCGTTCCATTAACCCTAGTACTAGCTCAGCTTGGGCAATGTCGTGGGGTTTTGAAGCTGCCCTAGCATCTGTATCAATTCCTTCTGTGCGCTCTCTCCAAGACTCGAATTCAGCTCTTTTGGGATACTCACCTGTGTCATTCCCTGAACCCATCCCATGAACAGCTTGGTAATAAATCCAAGGTCAAGGCATTGTAGTCCTGTCAACGAGATATCTAACGGTGCACCAGCAGGCGAACCGCACACCGTGCAATACTCGTCTAACTCATTCTCCATATCAGGGTGTTCAATATTCCACGAAACCACATTGTCAACGAATACTTTGAATGCCTCAAATTGCTTAGTGGGATCCGCCGATAGCTGCTGAGTACTTTGCAGCTTACCTAATGACGTTGAAGTACACCGTAATTCAAGTCCTGGTGCGTCCTCAAACTCAATTACATACGTCGGTCGTTGCGGTTTATAGCCCATTTCCCTCTCCTCAATGCTCAGTATTCAATTATGTAATTGATTATCCCCAGGTAGGTACAGTGCCATCGGATAGTACGAATGGTGAATTGAATGTAAACTCACCACTGGCAGCACGAGTACCCGCGTAGTCAGTAAGCAGTACCTCATTCGACAGTGTCTTTGTGCTGACCGCTAAGGCCAGCGTGCGCGCAACACGGAGGTTTCCGCCAAGTACCACATGCGACCGGTCAGCGGCAGGATTGAATACCGTCTTCACTGAGCCTGAGAAGTCCGCTAGCAGCGCAAGACGCTCCTTGGCGTACTTGTCAACGCCAGTAGTTTCTTGCGTGCCGTAGGGCATCGAGAAATCAAACTCAGTGACATCATTCTTGATGTCCTTACCAGCCCCGGCGTCGTTATCCATAGTAAGGGTTGTCCAACCCAAACCAGTCTCTTTGGCCATTGCCTAACCTCTTTCCAGCCGTGTACGAATACTGTCTAGATTGGTGGCAAAATCGTCCACCCATTGATCATAGCGATCATAGCGTACGGCACGCTGTGGTATATACGATCGACTATCGCCCCTTCCTGCCACGAATATTTCCGGTCGGTCGATCCGCACAGTATGCGAATCCTCGGCAAAGCAGGGCTGACCAGGATCAAACACCAGATAAGAATCGTTCTCACCCATTTTAACCACATGGTATTTCTTACCAGCGTGGGTAGCCGCGTAATACAGCGAGGCATCTAGGCTTTCAATGTGATAATTCCAGCCGTTGCGGTAAGCCTCGCAGCCTGCCTCATCGCAGGTTGCCTTACGGAAATGTGTTGTGTAAGGCGCCAGGATGCTATAGGTGTGGAACGCATGGGTAGGTAGGCGGGAACCCGCAATACGGTTAGGCCGCTGTGTAATCCTCATAGTGGACTCGTGGTCAAATTGATTGTTGCCGCTACAGCGAATGACGCACTGGTAAACGCACCAGATGTCACAACGCGGAGGTAGCGCTCTACTGCCTGAGTACGTGATGTTTCAATACGCTGACCAGCACCAGGCGCGGCAGTAACCGCAGTAAAACCTCCGCCGGTCACGTCAGCCCAAGCATCGCCTACCCCGTTGTCTGACGAATGTTGCAGCTTGATAGTAATGTCGGTACCCGTGAGAGCAAATACATGCGCGTACGCCTGCAATCCGAATGATGCACCAGCACCAAAGTCAACACCCGTACCACTAGTATCGTCAGTATCTACTCGAATTCCAGCGGTAAGAGCTAGCCCCCAATCTAGCCACCAGGCATTAGCGAGCGCCTGCACTTCCCCCGTAAACGCTCCATCTTTGTCTCGCTTAGGATCGTAATTGATTTGCTTAGCCACCATAGAGGCGACTGCACTACCTAGCACCGGTCGGTGGTAATAGGATGCCACTACATCAGTACGCGGACGATCCTTCAGCGCCAGATGAGCGTTAGTCGGATTCCAGTATGTTGCCCAAACAATCTCAGCGTCCAACTGACCGGCTAACCGCTCATAGGCGCTCTTGCTAATTCCCGTCACGGGAATTGGTGCCAGACTCTTGCTGATTTTACTGAGTGACCCGGTATCACTGCTAAGGTCATAGCCACCCCAGTAGAAATTAGCACCTAGGCCCGTTTCTTTAGCCATTAGGTGTTTCCTCCTTTTGGGTATCTACTCTTGTGTGCTCCTGAATAGCTAACAGCACCGGAACAATGTCGGTTGAATCTGTATAACTCTGTACATACACAGTTGGTACGTCATGAATATTCAAGTCAATGATCACCCGTACTGTCTCATTAACAACAATTCCCATCGACTCTAATGCAGCCTGCATTTCTGGAGTAAGCCACCCACGCTGCCTAGCCACTGCTCCCCCTAGGGTACTTGTGCCCAAATGTCATTGACAATGCACGGAATGTTTATATCTATGGTCCGGTATTCTTTGTTGTCTTGCTCCATGTAACCGGCAAGGCACTCAAGAGGTACGCCGAATTCACCTAATAAATCAACATTCCTGATAGCACCAGCAAAGTCAAAGTCATCGTGATAGCGACGAACCAAGTTGCAGGCTGCCCGCATCATCATCGGGTCAATCATGTCTTGTGGTTCCTTAAGCATGTTGGTGTACATGCGTAGAACAAATAAAACTCTACCCGCTGTGCTGGCTAGGCCGCTTGCCGCTGGTAGTGGTGTAATTGCCTGAACCCATACGGCGGCAGTAATTCCGTAGCCTGGTGCACGCTTGGGCTCATGTTTGTTGATTTTGCTGAAATATCCGCTTGCCTGTGCATCACTCACTACCGCATCGAAAATCGGGTCAATCCACGATTCACTAGCATCGGGTGTTGTCACGTGCCCTCCCCTCTATGAATTCATTTCCCGTATGTATTTGTCTACTAACGGTTTAGCAATGCTCACAGCATCACGGTCAAGTGTCTGCTTGACCATTCGGAATGTGCGATAGCCCTTGAAGCGTGTCGTTCGGTTGCGAGAACTAACCCCCTCAAGCCACCCACCATAGATTGCATTGTTATCCCAATACCCCCGGTAGATCTGGCGTTTCTGTACTGCAATCTGTGATTGGTAGTAACCACTTGGGTTCTTGAGCACTCGTTGCAGGCGAGCTAGTACGCGGTTAACCCCTTCCTGCGCAATAGCCTCATTGATGTCCACAATCAATCGTCGTCCGGCAGCCTGTGTTTTTGAAGCGTTGAATATTGCACCCTTAGTTTCCACCTTCACATTCACTCTAAATTGCGGCATCAGATTGCCCCTAAGCGGCACTTACGGCCGTAGGTAGCTACTGCTCTAGCCCTGATGTCTTCTAAGCCCTTACCGGCAGCCTCACGCGCGCTAGAACCCGTTCCCACAACCCTAGCGTAGGCAGACGCATTTTGCTCAAGCATCACAACAGTTTCGGCAATGCACAATTCATTGATCAAACCAGGGTAATTGTGCCCATACGCGGGATCCGCTGTGGAATGAGCTGCCGCTGTTGTTCCCAGCACACCACGTTTCGCACTGAAGGTGCGTAATGCATAAACTGTAGCAGTGCCCGCGTGGGTGGCCATGACCGTGCCATCCCATGCGCGGGTTACAATCAAGTTATTGCCTGCAATATCATCAATGCGCATACGTTCGGCATCAATGAGAATAGTTTCGCCAGTGGCAAACAGTGTTCCATCGGTAATATCGACAATAACGTCTGACATAAGCGCTGTCATTGCTGATTGCAATGTCTGGCTAGTTGTCGACATACGCCGTTCTACTAGTTGCAGGCGCTCAGTTCCGATAAGAATAATGGAGCCGACACCGATGTCATACACACCACTTGAAGGGTTCAGCACCAACGTTGTCACAGCGGCATTGATTCCTGCACTAAGCAAGGCACTGGCGATGCCGGTATCGGTAGCGCTAAAACCCGCTGTACCAACGGCGGAGATCGCACGCTGCGAGGTAGTGCCAGAGGCAAATGCCGCAGAAGACGACCGATCAATCTCTATACGGGAGTACGGCGGTTCATCTTTGTCATCGTCGCGCCGTAACCAGTAATCGCTTGACAAAATAACTGTGCCACCAGCGGTAAGCGTGGTGAGCGAAATAAGCTCATTGTCGCCTAGCTCTAGCATATATGTTGGAGAGTACTGCCGCGATGGCCAATCGAAATACAGCGTCTTTAGTTCAGGGTAAAATCGCCGATGCAATAACCCTTCCACCGATTCCGAGGCTGCCGCAATCTTCGTATCGATCAATGTATTGGCACGCGCTACATTCATTATCTCTAACGAACTCAGCACTTGCTCTCTGGTGGCATACCAGGGTCGCATCGTCTAGCCTCACTCCCGATTGCTTTCTACGGAACTACGTAAGGTGTATTAAATTGTCAATAGGTTGGGGGAGTACCCGGCAATACTCCCCCAACGTCTAATCAGAAATCGTCGTCAAACTCTGAAGGCGACACACTACGTACGTTCGCCTGCCGGGGGTTAGTAGGTTTAGGAGCAGGAGTAGGAGTAGGAGTAGCCTTAGCTTTCGCTTTCGCTGGCCTACGTTTATTTGATAGCCGTACCGGCGTTGCTTGGCCAGGACCACCCGTCAAAGGGGCAGTAGAGTTCGGCACCGGTGCCGCTACTTCTGAGTGGTTCTCCGCAATTGGGGCAGGCGACAGGAGGTCGGGCGTCAGCGGCGCGCTTGAGTTCTCGTCGCTCGTTAAGGATGGCGATAAGTTGGTCCCAAGACATCTGTCAATCCTCCCTATCCCTGGTCTCCGGATAACTACCGGCTCAATTGACGGACCATTGAATCGCGTTGTTTTAGCCATCGTCGCCCATTACGCGTTAGGCTGCGCAAGTGAATCGGGCCTCGCTTGAATCCTCAGCCCATGCATGATGTACAGACCACACAAAAGCTGAGCATTTGCCACAGTAGCAGCAATATTGAAGGAAATCCATTCGTAACCCGCACTGAGTGCAGATGCCTCAACCTCGGTCACGATGATGCCCTCAAGCTCAGCTGAAGTCGCATCCGTGTAAGTCGCTGCCGCAGTCTGCGTAGCGCGTGCCCAAGTCTCATCGCCGTCAAGCGTGGCTTCCGTCTTGTAGAAAACTTGATCGATGCAAGCCAGACTTGCCGAGGTTCCGCCAGTCTTGGCGTTGTGCTCCTGCACGGTAATCACAGGGTCCGCACCAGCAGTGCCAGCACCCTTGTAGAGCACTAAGGCAATTCCGCCGTAGTTGCGCATGTGGACACGGTGACCGGTAGCAGCGTCAGACGTATTGAAATCGACTGGAGTGAACGCACTTCCAATGTCAAAAATTCGACCTAATCCATTCATGGAATTATTCTCCCTTCCTGATCAGGCGTGAGTAGCGAGGTTAACGAACGGCGAAAGCGCATCACCGTTGTTGTGAGGAGTGATCGCAGATGACAGCCAAGGGCGCCCGTCAAGCCGCTCGATCACGCGGAATGCGGTAATGTCATTCTGGAAACGGAAATCCTCAGACTGGCGAGCGCTCATGGCCTGCCGGTCGCCCAGCAAATAGAATCCAAAATCGACGAAGTTGATATCGCCGATGTGCCCAACCGTGTTTGCCTTCTCAGAGACAATGATGGGGGACCCCAACAGAGTCATAGGCGGGTTGGAGCTACCAGTTGGGAAGCTACCTCCACCCATCCACACGGCATTGCTGCCAGAGGCGACTGTCATGGTCAGCAGGTTCGGCAGAACATCGGGAGACACAACCCAAACAGCGCGGTCAAGTGATTGCGGAAGCATCCGAGCGTACATGTTGACAATGTCAACCCACTCCACATTGGCGCCAGCCACAGTGGTGGAGCGGGTAACAGACACAGTTGCAGGTGCGTTGAGGAAACCAAGCGGTTCGCCAACACCTCCGCCAATGAAGAAAGCGACGTCCTCAAACCAGGCCATAGCTTCCGGGAAAATCTCACCGATGAACGCTTCCATGGAAGGGCGTGCGTCACGAATGAGTTCCGATGGCATCTCAGTGTAAAGGACTAACTTGTTAGCCTTGAGTTCGATGCGACCAAACTTGGGTTGCGACTCTGTAAGCGTCGCGCCCTCTTCAGTCCAATAACCAACAACGCCACCGTAGATACTGGAGACGTTAGATGTACTGTCAATGGTCGGGAACGGCACCGTAAGGCTGTCCATCGGGATCACGCGGGCACGAGAACGCACAACAGAGCGCTCTACTGCAACCCGCAATAATTCCGCACGGAGCATTTCCGGAATGAGGAAACCACCGTCAGATGGCTTGATGGAACTCAAATCATTCTTGAGCTCTCCAAGCTTAGTTTGAAGGGAAGCGTCCTTGTAAGAGTGCTCCGAGATCGCATGGAAGAAATCCGAAGTAGTGTTGAATGCACGATCGTGGCGCGCACCAACGGCAGACTTGTTGTAGATAGTTCCACGGCGCATCGTACTGCGTGCGTTAGGGCTATCCATATTGAGTCGCCGGGCGGTAGCCTCATCGGTTCCGTTCTCACGTAACCAATCGACCATAAAGCTTTCGGTCTGCTCTTTGACCTGAGCAAGCACATCGGGATCGGCACCAATTCGCGCCTGAATTG
>Ga0209521_10000379_pt1 | contig 33500 bp, 27 predicted proteins | sample Rifsed19ft4_FD_184016 | JGI IMG/M metagenome (GOLD analysis project Ga0209521, IMG submission 184016) | Soil microbial communities from Rifle, Colorado, USA - sediment 19ft 4 (version 2) | ecosystem: Environmental > Terrestrial > Deep subsurface > Rock core/Sediment | place: Rifle, Colorado...
AGATTTTGACCTGATCATCGCCAACGCCTTTCTGGATCTGGTCGATCCGGCAGTTCTGCTACTGGACTTGGGACGGCTGCTGGAACCCAGCGCCTTAGGCTGGTTCACCATCAATTTTGATGGAATGACGGTGTTCGAGCCGGTCATCGACCCCATTTTGGATTGGAAGATCATCCAGCTATACCATCAATCCATGGATGAGCGCCGAGCGGATGGGCAGCCGACCGGCGGCAGCCAAACAGGCCGGCATCTGTACCACCAAATGACCGAAGCAGGCTGGCAGGTGTTGGCGGCTGGCGCGTCAGACTGGGTCGTCCATTCCATTCAGAGGGCCTATGCCCATGACGAGGCTTATTTTCTGGAGTTCATGCTGCATTTCTTAAACCAGACATTAAACGGTCACCCGCAACTCGAACCGGCTGCCTTCCAGGCCTGGCTGGCAGCCCGCCGCGCTCAAATAATCGATGGCGAACTGGTTTTTATTGCTCACCAACTCGATTTTTTGGCCCGCTGGCCAGGCTGATTGGAGAGAGGTCGCGCATGGGCTGCAGACTCAATCCAGCCGGTGAATTGCGGTACAATTAGCCAACATTTGTTGGAGGCTTGCTGTTGAAAAAGCATTTACGCTATTTTCTATTTTTAGTCGTACTGCCGGGCACTGTCATCGCGCTAGACCAGTACACCAAAATGCTTGTCCGCCAAAATCTGGCATTGGGCGAGTCCTGGATGCCCTTGCCATGGTTAGCGCCCTTCGCTCGAATCCTGCACTGGTACAACAAGGGAGTAGCTTTCGGCATGTTCCAGGAGGGCGGGATAATCTTTATTCTGCTGCCCATGGTAATTGCTCTTGGAATCATCGTTTATTTCCGCCGCATTCCCGAACAGGATTGGACCTTACGTCTGGCGCTCAGCCTGCAGCTTGGCGGCGCGCTCGGCAACCTGATCGACCGCATCACCATCGGTCATGTCACCGATTTTATTTCGGTCGGGAATTTCCCGGTGTTCAATATCGCCGATTCTGCCATAACTGTCGGCGTGGTGATCTTAATTTTGGGAGTCTGGCTGCAGGAAAAGCGTGAAAAAGCGGAGCGCGAACAGGCAGCCAGGATGGCTGCCGAGTCCAGCGACACCCTGTCCGAATTTCGCGAAGCAGTATGACCGCCGTGCAGGTTTCATTCATGCAGCCGGGTTCGGATAGTGAACGGCTGGACAAAGCCCTTGTCACCCAACTACCGGACTTATCGCGTACCCGCCTGCAGGCCCTCATTAAAGAAGGCCGGGTGTCAGTAGCTGGGGTTGTGACGGTCAAAACCGGCTTTTTGGTGGAACCGGGCCAGCGCGTTCAAGTTGAAATTCCGCCGATTGAACCGTCCACTCTAATTCCGGAAGCCATTCCGCTCCAGGTGGTGTTCGAAAACAACGACCTGATGGTCATCAACAAACCCGCCGGCATGGTGGTACACCCTTCATTTGGACATGCCAGCGGCACCCTGGTTCATGCGGCCCTGGCGCATGCACCTGACCTGGAAGGCGTAGGCGGGGAGCAGCGTCCGGGAATTGTCCACCGTCTGGACAAAGACACTTCCGGCTTGATTCTGATTGCCAAAAATGACATTGCGCATCGGTGGCTGCAAGACCAGTTTCGCTTACGCCACGTAAAAAAAGTCTATCTGGCGTTGGTGGATGGCGCTCCGCCGACACCCGAAGGCCGGATCGAAGCAGCGATTGCGCGCGATCCGTCACACCGCAAACGCATGGCGGTTGTTGCACCAGGCCGCGGGCGTGAATCGGTCACCGAGTATGAGACACTGGAGACTTTCCCATCCCATACACTCATCGAAGCTCATCCGCTCACCGGCCGCACCCACCAGATTCGACTGCACCTGGCCTTCCTTGGCACCCCCATCGTGGGCGATGCGGTTTATGGGCATCGTAACCCGAGCTTGCCGATCGATCGCCATTTCCTGCATGCTGCCCGATTAACCATAAAATTGCCAGGCGAAACGACAACACGCACGTTCGAAGCGCCATTGCCACCTGAATTAAGCCGGATTTTGAAAGATTTGCGCCGCCGCTAAACCATTTGAAAGGATAGCATCCATGGACTCCATCATCGACCTGCGCTCCGATACCGTCAGTCATCCTACCCCTGCCATGCGCGAGGCAATGTTCCACGCTGAAGTTGGCGACGACGTTCTTGGTGAAGACCCGACGGTCAACCGGCTGGAGGAATTGGCTGCAGAGAAGATGGGGAAACAGGCGGGGATATTCGTCCCCTCCGGCACCATGGGTAATTTAGCCGCGGTTCTGGCGCATTGTCAGCGCGGCGATGAAGCCCTAATGGGAACCAAGGGTCACACCTACCTGTTCGAAGCGGGCGGCATTTCTGCATTGGGCGGCGTGTTTGCCGCCACCCTGCCCAACCTGCCGGATGGCACATTGGATTTGGAAATGGTGTCCAGCGCCATTCGCGGCAATGATTACCATGCGCCCATCACCCGCCTGTTGATCCTGGAGAACACCCAAAACCGCTGCGGTGGAGCAGTCCTGACACCCGAATACACCGCCCAAGCTGGCGAACTGGTTCGATCCAAAGGCGTCAAACTGCATCTGGACGGCGCCCGGGTCTTCAATGCCGCGGCTGCACTGGGGGTCAAAGCTTCCGCCTTAACCAACGCCGTAGATTCAGTTACTTTTTGCCTGAGCAAGGGTTTATGCGCCCCAGTCGGCTCGGTTTTGTGCGGTACGACTGATTTCATCGCTAAAGCGCGGCGCATCCGCAAACAATTGGGCGGCGGGATGCGTCAGGCGGGCATTCTGGCAGCTGCCGGAATTGTAGCATTGGAGCAGATGGTAGACCGTTTGGGGGAAGATCACATCCGTGCCCGGCGCCTGGCAGACGGGTTAGCTGCATTACCTGGCATCGAATTCCCCATGGGGCTGCCGCAATCTAATATGGTTTTCGCTCAACTGCGCGATACGCTGCCTTACAATGCAAAACAGGCAGCCGTAAACCTTCGCTCACACGGCGTGAAGGTTGGCGTTGTCAACGAACGCATGTTCCGCATGGTACTGCATTACTGGGTGGACGATAACGGCGTCGACCAGACGCTCAAAGCCTTCCAAGCCGTGATTTAAATATCGTTTTCAGCCGGCTGGGCTTCGGCCGTTTGCCGGGCGTCTTCCAATTCGCGCAGGGATGGTTCGATTTCATTTCGTCCGCGTTCCTTGGCAATGTAAAGGCGGCGGTCAGCCAGATCGACCAGCTGCATAAAGTCCTGTTCTTCTTTTGAAAGAACCGCTATTCCCTGGCTGATGGTTGGCGCCGGTATGAGACGTCCGTTGAGGTCCTTGATGGTCGAACTTTCCAGCATGGTCCGGATTCGTTCCGCTACCCGGAATGCCTGCGGTCCATTGGCATTTGGCAGCGAAATGGCAAATTCTTCGCCGCCCCAGCGTCCGATCAGGTCAGTCTTTTTTACATTGCGGCGGATTACATGGCACAAATTAGTGAGCACTTCATCGCCGGTCAGGTGTCCATAGCTGGTGTTGTAGGCTTTGAAGTAATCAATATCCAGCATAATGATCGAAAGCGGATGTTTATGGGTCACCGAATCGCGCACCTGCCGTTCGTAGCGCGCCAGGAACGCATTATGGTTTAGCACGCTGGTCAGACTGTCGTGCTGCGAACGGGTCTCTACTTCAGCATGATGCTCGGCATTATCGATCGCCAAAGCCGCCTGTTGCGCGATGTTCTCCAGCAACTCCAGGTCGCCGGTATCAAATGTGTTTTTTTGATAAGAAGCTACGCCAATCAACCCGGCGGTACTCCCGTTAATCTCGAGCGGTGTCCCCATCCACGATCGGCTGGCTTGCGGACGCCCGACGATAATATAGGGCAGATTTCTTTGCTTTCTTTCAGCTGCCAGGTCGCGAATCAGCAGCGACTTGCGGGACTGGACCACCCTACCGGCTAATGTATCTTTCAGATTGATATCCATGGGCGGAAAAAACTCGCCATCGTCAAAGAAAAGTTCCATGTGCATGGTTGAGTTGGATAGCAAACCAACATAATAGGTATCTGCAGCGAAAGCATTTTGAATCGCATTGCTGACCAGGGTGACAACCTGATGCATCTCGAGTGATGTTGCCAGACTGCGAGCCACGCGGTTGAGCGTTTGCAGCCGGGTCATTTCCACCTGTAGGGATTTTCGCAAACCTAAAATGGTTTCAGTGACCACCACAGCGATCACCGGGATCAGGACAGATTCGAGAATGAACATCATGGTTTGGTCGAAATAATCCATCAAGTAGGTGGCGACATTGGCACCAAGCGCTATGAGGGCAAACAAGTAACTCGGCCAACGTCCGGAAAGCAGCGCGAGAATTGCGACAAAGGTTAAAGTCAGTGGAATGCTTGTGCCTGGCATCAAATAGGGTTCATAGAATTCGACAGCACAGATCATTGCTCCACTGGTGATCGCCAGCAGCCACCCAAAATTGGGACGCGCCTTGATATTTGGCACGCCCCACAGGGTGATCAGGGTCATATAGAGCAAACCGCCAACCCCGAAAATCCAGTATATGCGGGCTTCGAAGGAGGCGGGATTATTGCGGAAAGCTTGCACAATCAGACTTAGAAAAACCAAACTACCCATCACCACTGCCGGAAGGACAAGGTTGATTTGCTTGTAAATTGGCAAACTGGGGTGTTGGTCGAAGCGTCTTTTCATCGTATCAGCAAAGGGTGTAAATTAAGCGGTGGTGCGTTCGACCCACAGGCTTGTCGTTGACCTGGGCCGCATTGGAGTAATTTGGTTGTGTGCAAGTAAAAGTCTAAGTAATTATTCAGTTCGGAGACAGATAAACAACAACGAATTTAATATCCCCAAACAAATTATACAAATAAGTGATTAATAAGTGGGTTACAAACGCATTACAATTTTTTTTGCGCCGTTCTACCCTAATATGCCTGACCGTAAATAGGCTGAGAGTCAGACTCTGTTATAATCTAGGCGTAAGATTGATTGCCAACCGGTAATTGCCCCCTGTTTTCCACAACTGACTAATACGGAGGAGCTTATGAGCGAGTGGATTACCCTCGAGCAGATTGACAAAACTCGCGACATTGTCGCTGAAAAAATCCATACACAGCCTAAAATTGGTTTAATTCTTGGTTCTGGTCTGGGTGATTTAGCCGACAAAGTGGAAAACGCGGACGTAATCCCCTACGATCAACTTCCCCTTTGGCCTTTGCCAACCATCCAGGGTCATAAGGGACGTCTGGTGGTAGGCAAGCTGGAAAACCAGCCGATTTTGGTCATGCAAGGTCGGGCACACTACTATGAGGGTCCGAGCATGGGCCAAATCACCTTTCCAATTCGGGTGATGCAGCGACTTGGTATCGAAATTTTGATCATTACCAACGCAGCCGGAGCCATTAACCCGGATTATGTCCCGGGAGACGTGATGATGTTGACCGACCACATCAACCTGGTGGGTATGACCGGTCTAAATCCGCTGCGCGGTCCAAATTTAGATGTTATGGGCGAGCGCTTCCCCGATATGAGCCAGCCGTATGACCGTGAACTGCAGCAAAAATGCCGTGATGCAGCTCAAGCTGCCGGCATTCAGCTGCGAGAAGGCGTGTACACCTGGTTGTCCGGCCCCTCCTTCGAATCGCCGGCTGACCTGCGTTTCCTGCGGGCAGGCGGGGCAGATGCGGTCGGCATGTCCACAGTCCCCGAAGTGATTGTGGCGCGGCATGGCAAAACTCGCGTACTGGGTCTTTCCGGCATTAGCAATAAGGCCAATTTGGATGGCAGTAACATGACCACGCATGCCGAAGTACTCGAAGCTGGCAAGGTTCTCGTTCCGCGGTTGACCGCGCTGATTACGGGCGTTTTACGCTCGCTTTAACGATATCTGTAGATGAACTGAAGGATTATGGAAGAAGTTCTGCGCTTCCTTAAAACATACGAAATTCCAATTTACATCGTTATCGGGGTAGGAGCGCTGTGGATTTTGCGGAAAATGGCAGTCGCGTGGCGCGAACTGCGCAGTTCGCTGTTCGGTCTGGAACGCGAGAATGCCCAGCGGCGCTTCACCAGCGGGCTGACGGGTTTTGCATTCATGGTCCTGTTCGCGATTTCTGAATTCATTCTGGTATCAATCGTGTATCCTGATTTTCCGAATACGCAAATGCTTCCGACTGCCACGTTGCAAATCCTGGCTACACCTACCATCACGCTCCAGCCAGCCGCAGTCACCACCCCGACCACCGATGAGCTTGCGCCAACTTTGGAGGTTGTGGAGCCCGGCGGGTGCGTGCCAGGTCAAATTGCCTGGACTTTCCCGGAGGCGGGTGCAACCATTCAGGGAGAAGTCATCCTGCGGGGTACCGTCAACGTGCCGAACCTTGGCTTTTACCAGTACGAATTTACCCAGCCCGGCGCAACCACCTGGACCACCATTGCTGCTGGCGAATCGCCAATTATCGATCAGCCTTTGGGCGGTGAGGGCAGCGGACGATGGGACACCAGTTTGTTGATGCCCGGAGATTACCTGCTGCGACTGGTTGTGCGAGATAATGCCAATAATGTCTTCCCTGCCTGCATTCTTAACATCCGCATCATCGCCCCCTGAGGAAAACCTATGCCAGAAATAGAAATACGACCCGCTCTCACTACCGATCTAGCCACCCTGGCTGAAATCGACCATTCCTGTAAAACGGATTACGTCTGGCAAATGGACCGGTCCTTTGATGTGGGGCAAATGGCGATCAGCTTTCGTGAAATCCGCCTGCCGCGCTCGATCCGCATTGAGTATCCGCATAACCGCGACCAGATCGTTGAATCTTGGAAGAAAGCCGCGGTGATTTTGATGGCTGTATTGGGCGGCAAGCCGGTTGGCTATGTGAGTATCGCCGAGGTCGCTGGCCCCCGCACCGCCTGGGTAACCGACCTGGCGATCGAGGAACACAACCGCCGGCAAGGTATTGCCAGCGCATTGTTGCTTTCCACCCAGAATTGGGCTCGTCCCCGTCATTTCAAACGCATCTTGCTGGAAATGCCTTCCAAGAATTTTGCTGCTGTGCACCTGGCACTAAAGATGGGTTTTGAATTCTGCGGATACAATGATCAGTATTATGCCAATCAGGACATTGCTTTGTTTTTCTCGCGTCCCATGCGTTAGGGTTTATTGATTTCAGGATAGAAAGCCGGACGGATTGAACACGCTGGTTTCGATTAACCAAATTTTGATGGCAGGCATTGCCATCACCGCGTTCTCGCTGTTGTTATATTCGCTGACCTTCAACCTGCGGGTGAGGGTTGCGCGTTCATTTTCCGGCATATTGGCCTGTCTGGTGTTGGTCTATGTGGCTGAATCGCTGGCAAGTGTGGCCGAATCACCGGCTCGTCTCGACTTTTGGCTGAAGGCTCAGTGGGTTGGCATTGTGTTTCTGCCTTCAGCTTATTTGCATTTTTCTGACGCGGTTTTAGCAACCACCGGCAAGCCCAGCAAAGGCAAACGGCGTTGGACGATCCGCTTGTCATACCTCATCTCGCTATTTTTTCTGATCTCATTATTCTCCGGCGTCCTGGTAGGACCATTGGTCGAGCCAGATACTACCGCACCTTTTCTTGAACCCACCTGGCTGACCGACGCGTTCATGCTGTACTACGTTGGCGCCATGCTGATGTCCTGGTACAACTTTATCCGCGCTTACCAGCGTTCAGCCACCGCTACCGGTCAACGGCGCATGGGCTATTTGCTGGTAGGCTCGATCGCGCCTACCCTGGGATCTTTCCCGTTTTTGTTATTCAGTTCCGGCTTCGCTGCGCGCCATTCACTCATCTTTTGGCTGGTGACCGTTCTTTCCAACCTGGCTGTGGGCGGCCTGGTCATCGTTATGGCGTATTCGGTAGCCTTTTTTGGCGTTGCCCTGCCAGACCGGCGCGTCAAGAGCCGCCTGTTCAAATGGATTTTACGCGGACCCGTCGTAGCCAGTTTTACTTTGACCTTCGCCACGATTGTGCGCCGGGCTGGCGAACCGCTTGGCCTGGCGTATAACACCTTCGTGCCTATTGTGATGGTCGCGACTATTCTGGTGGGCGAATATCTGGTCACGCTATTGTTCCCGATCATTGAACGCTTCCTCTTCTTCGGAAACGATAAGCGCGAGATCGCTGTGCTCGAAGCTTTTGAAGACAAACTCATTACCCGAAATGACCTGCGTCAATTCATCGAAATGATGCTATCTGGCTTATGCGACCGGATGCAGGTGCCAGGTGCGTACGTGGCGGCCTTTAACCCGGATGGGCTGAAATTGGTTGTCAAGGTAGGCAAGACTTTCTTCGATCATGAAAACGAGAACACCGACCTTACCCGATTCTTCCCGGATAATGGCGATTTCTATGAATTATTCCAATGGGGCAATGACATTCTCATTCCGCTCTACGACCAGAACGACGACGGTGAAATGGATATGCTGGGTATCCTGGGTATCGCTCAGGGTGCGGCCGAATCCTTGGACGAGGATCAGTTGGATGAAGTGAACAGCTTCTCTGAGCGCATAGCCCTGTCGCTCAAAGACCGCCGCCTGCAGGAACAGGTTTTTCAATCCCTGGGAGAATTGTCCAGTCAAGCAGCGTTGATTCAGCAGATGCGTGCCGCCGGCCGATTTGACCAGAGCCAGGTGCTTGCCATCGATGAATCATCCCCCAAAACCGATTTTTCTCAATGGGTCAAAGACGCTTTGACTCATTATTGGGGCGGCCCAAAATTAACCGACAGCCCGTTGATGAAACTTAAAGTGGTGCAGGACAAGACCGAAACTACTGAAGGGAACACGTCCAACGCGCTCAGGTCCATTTTACGAGAGGCCATTGAGCGAACCCGGCCGGAAGGCGAGCGGCGCTTCACCGGTGAATGGGTTTTGTATAATATTCTGGATATGAAGTTTCTGGAAGGCAAGAAAGTGCGCGAAATTGCCCTGCGTCTGGCGATGTCGGAAGCCGATTTATACCGCAAGCAGCGAGTTGCCATCGAAGCGGTCGCTAAAGAAATCAAGGAAATGGAAAATCAAAATGGCGACAAAATCGACTTGTAATAATTTTCACGCTGCATATACAATACCTTTAAGGCATTTATCTGTATAAGCACCTGGGGAGGTGAATTAATGCTAAGCAAGAAAGAGATTTCCATCCCGGAGGGTGAAATCCCTGAAATGCCGGATGAAAGTTGGTGGGCGGCAGTTCTTTCAGACGAGGAGTCATATACTACACCGCGTAAAGAGTCGGGGGCGCGAACGGCGTCTCAGTCCGCTGTAACCGCCATCGATTGGCCTTTTGTTCAACGCCTTTACGAGCAGGATGAAATCGTCAGTCTAAAAGTACACGGGTTCAACCGCGGCGGGTTGCTGGTGCAGGGCTGCGGTGTTCAGGGTTTCGTGCCGGTATCTCACCTGATCGACATGCCCAATACCGCGACCGATGATGAACGCCGCCGAGTTCTGGCTGGGTATGTTGACCGCGACATCGAGCTTAAAGTCATCGAGTGCGAACAGGCGCAGGAGCGCATCGTCCTGTCTGAGCGGGCAGCGCTGGCGGGGGAGGGCAAACGCCGCGTGATCTTTGGAGCGCTGCAGGAAAATGCCATATTAACCGGCAAAGTCACCAACGTGACTGATTTTGGCGTTTTCATCGATCTGGGCGGAGTTGAGGGTCTGATTCATGTTTCAGAATTGTCCTGGGGGCGCGTTCATCATCCCAGCGATGTATTATCCGTCGACGACGAGGTCCAAGTAATGGTCTTACAGGTCTGCGAGGAAAACGCCCGGATTGCGCTCAGCCTCAAACGCATGACGCCGAATCCCTGGGAATCATTAAATATCCGCTACAAACCCGGCGATATCGTTTCAGCAAAAGTCACCTCCACTACCCGCTACGGGGCTTTCGTGCGCCTGGAAGAGGGTGTGGAAGGCTTGATCCACCTTTCGTCCATTAAACTTCCACCCGATTTTGGGCATCTTTCAGATTTTATGGATATCGGTCAGGAGGTGATCGTGCGCATCCTGCACATTGACACCGAACGCCGCCGACTGGGACTTGGCTTAGTTCAAACCGAATGAGTGGAGCATCTCCGCGCAAAAATCAACCGCGCAGCAGGTCAGCGCCGCCGCCTGAACCGGAACCAACATCTCCATCGGTAATGGAGGCGTTAGGACGCGGCTGGCTGCGCCTGGAGCGCTATAGTTGGGATGTGCTGGGAGTCATTTTACTGGCTGCCAGCGCGTTAACGATTCTGGCGTTGTTGAATCTCAGTCAGGGATCATTTATCTCGCCCTGGGGAGCATTCCTTAAGCATTGGACCGGAGCTGGCAGTTATGCCATCATCTTTTTAATGGCATATCTGGGGATCGCTGCCCTGCGCCACCAACCTGAACGCGCCAGCCGCCTGGATCTCGGGCGCGTGTTGGCACTGGAGTGTGTGGTATTTGTCATTATGGCTTTGCTGTCGCTTTTCGGTGGTATGTCGCTCGAACGGGCGGAGGCCGGACAGGACGGCGGGGTGATCGGCTGGGGCTTGGCGCGGCTGGTGTCCTTTTTACTGCCGCTGCCCTGGAGCAGCCTGGTGCTGTTGGCATTACTTTTGTGGTTTGTATTGGCCGGCAGCGGTTTAGGGCGCTGGTTGATATTAAAAATCGAAGACTGGCTATCACAGGAAGGTGACGAAGAATTCGAAGCGGATCTCCCAGCGGAACATCCGTTGCGCGCGGAGGGGAATGCGGTTATGACCCCTGCTGCGGCCCCGGTGTTCATCGTGGACGGTCCGCGCAGCGAGCAGCTGCCGCCGCTCACCCTGCTGGTGCAGGACGAGAAAAATGGCCTGGACGAAGAACGCATTTTGGCGGTGGCGGGAAAAATCGAAAAGACCCTGGCTGAATTTGGCGTGCCCTCGCGTGTGATCGGCTACCGGGTTGGCCCAACCGTCACGCAATTTGCGGTGGAGCCAGGCTTTGTCGATCGCGCTGGGCCAGACGGTCAAACGCAAAAACAAAAAGTGCGCGTATCCCAGATCTCCAACCTTTCCAAAGATCTGGCTTTGTCCCTGGCAGCCGAACGGCTGCGCATCGAAGCCCCGGTGCCGGGTCATTCGTACGTCGGCATCGAAGTGCCCAACACCTCGACCGCATTGGTGCGTTTACGCGCCATAATTGAAGCGCCTGAATTCAAAAACCTGCGCTCGCCGCTGGCATTAGCCCTCGGTCGGGATGTCTCCGGACAGCCAGTGGTGGCTGATTTAACGCGAATGCCGCATCTATTGGTAGCCGGCACGACCGGTTCCGGAAAATCGGTGTGTCTGGCAGCTATCATTACTTGTCTGGTGATGAACAACTCGCCGGAGACCCTGCGGTTGGCAATCCTCGACCCGAAAATGGTCGAACTGATGCGTTTCAATGGCTTACCGCATATCATGGGTAAAGTGGAGACTCAACTGGAACGCATGCTGGCAGTGCTCAAATGGGCGCTGGCAGAGATGGACCAGCGCTACCGGCTGCTCGAATCCGCCCGCGCCCGCGACCTGGATACGTTCAACCGCAAGCAGGAACGGAAGAGACAACCCACTTTGCCGCGCATTGTTGTCCTGGTGGATGAGCTGGCCGACCTGATGATGTCTGCCCCCGACCAGACGGAACATGCGGTGGTTCGCCTGGCGCAAATGGCCCGTGCGGTTGGCATTCATCTGGTGGTGGCTACCCAGCGGCCCAGCACAGACGTGGTGACCGGTCTGATCAAGGCCAATTTTCCGTCCCGCATCGCATTTTCAGTGGCTTCATCCATCGACTCACGCGTCATTTTGGACGTCAACGGGGCTGAATCACTGCTTGGGCGCGGAGACATGCTCTTCCTCAATCCGGAAGTTGGCACGCCGCAGCGTGCACAGGGTGTGCTGCTCAAGGATCAGGAAATTGACGTGGTGATCGATTACTGGAAGAACCAAAAACCGGCTCTTATTGGCGAACAACCGCCGTGGGAAGGGATGGTGCAAGAAGAGAGCGAGGGTGGAGATGATTTGGTGCAGCAAGCGGTCGAGCTGGTGACGAAAGCTCAGCGCGCCAGCGCCTCCCTGCTGCAGCGCCGCCTGCGCATTGGCTTCCCGCGCGCTGCCCGTCTGCTCGACCAGTTGGAGGAGATGGGCATTGTCGGTCCGCCCCTTGGCGGCGGCAAGGACCGCGAAGTCCTGGTCGACCCGGAAGAAGATAACCCGGAAGACGGATATTCCGAAGAATAAGCGGAGCGATTGTGGTAAGATTGCAGGCATTCCGCGATCCGTACGTCATATTGTTATTTGGTCAGGTATTGAATGGATCAACCCGCTCAAAAAAAATCACCCCAAACATTTTCTGACCTCTTGCGCGTGCGCTTTAAGGGAATCCTCGATCCAATAGGCGCCTTTCTCAATAAAATCGGCTTGACGCCGAACACAATGACGCTGCTTGGTCTGGCAGGTCACGTCGGTGCTGCGTACCTGTTAGCCCGCGGTGAAATGGTGTGGGGCGGGGTAGTGGTTCTGTTGATGGGTCCGTTTGATGCCATCGACGGCACCATGGCTCGGCTGCGCGGGAAGGTCTCACGTTTTGGCGGCTTTTTCGACTCGGTCATCGACCGCTATGCCGAGTTGGTCCTTTTTGCGGGTTTACTGGTTTATTACCTGAGCCAACCGGACAGTCTGCCAGTAGTTTTGGTATACGCGGCGGCAGCCGGTTCGGTAATGGTGTCTTATACCCGCTCTCGTGGCGAGACTGCCGGCTTCAATACCACTGCCGGCTTGCTGACGCGGGTTGAACGTTACATTGTGATCGTACTAAGCCTGTTGCTCAACCGCCCGATTTATGCCCTGTGGATTTTGGCTGTTCTGGGCAACATTACTGCCATCCAGCGCATCTGGCTCATTCACCGTCAGGCTGCCGCTGAAAACGATCTTATTTCGTAAACCAGCCGTTGTGCTGGCGAACTTTTCCCAAGGAAGGTTATCAAGATTATGCCAAGCAGTTTTAATATCGGGCCATTGACCATCCATTTATACGGCATTCTGATCATGATTGGTGCATTGGCAGCCGCCTTCTTAGCTGCCAGGCTCGCCAAGCGCCGCGGCATCGACGCCGACGCTGTGTGGGATATGTTCCCCTGGCTGATCATTGGCGGCATTATTGGTGCGCGCCTGTGGCATGTATTGACCCCCCCAGCTTCCATGGTGGAGCAGGGTATCACCACTGGATATTACCTCACCCATCCGCTGGAAGCATTGAGCATCTGGAAAGGCGGTCTGGGCATACCCGGTGCGGTCATTGGGGGAGCGATTGCCTTGTGGATTTATTCTCGCAAGCGTAAGCTGAGTTTTGGCATGTGGACAGATATCATTGCTCCGGGCCTGGCGTTGGCTCAGGCGATCGGCCGCATTGGCAATTATCTCAATCAAGAAGTGTACGGAGCACCCACCAACCTGCCCTGGGCAATCACCATTGACCGTGCGCACAGGCTGCCGGAATATGTTGAGCAAGCCACGTACCACCCATTATTTGCCTATGAAGCCATTTACAACTTGATTAACATGGCATTCTTACTATGGATTGGGAAGAAATTCGCCGGCAAATTACGTACCGGTGATATTTTCCTGACCTACCTGGTTATTTACCCGGTTGGCCGCTTCTTCCTGGAATTTTTGCGACTGGATCCCTCACCTGTGGCGGGGGTTAATATCAACCAGACCATCATGGCAGTAATCGCAGTAGCTGCTGCAGCGATGCTCATTTTCCGCAGGCGCAAACCGGAAGCAGCAGCTGTACCCGCCGCTGAGCCGGCCGACCAGTAATATCGTCCGAATAGCAATCCGTTGTTTTACGAAAGCGCGAAATTATTTTCGCGCTTTTTTTGCGATTGTCACCACCCGTTCAAAAACGGTTCCCACTCAGCATATTCATTCAAATGCCGGCCAAACACGTATATCGCTGAACTGGGCGGCTCGATCGGGTTATGCCTTAAATTCATGTTTGCTTCAGCCGGCTGGCGTCCGCCTTTGCGGTGATTACAGGCAGCGCAGGCAGTTACTACATTGCCCCAGGTATGCTTACCGCCCAGGTGGCGCGGCACCACATGGTCGATGGTTAAATCGAGGGAGCGTTTGCCGCAATATTGGCAGGTGAAGTTGTCGCGCCGGAAAATCTCACGCCGGCTTAGCCTTACGCGGGTATGCGGCCGGTGCACCATGTTCTGCAGCCGGATGATCGAAGGACGCGGGAAGGTACTGTTGATCGAGTGGATGACCCCCCGACCGTTGACCACCAGTGCTGCCCGCTCAGCCAGTATCAAACCAACCGCTCGCCGCAGATTACACACGTTGATCGGCTCGAAGTTTGCGTTGAGAACCAGCACACTCTCGGTCATTTTGAACTCTTGCGGCTGATTATAGCATGAGTATTCTTCTGACATTTGTGAATAGGAGGCGTTAGTGTTACCATCAATTTGATAATTGGCCAATAATCCATAGCCGTACCGGCGGCTATGAAAAAATAATCCAACATTGCCACAAGGAGGATGGGATGCACATCTTGATTGCTGGAGGGAGTGGATTAATCGGAACTGCCCTATCGAAGCATTTGCTGGCAGAGGGCCATTCAGTGACGGTTCTCAGCCGTAATCCTCAAGCTCATTCAGCCTTGCAAGGCGTGACGATGGTGCGCTGGGATGGTAAAACTAAGGAAGGTTGGGGCCATTTGCTCAATGAAACAGATGCCGTGGTCAACCTGGCCGGTGTCAATTTAGGCGGCGGATTGTGGACCAAAAACCGCAAAGCGAAGTTGATCGGAAGCCGCTTGAACGCCGGCGCTGCCATTGTAGCAGCCTTCCAGGCAGCTGAACATAAGCCGGAGGTGTTGTTACAGGCTGCAGCCAACGGCTATTACAGTCCTTCAGGGGACAATATTCTGACTGAGTCCGACCCGCCGGGGACTGGCTTTCAAAGCGACCTTTGTCAACGCTGGGAGCAATCAACGCAGCCGGTTGAAGCCATGGGAGTGCGGCGGGTAGTGACTCGCTCAGGCGTTGTATTCGCCCGCGGAGCCCTGCTGTTGAATATGTTCCTGCTGCCGTTCCGTATGTTCGTCGGCGGTCCAATCGGCAGCGGTCGGCAATATCTTCCCTGGATTCATGTTGACGATGAAGTGGCTGCGTTTAAATATTTATTGACGAATCAGGAAACCTCTGGCGCCTATAACTTGATGTCGCCGCAGCCTGTACGCAATGCTGAACTTGGCCACGCCATCAGCCGGGTACTGAAGCGCCCTTACTGGTTCCCAGTGCCAGGCTTTGCATTGAAATTGGTTCTAGGCAAAATGAGCAGTGTGGTGCTGGACTCCTGGCGCTGTATGCCCGCTCGTTTGACCGAGTCCGGTTTTCAATTCAAATTTCCCGACGTAGAAGCAGCCTTGCGGGATTTGCTTCGTATGAAGTGATGGTTTTATTTGTTATTATTGCGGATTGAGCGCTGAGGACATTAATGCCCGCCCAATTTCAATCGCGCGGTCCGGGTTGCCTTCCTCGAGAATCAGCGCCAGCACCAGCGGCGACCCGGGCCAGGAATCAATGGTGGCGCTGACGTACCAGGTCAACGGTTTGCCATCATCGGTTTGCGCCAGCCCGACCGCATCCCATACCGGTAATCCACTGACTGATCCAGCCGTTAATCCTTCCGGGCTGGCGTATGAATTAATCGACGGTATCCCGCTTCCGGAAGGCAAAACCACCCAACCTTGATGAGGTGTGTGGACAGCCGAAGCTAATCGTGCTGATGGGCGGGTGCCGCCGTTACTCAACTGCGCAGCAGCCAGAGCGACCTGGAGTGGGGTAACTTTAATGCCGGATTGCCCGAGTGAAGCCAGGACCTCATCGGTGATGGGTTGGTCCAGCGATGGCACTGAAGATGGAAGCTCAAAGTCGGGGGTGGTGTAGAAGCCAAATTCTTCCATTAATGCCTGGATCTGGCTGGCTGACAGGCGGCTGCCAAGTTCAACCAGCGCTCCCGGACAACCCGAACCGATGGCACTCTCCCAGGTGAGTGGGGTTTGGGGCGACTGGGCACAGTTGAGCATTTTGCCTTCCAATGTATACGTCAGTGAGCCTGAGATCCCGTTCGCCCCCGGTTGTGCCTGGGCATACAGGAACGGCCCAAGGATTGCTCCGGGCGGGTATGAGCCTTGAGTCACCCGATTCAACAGCGGAGCCTGCGGGTCAGCACGCCACGCCTCCCAATTTTCGGTCATTTGATTGGGGTCAAAGGAGGGTTGTGAGGAAATTGCCAACACCTCTCCGCTCTCACGGTTGAGTATCACCGCGGCGGCAACTGACCCGGCCAATTGATTGTCTGTAAATACCTGCAAATCAAGGTCAATGGAAAGCCGCACATCCATTCCAGGCGGCGGTTGGCCGTAAATCCACTCCGCCAGCCAAACCGTAGAAGCCGCATTGCCCTGGAGACCGGTGAGATAGCCATCCAGGCTGGCTTCCAGCCCGCCTTTGCCGAAAATCGGATCTGAATAACCGATGGTTGTACCCAAAGCCGGGTATTCCAGAATGCGGGTGTAATTCCCCGATTGACCCTGTGTGATCGCGATGGGCGTGTTGGAGCGGTCCAACAGCGACCCGCGTGGAACATAGCGTGAATGAACGGTCCAGCGCAGGTTGTCCGTGCGGAATTGAAGGTCATCTGACCGCACCACCGCCCACCAACCGGCGATCAACCCCAGGGCCATCAATGCCCCAGCCAAAATCGCTCCGGTCACCAAATAGGGGCGCAGTCTTGGCAGTTCTGGCGGAACGGTTTCTTCCGAACTACTGACGACCAGCAGTAACCCCATGGCGAAGAAACTAGTGACAAGGGAAGAACCCCCATAGGAAACAAATGGCAGTGTAACGCCAGTTAACGGCAGCATGCGTAAATTGCCGCCAATGATCAAAATGGACTGGATTCCAAAATAACAACCCAAACCGGCTGCCAGAAAACGGTGAAAATTGTTGGCTGCCCGCATGGCGATGGTAAACGTGCGAAAAATCAGCATTGCGATCAACAGCAGCAGGCCAACCAGCCCGAGCAGCCCGGACTCCTCCGCGATGGCAGCAGCGATAAAATCCGATTGGGCAACAGGAACTAATCCCGGGCTGCCAAGACCGGGTCCGGTACCAAAAATTCGACCGGTCGCAATCGCCAGGAAGGATTGCACCAATTGGTAAGAACTTCCGCCGGCATCCAACCACGGGTTCAACCAGGTGTCCACCCGTAGATGGATAACCGGAAAGGTAACATAACCCGCAATTCCAGCGCCGATCAGCAGCATCAGCGCAATGACCAGCACCCGGTGCCGCGCCGACGCCAGATACACCACGATGGTGTAAATGGCGATGATCAAAGTGGCAGTCCCAAGGTCACGCTGTGCCACCAACAGAGCCGTAACTACGGCTGCCAGCACGATGGTGGGGGCCAACAGTTGAGGCAAGCTGAGGGTGACGTACACCTGCCCGGCCAGATATGCCGCCAGATAGATAATGAGAAGCAGCTTAAGGGGTTCGGAAGGCTGAAGATACAGCCCGCAGCAACCAAGCCACAACCGCGGTCCATCACCGCTCGGGTATGAACCGAATATAAACGTCAGGGCGGTTAATCCCAGCCCAATAGACAACCAGATATATTTGTAGCGGCGCAACAGGTCGACCAACAGCGGAAAACGCAGCAAAACATAGATGATGATACAACCGATCATCAACCATAAAGTCTGGCGCATTCCAAAGTTGTTGTCCAGGCGCCAGATGGTGAGCAATCCCCATCCGGTCAGCAGGCTTGAGATTGGCAGCAGATAAGGATCATGGTCCGGCAGGAGCCGGTTGAGCTGCCGGTAGAGCAGTGAAAACCCCACCAGCCATCCCAAGAATCCCAGCCAATGCTGCCAGCGGTAATCCGCAGCCCAGGAATGGACCCGGACCGCCGGAGAAAGCGTCAACACCGCGGCGTACAGGAATAGAAAAATTGCCGCGATCATCATCAAACGCCGCTGGAGATCATCTTTCATGGAACCGGAAGAGGGAAAGAGGAAGCTCACTCGCTCAAATATTTTTCCACCAGGACGCCAAGCTTTTGCCGGGCTTCCGGTTTGATGTGCGCCCGGTTGGTGATGATGGCATCTGCCAGCGCATGGGTGCAGTTGCAATCATTTTGCTCAGGCAGCATCCCTACCAGATTGGCGATCGTTTGGTTGGCTTTTTCAGCGTTTTGACCGAGGGTTCGCACCACCATGTCCACGCTGACCGGCGCTTCGGTGACATGCCATACGTCATAATCGGTGATGTGCGCCAGTGTGGCGTAACTTAATTCGGCTTCCCGGGCTAAAAATGCTTCAGGGCAGGCGGTCATGCCGACGATGGTAATACCCCAGGCGCGAAACAAGTTTGATTCACCCCGTGTGGAAAAACGCGGTCCTTCAATGGTGATAAAAGCGCCGCCTTTATGTACATTGGCGCCGCTTTGGTCTGCGGCAGCTACCAGCAGCGTCGATAGTTCATTGCAGAAGGGGTCGGCCACCCCCACATGCACGACCAGACCGTCGCCAAAGAAAGAAGATTTCCGCCCGCGTGTGAAGTCGACTAGCTGATCCGGCACGACCATATGCCCGGGCTCGAAATCATGCCGCAACGAGCCGCAGGCGCTCACGCCTACCACATACTGAACTCCCAGGGCTTTAAGCGCATAAATATTGGCCCGATAATTCACTTCAGCCGGTAAAAGCGTGTGACCAATGCCGTGGCGGGCTAAAAAAGCCACCCTGCGCTGGTTCAAGGTACCGATCGCAATCGGAGAGCTGGGTTTGCCGAACGGAGTGTCAAGTTCGATCGTCTCCACGTCGGTCAACCCTGTGAAATTGTAGAATCCGGAGCCCCCGATTACGCCAAGAATAGGTTTTTCAAGCATGTTCGATCCTATGAATGTCTTTATTTCGATTGAGATGTGGGTTGTTATTCTTTTGCTGAAATTTCGACCTTCATAACCGTCTGCCCAACGCGGAGTTCGTCGCCGGAAACCAGCACAGTCATGGTGTGCACCGGTTCGTCATTGAGGAAGGTGCCGTTGGTTGATTTTAGATCCTCCACCCACCATTGATTGTGTCGGAAAGCCAGCCGTGCATGCCGTCCGGATACTGTATCATCGATTATTGGCAAGGTGGAGGTTAGCTCGCGCCCGATGAAAATTTCGGACTTGTGAAAGCTGGTTGGCTCAAATTCATCCATCCCGATGCGGGTGAGCGTGATGGTTGGCGCTTTTTGGGCCGCTAAAATCAGCGTTTGAACGCGCAGGTCGCGCCACAGCGTATACAGAGCCCATCCGAGGAAGGCGTAGAGGGCGGTTGCCAGGAAGATACGAAGGATGAGAACAACGATTCCGCTCATAGGTTATGTGACTTTAGGGGTTCAGTTGGGCAGGCGATGTGCCGGTGCTGCGCGGTGCAGCGGGTGTTTCCTGACCGAAGATCAGGTTGACCCCGGCGATGGCGATAACATCTCCCGGCCGCAGGCTGTGGTTGGTGATCCGGTGTCCGTTGACGTAGGTGCCGCCGGTGGAATTAAGGTCGAACAGGATACATTCGCCGTGGACGATGCGGATCTGGGCGTGGTCGCGCGAGACCCGCGGGTCAGCCACCACCAGGTCATTGTCCTCGCGCCGGCCAATGTTGGTGACCGTGTTGCTCAACGGGTAGGTCTTGCTGCTCTCGAAAATCAGGTAGGGGCCGGTCCACTGATCGGTTTGTGGGGCTTCCAAAGGGTCAGCATCCGGGGTTAAAACAGCCGTCGAATTGACCTGCACTTCCTGAAAAGTGAGTACCAGCCGCAGGTTTTTCTGGTCGATGTCGGAATCCGGAATAAATCGAATTTCAGGTTCCCGGTCAAAGCTGCGTCCACTTTCCACGGTCATATCCAGCAGCGCGCGTTTCAACCAGGTGACCCATTCTGGGTGAGCCTCCCAGGCTTTGCAATTCTCAGGATGCATAAACAGGTTTAAGCAGTCTGGCAGCGGCTCGTTTAAGCGGTTGTCCAGCTCAAGCTGAGTCCGCGCTGTCGAAATCACCGCAGCTGCCAGGCGAGGCTGATTGTTATGCCAGGGCAGGCGATTCAGGCTGTTCTCGATGATGGCCTGCAGCCGGTTTTCGAGGCGGTCGAATTGAGAACTCATATCTTATAATTATAAAGCGAGTTTTGAGGTTCTGACGATGCGATCCGGTTTTGAGGAAATCCAGCATACTGCCGATTGGGCGCTCAAAGTATGGGCGCCGGATTTTGCCTGCCTGCTCGAACAGGCGGCGCTGGGTATGAACCAGTTGATGGGTGTGGCGGTCGACCCGACCCAGTCAATCGAGCGCAAACTGACCCTTACCGCAGATGATCGGGAAAGTCTGCTGGTTGCGTTTTTGAACCGGATTCTGTACGAAATGGAAATGGACTCCATCGGGTTTGACCACTTTGACATCCTGGTGGATGGATTGCAGATAAATGCTCACCTCACAGGTGGTAAACTGTTGGAACTGCAGAAGAGGGTCAAGGCTGTAACATATCACAATTTGATGATCCGCGCGGCCGCGAATGGGCTGGAAACCACCATTGTAATGGATGTTTAAGTGCGACTTTGCCCGGCAGGGATGCAGCTTTGAGATTGGCGAAACATGATCCGGTTGCAGAATATTAAGCAGATCAGTGAATACGAGTGGGAAATTCCGCGCACATACCGACCGGATATGCGCGTAGCCGTACGCTTGTTCGTCACCCGCCGCCTGCTGGAGGATGCGCTGGGCGACCAGTCGCTGGAACAGGCTGTCAACGCAACCACGCTCCCAGGTGTGATGCAGCCGGTGGTTGTCATGCCGGATATGCATCAGGGGTATGGCTTTCCCATTGGCGGGGTGGCTGCCACCCGGCTTCCAGACGGGGTTATCTCGCCGGGAGCCATTGGATACGACATCAACTGCGGCGTGCGCCTGTTGGGCTCACGAATTGAATTGGATGACGTTATAACCCGCCTGCCTGATCTGGCGAATGCCCTTAATCGCAATTGTCCCAGCGGGGTGGGGGTCGAAGGCGCCTATCGCTTGAAAGAAGTGGAGCTAGAGCATGTGTGCCGGCTGGGAGCCCGCTGGGCGTTGAAAAAAGGCTTAGCCAGCGAACAGGATTTGCTGCGCACCGAAGAAGGCGGCTGCCTGGACGGCGCGGATCCAGCTAAAGTCAGTTCACAGGCTAAAAAACGGGGCTTGGGACAACTGGGCACATTGGGAGCTGGCAACCACTTTATTGAGGTGGATGTCGTCGACCAAATCTTTGACCTGCCTGCTGCCAGGGCCATGGGATTGCAGGAAGGTTGTTTGACCCTGCAAATCCATTGCGGTTCGCGCGGCTTTGGCCACCAGATTTGCACTGATTTTGTCCACGACCTGCAAAGCGCAGTGCATCGTTACGGCATTACGCTGCCAGACCGCGAGTTGGTGTGTGCGCCGCTCAACAGCCCGGAAGGGCGGGATTATCTGGCAACCATGCGCGCTGCGGCCAATTATGCCTTCTGCAACCGCCAACTGCTGGCCTACGCGGCCCGGAATGCTTTTGAAGAGGCTCTGGCAGGTCAGGTAAAGTATTGGCAGCTTCACCAGATATATGATATCGCCCACAACATGGGCAAGATCGAGACCCATGAGGTGGATGGGAAGAGCGTCAAGGTGTGCGTGCACCGCAAAGGCGCGACGCGCGCCTTTGGTCCCGGCGCACCTGAGCTGCCGGATGTTTACCGTGCCATTGGACAGCCTGTGCTGGTGCCGGGCAGCATGGGCACCGCCTCCTGGGTGCTGGTTGGCACCGCCGACAGCATGGCGCGCTCCTGGGGCTCCACCTGTCACGGCGCCGGGCGGGTGATGAGCCGCTCGCAGGCGAAACGCGAAATCCGCGGCGACCGGCTGCTAAGTGAATTGGAATCCAGCGGCATCATCATAAAAGCTGGATCGTTGTCTGGTTTGGCTGAAGAAGCGCCGCGAGCGTATAAGGATGTCGACGAGGTGGTGGAGACGGTGCATGCTGCCGGCATTGCTCGCAAGGTCGCCCGGCTGCGTCCGCTGATCGTCATCAAGGGATAAAAAAGGTGTGAAATCGCGTTCCGATTTCACACCTTTTGGTTTACCGCTCCATCGAGACGACCTGGCTTTCCCATCGGTGCCAGCCGCCAAAACGTTCCTCGAGAATTTTTCGACCCTCGCCCGGGCAATGAATTCCGGCCAACTCCAGGTCGGCATCCACCATGATTTTCACCAGCTCGTGGAAACGCACCTGGGGCTGCCAGTCGAGCAGCCGGTTGGCGCGCGACGCATCTGCCAGCAGGTAATCCACTTCGGTGGGACGGAAGTAGCGCGGATCAATGCGCACGTAGTCCTCCCATTTCATACCGGCGTAACCAAAAGCTTCTTCCAGGAACTCGCGCACGGTATGCGCTTCGCCGGTGCCAATGACGTAGTCATCGGCTTTGTCCTGCTGCAGGATCATCCACATGGCTTCTACAAATTCGGGTGCGTAGCCCCAGTCGCGTTTGGCATCCAGGTTGCCTAGGTATAAATGTTCCTGCCTGCCGGCTTTGATGGCGGCTACTGCCCGGGTGATCTTGCGGGTAACAAAAGTCTCGCCGCGCCGAGGTGATTCATGGTTGAACAAAATGCCATTGCTGCCGAAAATACCGTAGCCTTCACGATAATTCCGTGTGACCCAGTATGCGTACACCTTGGCGGCAGCATACGGGCTGCGCGGCTCAAACGACGTAGCTTCATTTTGCGGAGGCTTGGCTCCGCCGAACATCTCGCTGGACGACGCCTGATAAAACCGCTCTTCGAATCCGCTCTTACGCACCGCTTCCAAAATGCGAATGGTGCCCAGTCCGGTGACGTCGCCAGTGTATTCCGGCATATCGAAGCTGACGCGCACATGGCTTTGTGCCGCCAGGTTATAAATTTCATCCGGACGGACGTTGTAAATAATGTTTGAGATAGTTTCCGCCACCGAGATGTCGCCGTAATGCAAGTGCAACTTGACTTCACCGCCGTTGGGATGCGGGTCGTGGTAGATGTGGTCGATGCGGCGGGTGTTGAAGGTGCTGGCGCGGCGAATAATCCCGTGGACTTCATATCCTTTGTGCAGCAGCAGCTCTGCCAGGTAAGAACCATCCTGGCCGGTGATGCCGGTAATTAGCGCTTTTTTCAAGTCATGCCTCCTGGGGTGATGGCAGCCCAAAAATTGGGGACGGTAGAGCCATCCAATAGGCAAGTATAAAGGAGGGAGGCGGAACTGTCAATTAACATTAAATAATACGAGGGTGTCCAACCGGACACCCTCGTTCTAGCTGACTTAATTAACCTTCCACCGTTGCCGGCTCTTCCTTTTTCTTCTTCACTTCTTCTGCTTTAGTGAAGACCAGTTGTTTGTTTTCCGTATCCAGGTCCACGATGACGGTGTCGCCTTTATCAAACTGGCCTGCCAGGACGCTGATCGACAGCGGGCTTTCCACATGCTTTTGCAGTGCACGGCGCAGCGGCCGGGCGCCAAAGCCGGGATCAAACCCGACCTCGGCCAACCAGTGGACAGCCGCCTCGGTGATGGAGACATTCAAACCGTGCTCAGCCAACCGTTCGCGAACTTCCTGCATCTGCAGATCGACAATCTTGTACATCTGCTCGATCGACAGCGGTGAGAACATGATGATCTCATCAATACGGTTGAGGAACTCCGGCCGGAAGGTAGTTTTCAACGCCTTCTGGATCTTTTCGTGCTGGGCGCGGTCCTCATCAGAGCTGTTGTCCTGCAGGAAGCCCAGGGTGCCACCCTGGCGCACAAATTCGGTGCCAAGGTTGCTGGTCATGATTAAGACGGTATTGCGGAAGTCCACCACCTGACCTTGCCCGTCCGTCAGCCGGCCATCATCCAGGATCTGCAGCAGCGCATTCCACACCTCGGGATGAGCCTTCTCGATTTCATCGAACAAGATCACGCGATACGGGCGGCGGCGTACGGCTTCAGTCAGTTGACCGCCTTCCTCGTAGCCAACATAGCCCGGAGGAGCGCCGAACAGGCGGGAAACGGTATGCTGCTCGCGGTATTCACTCATGTCCAGGCGCACCATGGCTTCCTCGTCGCCGAACATGAACTCAGCCAGCGCTTTCGCCAGCTCGGTCTTGCCGACGCCGGAGGGGCCGATGAAGATAAACGAACCAATCGGACGGCGCGGATCTTTGAGCCCGGCACGGGCGCGGCGAATGGCATCTGAAATGGCTTTAATGGCCTCTTCCTGGCCGATTACGCGCTCGGAAAGCCGCTCTTCCATGTGCAGCAAGCGGTCCGCTTCCGATTCCAACATTTGGCTGACGGGAATGCCGGTCCACTGCGCCACGACCTGGGCAATGTCATTGACATCCACCACTTCATCCAATTTGTGCTCGGTCTCCCATTTGTCCCGCAGTTCGTTGAATTCCTCTTCCATGCGCAGGCGATCGGCCTTCTTGCGGGCAGCGCGTTCGTAATCGCGCTCGACACCGGCCTGTTCTTCTTCCGCGGCCAGTTTATCCAGCTCGGTCTTTCTGTCTTTCAATTCAGGCGGCAGCGAAAACAGTGCCACGCGCAGTTTTGCCGCGGCCTCATCCATCAAGTCAATGGCCTTGTCCGGCAAGCGCCGGTCGGTCACATACTTGGAAGATAAGCGGGCAGCAGCCGTCAGAGCCTCGTCGGAGAAATGAACTTTGTGATGGGCTTCATAGCGGTCGCGCAGGCCAAACAACATCTTGATGGTGTCATCAATAGAAGGCTCTTCCACATAAACGGGTGCAAAACGCCGTTCGAGCGCCGAGTCCTTTTCGATATGTTTATGGTATTCATCCAGCGTGGTGGCGCCGATGCATTGCAGTTCGCCGCGCGCCAGGGCTGGTTTGAGCATGTTGGAGGCGTCCATGGCGCCTTGTGCGGCGCCGGCCCCCACCACGGTATGCAGCTCATCGATGAACAGGATGATTTCACCTTCGGAGCGTTGCACCTCTTCGATGGCGGCTTTCAGCCGTTCCTCGAACTCGCCGCGGAAGCGGCTGCCGGCGATCATGGCGCCCAGGTCAAGCGAAGTGACGCGTTTGCCCATTAGAATTTCAGGAACATCATTGCTGGCAATTTTTTGTGCTAACCCCTCAACAATGGCGGTTTTGCCCACACCAGCTTCGCCGATCAGTACCGGGTTGTTCTTGGTGCGGCGCGAAAGAACTTGCATCACCCGTAAAATCTCTTTATCGCGGCCAATAACGGGATCCAGCTTACCTTCACGGGCCAGTTGCGTCAGATCTCGCGAGTATTTTTCCAGGGTGCGATAGCGTGTCTCGGCCTGCGGGTCAGTCACACGTTGACCGCCGCGCAGCTGCATGACAGCGTCCAGCACACGTTCGCGGGTAATGCCGGCGCCTTCCAGCAAGCGGGCAGCCGGTGTATTGCGCTCGCTCAGAATCGCCAGGAAGATATGTTCCGTCGAAATGTACTCGTCTTTCAACTTGCTGGCTTCTTCATTTGCCAGGTCCACGATGCGCTTTACGCGCGGGGTGATGAATATCTGCCCGGCGCCTCCGCCAAAAATGCTGGCTTTCGGGCTGGTGCGCAGGATATAGTCGAGCCGTTCGGCCAGGGTGGCCGGGTCAACCTTTAAAATCTCTAGTATTTGCGGAATCACGCCCTGGGGTTGCTCGATCAACGCCAGCAGAATGTGCTCGCTGTCGATCTGGTTGTGCCCGTAACGCTGGATGATCTCCGCGGCGCGTTGGGCAGCTTCCTGGGCGCGTTCTGTAAATCGGTCAAATCGCATCATAAGGGTATTGTCCTTGGTAATTTAATCTAATGAACCTAAAGGATTATAGCATTTTGAGATTAACAAAAACCATGCGAAACATAAGAGGAATATAAGCGATTTCGGCTTTTCCCTCTTGGTAACATCCTGCAAGTTTGGTGCCTATGCCTGATAAACGATGCGGCCTTCCGCCATGGTCGTTCGGACGTTGAGATCGGCATCCAGCAGGACCAGGTCGGCGTCGTGACCGGCTTCCAGCACGCCCTTTTGATGGGCAATCCCGATGGCGCGGGCAGGCGTCAGGCTGACGACCGGCCAAATTTCAGAAAGCGGCCGCCGCACATTGGCAGAAAAATTCTTAAGCGCCTGGTCCAGGTTCAACAGACTGCCGGCCAGGGTCCCATCCGTCAGGCGAACACTGTCGCCCATGACGATGACTTTACGCTGATCGTGGTCGTATTCACCATCCGGTAAACCGCTAGCGCGGGTGGAATCAGATACCAGCAGCATGCCGTATGCACCTTTAGCCTGGAATAAAATTTGCTGCGCGGCCGGATGAACGTGTATATTATCGGCAATCAACTCGCAGCGCAGTTCAGGCATGGTCAACCCCGCACCGACCACCCCCGGTTGACGGTGATGCAGCGCACCCATGGCGTTGAAACAATGGGTCAAATGCCGTACCCCATGCGAGACAGCCACCTGCATTTCTTCATAGGTTGCCGCCGTATGCCCGGCAGACACGGTGATTCCGTTGCGGGTGCATTCTTCAATCATCCACAAGTTTTCCGGATTTTCTGGGGCTAAAACCACCACCCGTACCATCTCATCTGCCAGAAATTTTTGCGCAGTCTCCCGGTCAGATGCCGAGCGGATTTGACTATGAACCTGAGCGCCAGCCCGATTCGGATTGAGGTAGGGACCTTCCAGGTAGGCTCCGATCAGGGTTGCCCCGCCGGCAATTTGCCCGTAAACCTTGCGAATGGCTTCCAATGCCCGGCTGATTTCAGCGTCCGGCGCGGTCCAGGTGGCAGCCAGGAAGGAGGTCACCCCGTGCTGGGCCAGATGGCGGGCAATGGCCTGCAATCCATCCTGAGAGGCATCCATGACATCATGACCAAGCGCTCCGTGCACGTGCATATCGATGAACCCGGGCAGCAAATCCAAACCCTGAGCGTCGATTACCTGAAGATCATCTGCCAGAATCGCGGCGGGCGGCGAATCATTGCCAAGCGCAGCAATTGACCGACCCTCAACCAACAGCCAACCGGGTTCGAAAACCGTGGTTGGGCTAAAAACGCGTGCATTTTGAAAAAGAATTTTATCCATCAGCGCTCATTGCTCTCATTCGAAGAATGACCTCATTTTAGCATCCTGTGACCGGTTTGGGGACGGACTCCCTTTGACCAGAGCCAGTTGTTTATACGCATGACAACACTTGAATGACGGTGTAAAATATTCGATATGAATGGACCTTACCACTTCTATAGCCCGAACATTCGACCGCTCTTAAAACGCAAAGACCTGTCCGCGGTTGCCAACCTGGTTGAGACCTGCTTCGCGGATACCATGGACCCGGACGGCCGCGATTACATTCAACATTTGCGCTTTCTGGCGCAAGGCCACACCGGCTGGGGAACCAATCCGTTTGCCGAGGTCCAGTTGCCCGTGCAGGGCTTTTTGTGGGAGGAAGACGGGTTGATTGTCGGTAATCTGACCCTGATTCCGTTCAGCAGCCGGGGATCGCGTTATTATTTGATTGCCAATGTCGCCACGCATCCCGGCTACCGCCGGCGCGGGATTGCCCGTAAATTGACGCTGACAGGCCTGGAGTATGCCAAATCGCACGGCGCGGTGTCAACCTGGCTGCATGTGCGGGATGATAACCTGCACGCTCAGGACCTTTACCTCAATCTAGGGTTTTCCGAACGCCTGCGGCGCACCCTTTGGCAGGCGGATACGTATATAGATCCGGAAGCGCCTGCGAGCCTGGACGGTGTGCAAATTGGTAAGCGCCATACCCGCGACTGGGCTCAACAATCGGCCTGGCTGGACCGGATTTACCCGCCGGAAGTTGCCTGGAACTTGCCGCTCAACAAAAGCCGACTGCAGCCTGGATTTTTCCGGGAGTTGCAGCTGGCGATGTCTGGCGAACAAGTAGCACACCTGGCAGCCCGCAAGAGCGGCGAGTTGATCGGATTGGTAACCTGGGAGCCGACACGGATGTATGCCGATACGCTGTGGCTGGCGACCGAGCCGAACTGCGAAGATGAAGCTGTCCGTGCGCTGCTGCCAGGGATTCGCCGGGCGCTGCACCGCAAACGCCCATTGATTGTCAATTACCCGAGCGGGCGAGCGCAGGCAGCCTTCGAACAAAGCGGATTTCAACCGCACATGACGTTGATCTGGATGGAAGCCGGTTTTTCAACCTTAGGAGGATGACATGAGATTTATCATACGTTTGCTGATTAACGCCGTTGGTCTGTATGCCGCAGTTTATCTGCTTGGCGGGACCTATATTTTTCCGGAATCAACCAATTGGATCAGCTTTCTTTGGTTGGCGCTGATCTTCGGGTTGGTTAACGCCATCATTCGGCCGTTGCTGATGGCAGTCAGCTGCCCGATCCTTATTCTCACCCTTGGGCTCGGGACATTGCTGATCAATACCGCCATGTTCTGGCTGGCAGGCGTGATCGGAACCCAGTTTGGCGTTGGCTTCACCGTCAACGGCTTTGTTGGGGCTTTCCTGGGAGCGTTGGTGGTGAGTGTGGTCAGCTTTATTTTGAGCTTGTTCTTCAATAAAAACAAATAAGCACTAAACCCGGAAAATGATAATTACAACAAAACTTCCTCCCCTATTTTTAGGGGAGGAAGTTTTTTATACCATTACTCGCGAAAGTCGCAGCTATAAGAGCATGGCAAGACGGGAATTATTAGTCGGTCACGGCGCAAAAAGCCTTGCACTTGGGGTCGTAGGGTGGGTGCCGGTTTTGCACCCACCAATCTCGGTTGTAAGGGTGAGGCAAAAACGAAATCAATAATCGATCATGGCGCTTTAAGCCTCGCCCTCAGCCTGCATGGTCAAGAGATCCTGGGCGAGGCTTAAGGACTACTTTCCGGATCAATTACTTATCCCTGCCTCGCCCTTACAGGTGTTGCACGAACCTGACGTCATTAAATCAAACGGGAGGGCCTGGAAGCCCTCCCCTACGTCCAATTGATGGTTGTTGAGGTGTACTAACTATCAAAAATTACTCGGTTGGAACGGTGAACCCCAGCAGCAGGTTATTTCCAGCGTCGCTGACCCATACTCTGCCTTCTGCATCTACCTCGATGCCAGACGGCAGGCCAAAACCATCCGAGCTTGGGCTGTAATCACCCCAGCCGCGCACAAACTGACCTTCGCCGGTGAATTCCAATACGCGGTATCCTTCGGGATCAGTGAAGAACACATGACCATCCTGGTTAACCGCGATATACGGTTTGTTTTCCAGCGAGGTGCCGTACCAGGCTGAAACTTCCCAGGAACGGACCAGTGTGCCTTGCAGGGTTACTGGATCGATGGTAAACACTTGCACCCGTTGATTCCAGGTGTCGGTGATGAAAATTTCATCCTGCGCACTGATGGCAATGCCGACCTGTTCGTCGAATTGGCCTGGGTCAAAACCCGGGGTGCCAAACTGAGTCACAAAAGTGCCGTCCTGATTGAATACCACCACGCGCTTGTTGCCAGTATCGGTTACATACAGCCGTCCCTGCGAGTCAAAGGCCAGGTCGCGCGGACCCCAGAAGGCATCCGGCGCTTCACCCTGGCCAAAATAACCCCACATCTGGACAAATTGCCCGTCTGCGGTGAACTTCTGGATACGGTGATTCCAGGTATCGGCAACAAACACCGACCCGTCTGGTGCGATCGCAATGCCCCACGGCTCATAGAACGTACCACCCGGCGCCTCACCGACCTGCAGGTTGCCAAAACTGCCCCAGGCGATCTCAAAATCGCCGGCAGCATTGAATCGTTGAATCCGGTTGTTGCGCGAATCCGCCACATACACAGAACCATCCGCGGTGAAGGCCATACCGCGCGGCGCCTGGAATTGGCTGGTTTGCGTGCCAGACGCCCCCAGGATACGGTCCGGCGTCAAAGCGATCATGCCCTGGACATACGGATCGATTTGTTCCTGGGTCGGGATTTCCGGCGATGCGCCGTAGTTCCAGATCTGAGCGATGATGTCTTTGCGCACATACATTCTCAGCTGCTGGGATGGATCCCAATTAGCCAGCGTCAAGTTGCTGCGGCCGCTGACAGCCGCATATTCGGTGTAATCCCGGTTGAGCCAGATCTGGAACAGCGCCGATCGCATTTCCGGCAATTTCAGCGCGTCAATGATGCGCTGCCAGGTCAGGTTGTAATAGTCCTGCATCGGCCACCACAGGCGGTTATATTCAAAATATACGTAGTTGCCGCGTGTGACCGAATCCAGCTTGCCCCAATTCTCTTGCCCGGCGATGATGATCGGGTTGTTCTGCAGGTCGCGCGTGGGGTTGTTGGCGAAATAGCGTTTGTTGGGGAAGTGGCGGAAATACCACCAGAACGGGTAGTTGGCATCAGCGTCATAGGCCACGGCAATGTCCAACCCGCGCGTGGTGCGCCGCGAGATTTCTTCCACCTGCGCCAGGATATCCTTCGGACCACGTGCGGCATGGGCAAACACCAGGAATTCTTTGGCGGTGTCGTAGTTTTGATAGTTGGCGGTGGACGCGGTACGCGCCGTCAAAACCACCAACACCGCCGTGAACACCACGGTCGCGATGTGCAACACCTCGCTGGAAGACCACTGGCTGAGCAGCTTGAGGATGCCCCAGGCAGAGAGTCCCAGTCCAATTGCAGAAAAGATGAACAAACTGGTCGAGCGCAGCTCTTCGAGCGTGTTACCCTGGAAGGGTTGTTGGTTCCCGAGGACGGAGCCCAGTACACCTCCTAGACTGGTGATGAATACCGGCAGCAAGAGAAGCGCCACCCAGCCGTAATTCTCTTTGAGCCGCTGCCAGGGGGTACGGTCAACCAGGTAGCCAAATCCCCAGCCGGCAGCCAGCAACATGGGCAGCGCAATGTGAACCGTCAACCAGGGCATGCGTTCACCAGCCATGGTATAGGCGAACAGAGCAGAAGCCGACCAAAAGATCAACAGCGCCAGCACCGGCAATTTTTGATTCTGATTGAAGATAATGGGTTCCGCGGCTGGTTCCACGACCTCATCCGGCAGGATTTCCAACCCGCCAGCGATCTCAATTTCTACCTCCAGCGGCGATGGTTCATCAAAGCTGACGGCGCCTGCTTTGACCTCGGGTTCCTCGGGGAGTTCACTCGGGGCGAGTGCCGGACTGTCACTGGCAACCTGTGTCCATTTGGCGTACTTGGTGCCAAAATATACCGCTACCAGCGTGCCAAAAGCCGCCAGGAATTCATAAATGGGTATTTGGATCAGTGCATAGTAGTACCAGGGCTGCTCGCCGCGATACACCGACTGCTGAGAAAGCCAGTAGCCCAGCCCGCCAATGATGCCAGTGAAGAAGCCGAAACCGTTGGTGAAGAAGGAAGTAAAAAAGACGGTTGAAATGGCATAGAAAATGACAAAATTAGGCAGCCAGATGCGCGGCTTCCAATTCATGCCGATGAATATGGCGATTCCGGTGATCACCACCAGGAAAATGGAGGCCCGGATGATGCCTGGGGTCGAATAATCGATCGGGTCCCAATTCAGGCCAAGCAGTGACCCCACCAGCTTGATCGGGAAGGCGGTTAGGATCGGCATGATCAGCGTGCCGACCAGGATCAGCATATCAAAGGAGCGTTCCTGTTTGAGCGCTTTCCAGCCAATGTTGCGCAGCAGAACGTAAACTGCCAGCATCAGTAGAACAACTGCCACGATGACACCGCCGCCTTCGACAACCCTGATCCAGGATAGAGTCTGGACCACCTCGCCGGCAGCTTCAGTTTCCGGCGTTGCCGGCGTCACCGCCCGGTTGGCAATAGCATTCCAGGATGCCAACCCCAACGTCATCAACAGAATAATGAGCGCTCCTGATAGCGATAGCAGGAAAGTGTTCCTGGCTTTTGGCTGCGGCCAACTGGCGCGTGCGATTCGTTCCATGAACAGAAACGCCAGGAAGATCAAGAGCTGGGCTGCGTAGATGTAATTGGTCTCTTTGGTGATGAAATGCATCGCGGTTGCAATGCCCAGAATATACAGGGATGCTATTTTTCCGTCGTGCAGATACTTGAGCACCGCATACAACGTCGCCACGCCGTATAAGGCAACGAAAGCTTCGTTGCGGGTGTAGCGGCCGTAAAACAGCATATAAGGCGAGATAAGAAAGAGAAAGCCCGCGATTAACGATCCTGTCCGTCCAAGATAGCGGCGGAAGCCGAACATGACCAGCACAATGGTGGCAATACTGAACAAGGCGGCGGGCACGCGCGCCGAAAAGTCGCTATCGCCTAACAGGAAATAGGTCAACGCAACAATGTGGAACTGGAACGGTCCATGGGTGATGGGGTCATGCCGGTATTGAGACCCGCTAAAGATGTCGAAGGATGGAATCACATGATTGACTTCATCGTGACTCATCACCCGTTCGCCGAGGATGTAAAAACGGCTAAAGATCGCCAGCACCAGAATGATGACGATCAACAGGTTTTCAATTTTGAATTGCGGGAGGGATTTAAAAACAGGTTTGTCCAACCAGGATTGCGATTCGAGCGTTTCGACGGGTGTGTCCATATGGGCAATATTTCTCGAAGTTTTAGGGATGGATTAACGCGTTGTTGACTATACTTTATAGCAGATATTCTGGCAAGGCTTGATGATTTCAACGGTTGACAGCACTCTCGCGGGATCTAATACTCTGCTCAAGCCGCCTTTTTCCGCGTAAAATTGTAAATAAACAATCTTGCCGTAAATTATTATTTGAAACCAAAAGGATCTGTAATGAAATCGGATCACAATCCAGCCAACCCGCCCGTGCCTTTTCAAAATGCCTATTGGGTCGTCCCAGGTCAGCTGCTAGCGGGCGAATACCCGGACGAGATGGAGGAACACGGCACCCGTCAAAAAATCCTGCGCATGCTGCAAATGGGCGTCAATGTCTTCATCGATTTAACCAATCCGGGAGATGTCTGGGCTTCATATCACCACATCCTCCAGGAAGAAGCCGCCGATCTGGGGGTTGAGGTCGAAATCCACGAGCACCGCATCGCGGATTACGGCATACCCGAACCGCTGGAGATGAAATCGATCCTGGATAAAATCGACCAGGCTGTAGCGGCGGAAAAAGTTGTGTATGTCCATTGCCTGGCAGGCCTTGGACGCACCGGGACTGTGGTCGGCTGCTATCTTGTGCGTCACGGCGAGGAAGGCGAGGTAGCTTTGCGAAAGTTGACCGACTTGCGAAAAGCCACCTTAAAAGCGCATATGGCGTCACCAGAACATCCGCGACAGGAGATGATGATCCTGGAATGGCGGGTGGGGCAATAGTACCAAAGGGGTGGGTATGGAGCTTCA
>Ga0209521_10000381_pt1 | contig 33435 bp, 31 predicted proteins | sample Rifsed19ft4_FD_184016 | JGI IMG/M metagenome (GOLD analysis project Ga0209521, IMG submission 184016) | Soil microbial communities from Rifle, Colorado, USA - sediment 19ft 4 (version 2) | ecosystem: Environmental > Terrestrial > Deep subsurface > Rock core/Sediment | place: Rifle, Colorado...
CTGGATAATATTTTCCTTCAATTTCAGAATATATATACTGATAAGAGGTGAAAGTCATGTCTTTGATTGTGGGTATAATGTTTAGAAAAAATGATACGGTACACTACTTTGATCCTGCCGGAATTAAACTGGAAGTGGGAGATAAAGTGATTTGCCATATAGATGAAGAAACAAAGGAAATCGGTGAAGTAGCCGTACCCTCAGTGGATATAAGCGAAAGCGATATTACCAATCCCCTGAACAGAGTGATAAGAAAAGCCACATATTATGATTTGTCTGTCGATGAACTTAACCACGACAAAGAGGATAAAGGTTCAAAGAAATTCAATCAGCTTTCCAAGAAATACGATCTCAAGATGAAGCTGATAAGTGTTCATGTTATGTTCGATAAGAGTAAGATGATATTTTACTTTACTTCCGAAAAAAGGGTGGACTTCAGAGAAATGGTAAAGGAACTCGCCACTTATTTTAAGATCAGGATAGAGCTGAGACAGATCGGTGTGAGAGATGAAGCAAAGATAGTGGGAGGACTTGGACCGTGTGGGATGAACCTTTGCTGCAAGAGTTTTTTGACAGATTTTGAGTCGATTTCCATAAAAATGGCAAAGGATCAGAATCTACCCTTGAATCCTTTTAAAATATCCGGAATATGCGGGAGACTTATGTGCTGTTTGAAATATGAGTATGATTCATACAGGGAGTTCATGGAAGTAGCGCCGGAAAGAGGAATAAAGGTAAAATGCAGTCTGGGCTGCGGCGGAGTCTGCGGATATGAACCTTTAAAAAAGTCTTTGATCGTGGAATTTGACAACGAGACCAGGAAATCCGTTCCTTTATCCGAAGTCGAGATAACTAACGAGAGGATAGAAATCAAGGGAGATACACGCGAAGAAGCCAGAAACCAGGAAGGCAAAGATAAGGTCGAAGGCGGAAGTGATTAGAAACCTTTTTTCCGATTTATAGGCCGATGTAGCTCAATTGGTAGAGCAGCTCATTCGTAATGAGCAGGTTATCGGTTCAAGTCCGGTCATCGGCTCCAATGAAAGAAAAAATAATGGTAATAAATGAATTAAAACAAAAAATCCAGGATTATGCACGCGGACTTGCGGGAATCGAATCGAATTTGAGTAACCTTGCTATCGAAGAACCAAAGAATGAACAGTTTGGCGATCTCTCGACCAATGCCGCAATGGTTCTGGCACCGATTCTAAAGAAAAATCCTTTTGAAATTGCTTCAAAGGTTGAAAAAGAATTGATTTCCAAATGGGATCAAATCAAAGATGTAAATATAGTAAAGCCGGGATTTATTAATTTTAATTTGAATGACGAATTTATTAAAGAAAACCTGAAGAGCATCATAGAAAGTAAGGAAAAATTCGGATCTAACCGGAACGGAAAAGGAGTAAGCGTACAGCTTGAATATGTAAGTTCCAATCCCACCGGCAGTCTTCATGTGGGGCACGGCAGGTGGGGAGCGCTGGGAGACAGTCTGGCAAATATTTATTCCGCAAACGGTTATGAGGTGTTCAGAGAATATTATGTCAATGATCACGGCACACAGGCGGAGAAATTCAGCGACTGCGCAAGGTGTTTATACTTGAAGCATTTTGGCAGGATTACCGAATATCCTGAAAACGGATATCCGGAAGAATCAGTATCCTTTGCAGTGGAGAAACTCATCAGCGAACACAACGGCCGGTTCATAGTAGAAAAAAATGGGGAAAAAGAGATAGAAGCAGAACCTTTTAAGAAAGAAATAATAAGGATAATGGTCTCTTCTATATGTGAGACCCTGGCTTTAATAGGTGTGGAGTATGACCAGTGGTTTTATGAAAGCTCATTGTATAAAAATTCTAATCTGGAAAAGTTACTCACCGACTTAAAAAATAAGGATATAGTCTACGAGGAAGACGGCGCTTTATGGTTCAGGGTTTCCAGGTATACGGAAGATAAAGACAGGGTGGTGATAAGAAAGGATGGAAAACCAAGTTACTTTGCCTCGGATATATTATATCTGATGAATAAGATAAAGAGGGGATACGATGAGTTGATTTATGTCCTGGGAGCGGATCATCATGGTTATGTGGACAGACTAAAAGCAATAGGCAAGGCGATGGATGTCGCAGAAGATAGAATGGTGATAATAATAGGACAGCTGGTGAATATCGTGGATAGAGGAAAGGTTTTGAAAATGTCCAGAAGAAAAGGGAAGATCTATACCTTGAGAGATTTGATAGAGGAAGTGGGGAAAGATGCAGTAAGGTATTTTTTCAGCATGAATTCCTTCGATACTCCCATGGACTTCGATATAAGCCTTGCCAAACAGAAATCGAACCAAAATCCTGTGTACTATGTACAATATGCACATGCGAGGATCGAAAGTATTTTAGAGAAGATAAGGGAGGCTAATCCGGTTAATATTAAAATGGATAGCTATGACCTTGATAAAATAGATATATCAAAAATTGAGTTTAAGAGTAAGAGCGAAAGACAGCTGGCAAAAATAATGATTTTATATCCGGATATGATTTATAACAGCTGCAGGAACAATGCTCCGTACCTTATTACGGGATATCTTTACAGATTGGCGACCGGGTTTCACTATTTCTATAATAATTTCAGAGTGGTAAACGATGACAGGGACAGAGTGGCAGTCGATGAGGACAGGTTTGTTTTGATTCTACTGGTAAGACAGGTACTCCGGAATGCCTTAAAACTGCTTGGCGTGAGCGCCCCTCAAAAAATGTAGCGTACAGAAATATCTTGATTAAATAATTTAATTGACTTTATAATCAATAAATATACCGAAAAACTTAAACTGGAGAGAAGATAAAAATGATACTTCCGATCACTGCAGAGATCAACCGGGAAGGGCATCTGGTCATAGGCGGTATTGATCTCGTGAAATTAAAAGAAAAATATGGGACTCCGCTATATATTATTGATATAGCCACCATAAAAGACCGGTGCAGGAGCTATAAGAAGAATTTTACTTTTGCCGATCTTGAAGTGGATATATCTTATGCTGCCAAAGCATTTATATGCACTGCAATGTGCCAGCTCATAGATAAGGAAGGTCTGGGAATAGATGTGGCTACGGGAGGAGAACTCTTTATAGCTTTAAACAGCGGCTTTCCTGCGGAAAAGATATATTTTCACGGAAATAACAAGTCATACGAAGAAATCAAGTATGGATTGGAAAGTAAAGTCGGACATTTCATGGTAGACAATTTCATTGAACTTCAAACACTTGGAGAATTATGCGAAAAAAATAAAATAAGGCAAAAGATCATGTTGAGGATAAACCCCGGTATAAAAGCCGGTACACATGAATATATTCAGACCGGTAAGATAGATTCCAAATTTGGTTTTGGCCTGCATAATGATGCGGCCGTGGAGGCGGTAAAAAAACTCGGCAAGTATAAATATCTGGATCTTACCGGAATCCATACCCATCTGGGTTCCCAGATATTCAATCTGTCTTGCTACAGCGAGCTCGTCGAAGTCATGATGAAGTTTATAAGAATGATAAGAGATAAGCTGGATATAAGTATAAAACGGATAAATATCGGTGGTGGGCTGGGAGTACAATATATTCCTGGAGAGAAACCCCCGGAGATAGAGGATCTGTCGAAATTAGTATATGACACGATAAAAAAATGTCAGAAAAAGTTCGATGTCAGACTTGATAAACTGCACCTGGAACCAGGGAGATCCATTATTGGGAATGCCGGCGTAACGCTGTATGAAGTCGGCGGGATCAAGGAAATAGATGGAGCAAAAAAATATATTTTAGTAGACGGAGGAATGTCTGATAATATAAGGCCCATGCTGTATCAGGCTAAATATGATGCATATATCGCAAATAAGATGGATGATGGAGGAGATAAATCAGCCAGCAGTAAAATGCATTACTCAATAGTTGGAAAACATTGCGATGGTGGGGATGTGATAATAAACGACATAAAGTTACTACAGGTTTCCAGTGGTGATTTTATTGTCGTGGCAACTACCGGCGCTTACTGTTATGCTCTGTCGAGCAATTATAACAGCCAGCCAAAAAGTGCAGTAGCAGCTGTGGAAAATGGTGATAGCTGGATCTGGATAAAAAGGCAAACTTATAAGGATTTGGTGATGAAAGATGTCGGATTATATAAAAAATAAAAATATAGAAGATATAAATATCGGAATGATAGGCTTCGGCTATATTGCCAGCGGTGTTTATTCCCTGATCCGGGAGCAGAAGGGTTATCTTGCAAAGAAGATAAAAAAGAACCTGAATATCGTAAGGATTGCCGAAAAGGATTTAAAGAAAATCGATTCTTCTTCTCTGGCGGGACTCAAGGATATAAAAATAAGCAGTGACGCCAATGATGTTTTGAGAGACGAGAATATCGATATTGTGGTTGAGCTTATCGGTGGAATAGATCCTGCCTATGATTATGTTTACAAAGCTCTGAGTTCGGGAAAATATGTGGTTACTGCAAATAAGGATCTCCTTGCCAACCGGGGAGGAGATTTACTTGCAGCAGCGGAAAAGAACAATGTGGATTTGTTGTTTGAAGCAAGCGTGGGCGGCGGTATACCAATAATAGAACCCCTTAAATCATCTCTGGCTTCGAATAACATTAATGAGATCATAGGGATAGTCAACGGAACCACAAATTATATCCTCACCCGGATGGAAAAAGATAACCTGTCATTTGATGATGCTCTTAAGAAAGCGCAGGAACTAGGATATGCGGAAAAATCGAATCCATCGTCGGATATAGAAGGTTATGATTCAGCCTGCAAGCTGGCAATCTTGAGTTCTATAGCTTTCAATTCAAGAGTCACACTAAACGATGTATATAAAGAGGGAATAACCGGTGTGTCATCCGATGATATAAGAAATGCGCTGGATATGGGTTATAGAATAAAGCTTCTTGCAATCGGAATTGAAGAAAACGGTGAAATAAGTGTAAGGGTCCACCCTGCCCTGATACCGGCAGATCATATACTTGCTTCAATCGAAAATACTTTCAATGCTGTTTATGTTTACGGCAATTATATCGGTGAGATGATGAGCTATGGAAGAGGCGCCGGGGATAAACCCACTGCAAGTTCCGTGGTAGGTGACATTATAAAAATTGCCCGCAACTTTGACCGCGAGAAAAAAGGGATAATCTATGGCTGCAGTTGTTTTGAAAATAAAAAGTTCAAATCAATCGATGATACCGTAAGTAAATTTTATATTCTTATGGATGTAGTGGATAAGCCCGGTGTCCTGGCCATGATTGCAGAAGTATTCGGTAAGAATCTGGTCAGTATCGAATCGATGGTGCAGAAACAGCGAGACACAGAGAAAAGTGCAAGGCTTATATTTATTACTCATGAAGTGGTCAATAAAAATTTATCTAAGTCTATAGAAGAGATGTCCAAACTTGACGTCGTGGATAAAGTCCTGAGCGTTATCAGGGTGGAAGATTTAAATTAATCGCAGAGCTATTTCTCAAGAGATAATTCTAATTGAATTTATATCTGGACATCAAAAAATAATATCAATCATCGTAATTCGGAGAAAAAATGTCTGAGTTATATTACAGAAGTACCAGAGGAGTCGATGGTCCCATAAGTTCATCCAGGGCAATAGTAAAGGGCATAGCTTCGGATGGAGGGCTTTACGTCCCCGTTGCAATTCCCCGGATCGATCTGTCTCTGGATAACCTTCTGAAGATGGACTATAAGGACCTTGCGTTATATATAATAAGCATGTTCTTTACCGACTTTACTGAAGAAGAACTCAAATATTGCATTAAAAAAGCTTACGACAGTAAATTCGATGATCCCGGGATCGCACCGCTTGTTGAAAAAGGCGGAGCTTTTTTTCTTGAGCTTTTTCACGGACCCACTCTTGCCTTCAAGGATATAGCCCTTGCTGTACTTCCGCACCTATTAAAAATAGCCGCAGCTAAGAATGATATCGATAAAGAGATAGTAATACTTACCGCTACTTCAGGTGATACCGGTAAAGCCGCACTGGAGGGTTTTGCCGATGTCGAAGGAACTAAGATAATCGTGTTCTTTCCTAAAGATGGAGTAAGCAAGATCCAGGAAAGGCATATGACCACCCAGAGAGGGAACAATACATACGTCGTGTCAATAGAGGGAAACTTTGATGATGCCCAGAGGGGAGTGAAGGAAATCTTTTCCGATGCAGCTTTTAACAGGATTTTGAATAACAATGGATGTATATTCTCCTCGGCAAATTCTATCAATATCGGAAGGCTCATGCCCCAGGTGGTCTATTATGTGAATGCTTACCGGACTCTTATAAGGACGGGTAAAATAGAAAAGGGAGAAATCATTAATATCGTGGTCCCGACTGGAAATTTTGGAAATATTCTGGCAGCATATTATTCGAAAAAAATAGGACTTCCGGTAGGCAGGCTCATATGCGCTTCCAATGAAAACAATGTGCTTTATGATTTTATAAATAGCGGGAAATATGATATGAAAAGGAAACTGATTGTTACCAGTTCTCCTTCGATGGATATTCTGGTTTCAAGCAACCTGGAACGTCTGCTTTATGATATCTCCGGTGGTGATTCGAATATATTGAACGATCTCATAGATAGCCTGAATAAAAAAGGAGAGTTTGAAATAACTGCCGGTATGAAGAATAAGATGGCTGATTTTTACGGGGGCTTTGCAACAGACAGGGAAACATTTGAGACAATAAAATATTTATTTTCCAGTTTTGATTATCTGATAGATACTCACACTGCCGTAGGATATAATGTCTACCAGAAATATGTGGAAAAAAGCGGCGATATGTCTAAAACTGTCATTTCTTCTACAGCGAGTCCTTTTAAGTTCCCAGGCAGTGTGGCAAAGGCAATAGATGCGAAATATAACGATATGGATGAATTTTCATTGATAAAAGTGATTTCAAAGATCTCAGGGTTAAAAGTTCCTCCTGCTTTAAAGGATCTTGAAAGGAGAGAGATCCTTCACAAAACTGTTTGCAGAACGGACCAGATGATGGACGTCATATCCGATATTCTTGGAATTTAAAAATATATGAAATATATAATAATACTAATAGATGGAATGGCAGATTACAGGATTGCAGAACTGGGCGACAGGACCCCTCTGCAATATGCGAAGACTCCATTTATGGATAATATTGCCAAAAATAGTGAAATTGGTACGGCAAGGACAATTCCGGAAGGAATGGCCCCGGGAAGCGATATAGCTAATTTATCCTTACTTGGGTATGATCCGAGAAAATATCATACGGGACGTTCGTCTCTCGAAGCGGTAAGTATGGACATCGATTTTTCGGAAAAAGATGCAGTTTTCAGATGCAACCTTGTCACATTATCCGAAGAGGATAATTATGCCGATAAGACTATGCTGGATTATAGTGCAGGAGAAATCTCTACTGAAGATTCCGGGAAACTTATCGAATTTATTGACAGTAAGTTCGGAACCGAAAAAATAAAGTTTTACCCGGGAGTCAGCTACAGACACATAATAGTATGGAAAGAGGGTAAGGGTGGAAATATTCTTACTCCCCCTCATGATATACTGGGTAAAAAAATTACAAAATTCCTTCCCGCAGGTCCGGACAGCGGTGTACTTTTGAATATGATGGCAAGGAGCAGCAACCTGCTGAGTGGACATGCCCTGAATAAAAGGCGAATAAAAAAAGGCTTGAATCCTGCAAACTCGATATGGATATGGGGAGAAGGCAAGAAGCTTACACTGGATAATTTTTATAAAAAATATAAATTAAGGGGTTCGATAATATCTGCCGTTGACCTTTTAAAAGGTATTGGTATTTTAGCTGGACTTGAACCGATTAAAGTAAAGGGTGCCACCGGAACCATTCTCACCAATTTCAGGGGCAAAGCGAATGCGGCAATAAACGAGCTTAAAGGCGGAAAAGATTTCGTATATCTGCACCTGGAAGCTACGGATGAATGCAGTCATCATGGAGACATAAGCGGTAAAGTAAAGGCAATTGAGATAATTGACAGGGAAGTCATAGGACCTATAAAAGAGGCTATGGATAAACAGGGCAACCATTACAGGATGATGATACTTCCCGATCACTGTACTCCCATATCAGTAAGAACCCATACCTCCGAACCGGTACCGTTTATGATTTATGACAGTCTTAGCAAAACAGACAACAAAATACAAAAATTCGATGAGTTTTCAGCAAAAGAAAGCGGTCTGTATTTTGACAAAGGATACGAGCTGGCAGATTATTTCTTTAAGCAAAAGAGTTAATCAAAAGCAAGAGTTATATGATTAGATTCTGATTTATTTATAAGGTGATAAAGAATGGGTTAATACTCATTAACCTGATAATTCTTTATTAATGTCATCATCAATAAGCTCCAGGGAATCTTCACCATAGACATCATATCTTCTGCCCTTCCAGTATACCCCTTCGCCAAATTTAGTCTGAAAAACGGAATTGATACAGATGAGTATCACATATATCATTGAAAATGGATGAAGAAACGCATCGAATACCCTGTTTTTGACCCTGATGGCAAGTATGATCCTCATAACAAGGAGGAAAAAGATTTGCAGGACAATGAGGTCTATTATAATTCCCGGCCAGTCAAAAAATAAAATCCCCACAGGCAGCAGTATAAATGGCATTAAAAATAACACTGTAATGAGCAGAATAACTACTATCATAGTGAATAGTTTAAAGTCAAAGGCTGCAAACATGAATTTTGAAAATCCCCTTATTAAGTCTTTGAAGTTTCTATACATTCTGCAGTTTATATTCTTGCTCCCATCGAATACCATAAACTTATATCCATGTTTTTTTACCATCTTTGATATATGGATATCTTCCAGGATTTTATTTTTTATGGACTTATGCCCTCCGATTTTTCTGTAAACTTCTTTCTTAAATAATAAAAATTGTCCGTTCGCGGTGCTGAACAACGGATTTCTTGATTTGTTTATAAGATACAGAGGAAGCAGAGCCATGATCCCAAAATGGACCCATATGATCAATAATCTTTCGTGAATCGTTACCATTATCTGTCTTGGAATTGAGGAAAGAGCATCCAGTTTGTTTGAGATAAGACACCCGATTGAGCTGGAGATCGAATTTTCAAAATGTAATGTATCGGCATCGGTAAAGATCAAATATTTGCCTTTTGCATATTTCGATAACTGCCAGCATGCGTAACATTTTCCCAGCCATCCTTTTTTCAGAGGTTTACCTGCAATCAGTCTTATTCTTTTATCTTTTTCAGCCAGTTTTTTTACCGAAATCGAGGTGCCGTCGTCGGAATTATCATCCAGTACCAGTATTTCGATATTTGGATAATCCTGTTTAAGCAGGGACCTCAAACATCTTTTAATATTTTCTGCTTCATTTCTTGCAGGAATCATTATCGATACAAGCGGAGGATTTTTTTTGAAAGATTCCGGAAGGCAGTAGTTTGCCGTATTTTTAAATACAATATTATTGATAATAAAATTAATCAGAAAGATCCCCAGAATGGCAGTTATAATATATTGGTATATTATGAATATGTTCACTTATCAAAACTCACATGTTAAAAATTGTTATACAATCTTAAGGTATGTAATTATAAAATACAAGTAAAGCAGGATAATTGATATAATTATAAAATATCATTTATTTATTATAGACTTAAGTTTTATTAAATGGATTCGATTAATTTTCCTAAAAACTTTCTTTTTGGATCAGCGACCTCTGCTTTTCAGATCGAGGGTGCGGGCCAGACCGAATGGAAAAACTTTACGGGGGCTGATGGTACTAAACTCGATGTCGCAATAGATCATTACCGAAAATATAAAGAAGACCTCCGGTATATACTATATCTGGGGAATGCTTACAGGTTCAGTATGGATTGGTCCAGGCTGCAGAAAGAAGCTTTTGGCCCCCTGGAAAGCGAAGCCGCCGCTCATTATAAGGAAATATTCGAGACCCTTAAGAAAGAAAACAAAAAAACTATGCTGGTCCTTAATCATTTTTCTAATCCATTATGGCTCACAGGTATCGGAGGATGGACAGCCCGGCTGTCCGTAGAAATCTATTTTGATTATGTAAAAAAAGTACTTCATTTATTTTCGGATTATATCGATTATATCAATACATTCAATGAGCCCAGCGCATATGCCACTTTGGCATATATTCTAAAAGAATTTCCTCCTAAAAGATTTAGTCCTCACCTTAGAAACAGGGTATTAAAAAATATGCGTAAGGCACATGGAATAGTATATGATTATATTAAAGAAAAATATCCACATATAAATGTTGGCATATCGCAGGTATCAATGTTCCTTCAGCCTTTACGAAAGAATTCTTTATGGCAAAATTTTCTAAGGTGGTTTATGGATTATCTTATGTTTGAGCATGTTCATGAGATGTTCGCAAAAGGTGGGAAGATAGATTATATAGGATTCAGCTATTACGGAAGAATACTTATATCTAAATCTCCGATTATTGCATACGAAGAGGGAGGCAGGAAGTTACTGGAAAGCATGGGTCTAAAGTATGACGATATGTGGGAAATATATCCGCCCGGTATTTATGAACTTATTAAAAAATTTCATGCCAAGTACGGGAAACCAATAATCATCACAGAAAATGGGATCTGTACGAATAATGATGAATTAAGGGTAGAGAGCATTTATGACCACCTGTATCAGATAAAAAAAGCTATAGATGAAGGGATAGATGTCAGAGGCTATTTCCACTGGTCGACCTTTGATAATTACGAACTTGCGCATGGGCCATCCAGAAGATTTGGTCTTGTATCGATCGATTATAATTCACCCTGTCTGGAAAGAAAAATTAAAAGATCCGGAGAATATTACCATAAGATTTCAAATTCCAATCAATTGCTGAAATATTAAGAAATGACAATCATACAAATCATTTGAAGCTATTCTATAATTATTATAATATTGCTAGAATAAAGCAGATTTATTTTACGTTTTTTTAAAAGAATCATTTGTTACAGAGAGTATTTTATGAACGGCACGGACGAAAAGAAAGCGAGTATACTGGCATGGGCCTCACTTATCGTTGGTATAATCTCTCTGGTTTCTTTTTTAGGTGCTTTTATTCTTGGTCCTGCGGCAGCTATATGTGGAATCATTGACATTATCAGGATAAAAATGGGCAAGGCTGGTGAAAATGGAAGGGGTATGGATATTTTTGGAATAATTCTCGGTATAGCAGCCACAGTAATGATGTTTATCATGGTTTTTCTGGGAATGGTTAATTATGGATTGAGATATGGTTTCTAAGATTTCTTTATTTTTTATTAAATAGTTGTTAGGAGATTTATTTTGGCCGGTCGAAATGTGTGGAAAATAGTGAGTATTGCTCTTATTTGTATCTTTGTATTGTTTATGTTTTTGGTAGGCTGTTTCTTAATAAGTTTCTTTGGCGGGGGTTTTGGCCGCACTTCCTACAGTGCTGGCGAATCGGTTTACGAGATAAGACTGGAAGGTGTTATTTCCGCAGAACAATACACGGGGCTGTTAGGCGGGGGAACGGTTACTCCCGAATATATAATCGGTCAACTGGATGCAGCGGAAAATAATCCCAGTGTGAAGGCTATTCTAATAAGAGTGAACAGTCCGGGCGGAAGTCCTTCGGCTTCGCAGGAGATATATGAAGAAATAAGGAAAATAGAAAAGCCGGTTGTAGTATCGGTAAGCGAGACCTGCGCTTCCGGAGCATATTATGTGTCATGCGCCGCTGACAAAATAATAGCAAACAGATCTTCTTCGGTCGGCAGTATAGGAGTAATAATGCAAATTCCCAATTACGAGGACCTGTATGAAAAACTTGGAATAAAATATACCACCATAAAACAGGGTAAATATAAAGATATAGGAAGTTCGGACAGGCCCATTACTGCAGAGGAAAAGAAATTACTTGAGGCTCAACTCAAAGTGATTTATCAGCAGTTTATCTCAGATGTTGCCGAAGCAAGAAACATGGAAATAAGTGAAGTGGAAGAACTTGCGACTGGATGGGTCTTTCTGGGGACAGAAGCGCTTGAACTTGGTTTGATCGATGGCATCGGTAATTACAAGGATGCGATAGAAATAGCCGCTGAGCTTGGCGGAATAGAAGGCGAACCGGTTGTTATAAGAGAAGAGGCCAGTTATTCTTTCATGGATTTGATTCTGGGTTATTTTATCGATTCTGCAGCCAGGAAGATATTCTGATATATGGACCTCTAGAGGTCTGGATTAAATAAGTCGGATTACGTATAATAAATCAATTAAAAATCTAAAATAAACATTTGACAGCAATGGTCCTATATAATATATTTGTAATTACAGGATAACAGGTTTGGAGGCTGAAAGTTATTTAGATATGATCGATAACATTATCAATCAAATAAAAAAAACCGAGAAAAAAGCAAAAGAAATCATCGGCTCGTCCAAAAAGGAATATAGCAGCATAATAGAGGAAGCATACAGGAAAGCGGAAGAAATCATTAAAGGAGCCGATAAAGAGGTAAAAGTCATGATGGCTGAAGCTGATGACAAGGCAAAAAAAGAAGCAGCCATGGAAGTCGTAAAAATGGAGAAAGATTTTAACCAGGAGCTCGCGGAAATAAAGAATATTTCCGAAACCAATAGGGAAAAAGCTATCGAAAAAATAGTTCAGAGGATCTTAGATTAATGGCAGTTGCTAAACTAAATAAACTTTTTATTGTTACGCATAAATCCGATACTGAAGTACTTCTTAAAAAATTACAAAAATCTCAAATTACTATTGAATTAAAACCATATACTGAAGAGGTGGATTTGGAGATTCTGCCTATGGATACAGCCCCGGTGCATAATAGCAGAATCCAGGAAGTTCTGGCTATTTTTGATGATTCCGGGGATAAAAAGTTAAAAAAAATGATATCCAAAGCTGGAAAAATTGTAATCGGGAGAGCAGAATACGAAAGTATTCTTGAGAGTTTTGATTTCGAAGAGATTGTGGATAATGTTTTAAATATCCGTGAAGAAATAGGAAATCTTGATATAAAAATCACTGATTCAGCAGTTAGGATTAATAAATTAAGTTTTTGGTCCTGCTATAAAGGCAATCTGGAAGATATAGCCAGTGGTGATATTTACACTATCAAATTAGGAATCATAAGATTTGAGAAAAATAAATTCAAAGATATCGCAAACAAATTGAATGAAAATAATATTTCATATGAAATATTATCCGAAGCTGGAGATACAAGCTGCATGATTCTTGCGTATCATAACCAGTTCAAAAAAAATGCCGAAGAGTACCTGAGCAGTATTCCTTTCGAAGAATCCGAGATAACCGGTTACAGTGGTACTATTAAAGAGAACCTGGAAAAGATTAAAAAAGGTATAGAACTTGATAAAAAAAGAAAGAAACTTTTGCGTTCGGAAATAAATAAAATATCCGGGGAATATAAAAAATCTCTGACTGTTTATCTCGATTACATCGAGAATTATCTGGAAATAGAAAAAGCGCTGGAATCGGGATTTTCAACTGATTCTGTATCTTTCCACACAGCATGGGTAAAGCAAGCGGATAAGAAAAAAATCTTTTCAATTATCGAGGATTTCAAAGCTGCCAGAGTAGTTGAAATTAAACCTTATAAAGATGAGGATATTCCCATTATTCTGGAGAATAAGCCATTATTTAAGCCCTTCGAGATGGTAGTGGAACTTTATGGTGTCCCGAGATATTTTGAGATCGATCCCACTCCTTTTATTTCTTTTTTCTTTGCTTTATTCTTCGGTCTCTGCTTAACGGATGCAGGATACGGGATTATAATTGCTGCACTTGCCCTGATTTTTGTTTTCAGAATGCCAAAAATGAGAAAATTTCTTATGTTGCTTTTCATGGGATCCATTTTTGCAATATTCGGAGGAGCAATTTTTAATGGATGGTTTGGGGACCTCCCCTCTCATCTGGGCGTCGGAGGATTTTTCTCGAAATTTGCAATTCTGGGGGATCCGATTAATTCCAATGAAGGAGCAATGAACTTTTTCAGATTGGCACTGCTTCTGGGAGTGATCCATATCTTTTTTGGCCTTTTCATTAAATTTTTCGATTCTCTTAAAAGGAAAGATTGGGGAGGAGCATTTTTGGATAGTCTCCCCTGGATAATCATAATTTCATCTCTCATTACAATTTTTCTTTCATCCAATATGGCAGTAAGCATGCAGCTGGTTTCGGAACCTCTGTTCCCGGCCGGTATATCAAAAATTCTCATGTGGCCCATGCTGGTAAGTGCATTGATCATTATTTTCTTCGGCGGCAGGAGTGAAAAGAGCTGGGGATTCAGGATATTCATAGGATTTTTGAGTCTTACCATAGTCGGCGGGGTTACGTCATATCTGGGTGACTTTCTTTCGTACCTGAGACTTATGGCACTGGGAATGGTAACCGCAGGTATTGGTGTTGCTATTAACAAAATAGCATTTCAGTTTATATCGATCCCGGTTATCGGAATTGTGCTTTTGATTATAGTTTTTATTTTTGGTCATGTTTTCAATATTGGAATCAATATTCTTGGTGGTTTCGTTCATACAATGAGGCTTCAATATGTTGAATTTTTTCCTAAATTCTATGTAGGCGGAGGAAGACCATTCGAAGCTTTAAAAGATGAACATAAATATATAACAATAGTAGATTGACGATAGGAGGAAAAATGTCGGATGCATCACTCGGTATGGTAATGGCGTCTTTCGGTGCGGGACTGGCAGTTATTTTGGCAGGGATTGGCTCGTCTGTAGGAATTGGGTATCCCGCAAGAGCCGCAGCAGGAGTTCTTTCGGAAGATCCCAAACTTTTTGGAAGTATGTTCTTGCTGGTGGTACTTCCGGGTACACAGGGATTTTATGGAATCGTTGCTGCTTTTTTGATTATCGGAAAAATTCCAAACGTCGAGACTCTTGCACAGGGAATGCAGCTATTCTTTGCCGCTCTGCCCGTGGGATTTGCAGGACTGGTTTCAGGTATATATCAGGGCAAAGTTTGTGCAGCCGGAATCAATCTGGTGGCAAAAAGAGCCAAAGAAGCTATGAAGGGAGTTATATATGCGGCACTGGTAGAGACCTATGCGGTACTTGGCCTGCTTATAACTTTCTTCCTTAATAACCTGGTTCAGTTTTGATAGGGTAAAGTTATGGCAGAATTAGACAATGTTTCGAAAAAAGTACTTGAAGATGCCCGGAAGGAAAGCGATAAAATATTAGAAGAAGCCCGGGGTAAGGCAAATGCAATAATAGAGGAGGCCAGGAAAAAAGCAAAGGACATACACCGGACCGGGAAATTGGAGGCATGGGAAAAACATAAAGAAGTCCTGAATATCGAATTGTCCAGGGCAAAATCCGAAATAAATCAAAAGATGCTTATGTATAAGATAGGTCTGATCGAAGATGCTATTGACCGGGCAAGGAAAAAGCTTGCGGTTCTTGGCAAGAAAGATTATGAAAAATTTCTTAAGAAAACACTGGGAACATTGGATGTTGATGGAGGTTACTATCAGATTGGAAGTGAAGAAACAATTATCGATGATAACATGATCGGATCTTTAAGTGGTTTAAAAAGAGCAGAAGGTAAACCTGATTTCAAAAAAGGCATCAGAATAATAAAAGGAAAAGCAGAATATAATATAACCCCTGAGAGTTTCATTGATGCGAATATCGATGATATAAGGATGAATACTGCGTTATATTTATTTGGTAAGGAGAAATAATTGGTACGGATCGATTATGATATAAGCGATGACAGCGATTATCTTTTCACAAGCGCGGAACTCCGGACGAGGGAAAGAGAATTCCTGGACAAAAATAGAATCGAGAGAATGGTTAGATCTGCAAAGCTGGATGAATTTTTTAAGATATTGAGAGACACAGTTTATTCCGGATATATAAATGATGTAGAAAATTCAGGAAATTTCGATAAAGTCTTGATTGAAGAATACGGTAATATCGTTAAATTCTTGAGTGAGAGATTGAAGCCCAATGATTTAGCAGCAGTGGAAATCCTTTTTCTAGAGGAAAATCTGCATAATTTAAAAACGGTTATCAAATCGGTAATTCTTGACAGAGATCTGGAAAGTCTCTTTATTCCAATATTGGATTCATATCAAACCTTAAGGGGAGCTGCATTGACGGAAAATTATAAAGAGATCCGGGAGTCAATTTCAGAAGTGCTTAGTTTTGCGGTAGGACTCATAGGACTACAAAAGAATTACCGTTTTATGGAACTTGAACTTGAAAAATTTTATTTAAAAAAGATGTTCGATTCTGTTAAAAAAATTGACAGAAGATTTATTATCGATTATTTGAGGCATATTATCGATATATATAATATAAAAAACATTTGCAGGAATAAATATCTGTCCGAAGATTTCGATTTTGATTCTTTTATATATGAAAATGGTTTTTTAACCAGGAAATATCTCATGGAGTTCAGGAATGAGAGCCTGGATTCTTTTATCAAGGAGATGGAACGGACGGATTATTCGGATATTGTGACAAAGGGAATCAATGCCCTGCATTCCGGGAGAACTTTTTCTGCATTTGAAAAAAACGAGGACCTGTTCCGTATCGATTTTTTCGAACCCGTAAAATTTACGGTTTCGAATCTCGAAAGGATTTTCCAGTTTTTTTTAATAAAAAAACTGGAACTGAAGTATTTGAATATTATCCACACTGGTATCATTTATGGTATAGAAAAAAATAAAATAGAAGATAAGGTAAAGGTTTAAATGGATGTCAAAGTTGCTGCATTCGGAGAAAAAGACATTATATCGATATTCAAATCGGCTGGTGTTGATATTTTCCCTGTAAACGGCGATAACGATAAAATTTCAGAAGCAGAAGAAAGATTGAGGCAGCTTGTTTCGGAAGGTTACGGAATTATTTTTATGACGGAAACCATTGCATTGAAACTTGATAATTTACTAAGGGAATATGCAAACGAAACAATGCCTTCCATTGTGGTGATTCCAGGATTGGGAAAAAGAAATAACTATGCCGTTAATAATTTAAGAAGAGCAATAATAAAAGCCGTGGGGGCGGATATTATGGCTGAAGAGAGAAATAGGAGCGATTAAATGGATGATTTAGGAAAAATCGTCAAGGTAGCGGGCCCGCTTGTTGTAGCAGAAAATATGGCCGGTTCCAAAATGTTCGATGTCGTCTATGTTTCCGATAAGAAACTGATGGGAGAGATAATAGAATTCAATAAGGACCTTGCCTCCATACAGGTTTATGAAGAGACGGGGGGCATTGGAGTCGGCGAACCTGTATATCCTACCGGAGGGCCGCTGACCGTGGAGCTGGGTCCTGGCTTACTGCAATCTATTTATGATGGTATTCAGAGGCCTCTGGATGAAATCTATAAAAATACCGGGAATTTTATAGCAAGAGGTGTTTCTGCTGCGGCTTTGAATAGGGAACGTAAATGGGAGTTCGAACCAATGGTAAAAATGGGTGATATGGTAAGCGGTGGTGATTTTCTGGGGTTTGTCAATGAGACTGAAATAGTAAGACATTACATCATGGTCCCGCCCGGAATAGCCGGAGAAGTCAGGTCAATAGAAAAAGGTGAGTTTACGGTCGAAGACACAATAGCAATCTTAAAGGATTCAAGCGGAGACAGGAAGATCACGATGATGCAGAAATGGCCGGTAAGAGAACCCAGACCATATCTTAATAAGATCAGTCCGGATATGCCGTTATTCACCGGTCAGAGAGTAATAGATATGTTTTTCCCAATCGCAAGAGGAGGTACAGCTTGCATTCCAGGGCCATTCGGTTCCGGTAAAACAGTTGTCCAGCATCAGCTTGCCAAGTGGATCAACGCCGAGATCATTGTTTATATAGGCTGCGGCGAGAGAGGTAATGAGATGACGGAAGTCCTTATGGAATTTCCTGAACTTACGGATCCAAGATCCGGAGCTCCTTTGATGAAGAGGACCGTGCTTATTGCCAATACTTCGAATATGCCGGTCGCAGCCAGGGAAGCATCTGTTTATACAGGAATAACCATAGCGGAATATTTCAGGGATATGGGGTATTCGGTTGCACTCATGGCAGATTCGACCTCAAGATGGGCGGAAGCAATGAGGGAGATTTCCGGAAGGTTGGAAGAGATGCCGGGAGAAGAGGGATATCCGGCTTATCTCGGCGCGAGACTTGCCTCATTTTATGAAAGAGCAGGTATGATAAAATGTCTTTCAAGCGGAAAGGAAAGACAGGGAGCTCTTTCAGTTATAGGCGCCGTATCTCCTCCGGGAGGCGATCTTTCCGACCCGGTGGTTCAGGCAACATTAAGGGTCGTTAAGGTCTTCTGGTCACTTGAGGACCGACTTGCTTATGCAAGACATTTCCCTGCAATATCATGGTTAAGTTCTTACTCTCTTTATATCGAAAATATAAGAGATTATATCACTAAGAATCTTAAGGAAGATTACTTTGATCTGCAGGCAGAAGCAATGAGAATCCTTGAAAAAGAATCGGAACTGGAAGAGATTGTCCGTCTGGTGGGAATCGACGCCCTATCCGGTTCGGATAGATTGATCCTGCTTACAGCCAGGATGTTGAGAGAGGATTTCCTGCACCAGATTGCTTTTCATGAAGTGGATACATACTCGCCTATTGAAAAACAATATAAGATGATAGATACGATCATATATTTCTACAATCAGGCGAATAATTACCTGAAAATAAATGTAGATATCAAAGCTATTGAGAATATGGAAATCAGGAATAAAATAGCCAGAATGAAATATATAAAAAATGAGGAAATAAATACTATCGATAAAATCAAAAAAGATATAGATAAAGAATTTTCTTCTATGACAGAGGAGTAAAGATGCTAAAAGAATATAAGAGTATTGCAAATATCTCCGGGCCGCTGCTGCTCGTGGAAGGTGTCGAAGGAGTCAAATATGAAGAACTGGTCGAAATAAAGCTTGATAATGGAAGTATCAGAAGCGGGAAGGTACTTGAGGTCGATAGAGATAACGCACTGGTACAGGTATTCGAAGGTACTTCGGGAATAGATTCCAGGAATACAAGAGTGAGTTTTTTAGGGAGAGGAATACATATGTACGTATCTCCGGATATACTTGGTAAGGTCTTTAACGGCATAGGAAAACCGAAAACAGAAAAGGATAAGATCATTCCCGAAAAAAGTCTGGATATAAATGGTGCGCCAATCAATCCCTTTGCCAGGGATTATCCTAATGAGTTCATACAGACCGGACTATCTTCCATAGATGGTCTTAATACTCTTGTTAGAGGGCAGAAACTGCCCATATTCTCCGGAGCGGGTCTTCCCCATAACCGCATTGCGGCACAAATCGCGAGACAGTCAATGGTTCTTACGGAGAAGGAAGAGTTTGCTGTGGTATTCATAGCCATAGGAATCACCTTCGAGGAATCGGAATATTTCATAAATGATTTCAAAAAAACCGGTGCAATAGGAAGATCGGTCCTTGTACTCAATCTTGCCAACGATCCGGCAATTGAAAGGATCGCAACTCCCAGGGTGGGTCTTACCTGTGCCGAATATCTTGCATTTGAAAAGGATATGCACGTACTTGTTATTCTGACCGATATGACAAACTACTGTGAGGCACTGAAAGAAGTTTCGGCCGCAAGGAAAGAAATTCCCGGTAGAAGAGGTTATCCGGGATATCTATATACCGACCTTGCAACTATTTATGAGAGAGCAGGCAGGATCAAGGGAAAGAAAGGTTCCATAACCCAGATTCCGATACTTACCATGCCTGAGGACGATAAAACCCATCCTATCCCCGACCTTACGGGATATATAACCGAGGGTCAGATCATGCTTTCAAGATCGCTTTATAAGAAAAAATTATCTCCTCCGATAGATGTGCTTCCTTCACTTTCCAGACTCAAGGATAAAGGAATTGGCCAGGGTAAGACAAGAGAGGACCATATGGACATGTTCAATCAGTTGTATGCTGCATATGCCAGAGGAAAAGAAGTAGAAGAGCTTGCAGTAATTCTTGGGGAAGCTGCACTAACTGATCTGGATAAATTATACTTAAAATTTGCAGATAAATTCGAAAAGGAATATGTTTCTCAGGGTGAACACGAAAATAGAAGCATAGACAGGACGCTTGATCTCGGATGGAAACTGCTCACGATATTTCCCAGGGAAGAATTAAAAAGGATAAGGACAGAGTACCTGGATAAATACCTTGCAAAATTCAAAACTGAAAAAGAAGAAGCTTAGAAGGTTTTAATGCTTGTAAATGTAAACGCAACCAGAATGGAACTTCTCCGGTTGAAAAAGAGATTAAATCTCGCCCGGAGAGGGCATAAGCTGCTAAAAGATAAAAGAGATGAACTGATGAGGCAATTACTGGCAGTAATCGATGAAGTAAAAGCATTAAGGTTATCAATTGAAAAGCAGTTTCAATCCATACTGGAAAGATTCGTGCTTGCAAAAGCCAGCCTGGGTCCGCACCAGGCAGACCAGGAGTTGCTGCTGCCATCGAAGAAGATTTCCATATCGGCCAGTATGCGAAACATCATAAATGTTAGCGTACCGGTTTATGCGAGGGAAGTAAGCGGCGACATAATCCCATATGGTTATATTAATACCTCCGGAGAAATGGATATAGCTCTTAAAGATTTTGAAAAATTCCTGGTCGACCTTCTGGGTCTTGCTGAAAAAGAGAAATCGGTGCAGCTTCTGGCGGTGGAAATGGAGGAGACCAGAAGAAGAGTAAATGCCCTTGAATACAAATTGATACCAGGCATAACCGAGACCATAAAATTCATAACAATGAAATTGGAAGAAAACGAGCGTTCAAACACCGTAAGGCTGATGAAAGTAAAAGATATTGTGAGAAGTCACTGATCTTTATCCCTTATATCTACTCTTTTACATAAACCGGAAAGTCTCCGGCAAGGTTTTTCACTTTTTTAGCGATTTCTTTAAGTATTGTATTATTTTCCCTGTTTGCAAGAGCAGATGAAATAAGTTCTCCGATTTTATGCATTTCTTCGATACCCATTCCCTGAGTGGTGACCGCAGGCGTACCGATCCTTATGCCGCTAGCTATCGTAGGGGCCAGTTTATCGAAAGGAATCACATTTAAATTGACTACTATACCGACAGATGTAAGGATCCCCACGGCTTCACGGCCAGTAAGTCCCTTACCGGTAAGATCCATCACAAAGAGATGATTATCTGTTCCGCCTGATACTATTCTAAAACCATCATTTTTCATATATTCACACAGAGCTTTTGAATTTTCGATGATGCGCCTGCTGTAATCTTTAAAGGAATCCTTTAAAGCCTCTCTGAAAGCCACTGCCTTGGCAGCAATTATATGCATCATGGGTCCTCCCTGGACACCGGGGAAAACTGACCTGTCTACAAGCTCCGCATATTTTTTATCGGCAATGATCAATCCCCCTCTCGGACCTCTTAATGTCTTGTGGGTGGTAGCGGTGGTAAAATCTGCCACATTAACTGAGGTCGGATGATATCCTTTGACCATAAGTCCTGCAATATGAGCCGTATCGGCCATCAGATACGAGCCGACTTCATCGGCAATTTCCCTGAACTTTTTAAATTCTATTATTCTTGAATAGGAACTTGCTCCGCATATTATTAATTTAGGCATTACTTCTTTTGCCAGATTTTTTACATTTTCATAATCCAGCATTTCTGTTTCCGGGTCCACACTGTATTTATGTATCTCGTAATATCTGCCGCTTAAATTTTGTTTATGTCCGTGAGAAAGGTGGCCGCCGTCTCTTAGATTCATACTCAGGATTTTATCCCCGCATTTCAAAATACCCAAAAATATCGCAAGATTGGCGCTTACTCCGCTGTGAGGCTGGACATTGCTGTAATTGGAACCAAATAATTCGTTGGCTCTGTTTATAGCTAACTTTTCTGCTTCGTCGACATTTTCGCATCCCGCATAATATCTGCAGCCGGGATAGCCCTCGGCGTATTTGTTGGTAAGTACGGATCCCATAGTCCTCAGGACTTCCTGCGAAGTAAAATTTTCGGAAGCTATAAGAATCAGCTGGCTCTTTTGCCTTTCCAATTCTTTTTCTATAATCTTTTTTATCTCGGTATCTATTTCTGTGCTCAGGGTATGATTTTCATGTTTTTTAAGATCAGTCATTACAGGTCCGGTTCCTTTCTTCGATTTCCATTATTTTATTGACTCTTCGGATATGACGCTCTTCATGGCTCAGAGGCGTGTTTATGAAAGTCTTTGTTATTTCGATACATTGATCCAGTGATAAGAATCTTTCTCCCAGGCATAATATATTTGCACTGTTGTGGTCACGGGCCACTCTTGCAGTCTCTTCATTCCAGCAGACAGCGGACCGGATACCTTTTATTTTATTGGCTACTATATCCATTCCAATCCCGGACCCGCATACCAGTATTCCGATGTCGGCCTGTCCGCAGGCGACTATTTTTGCACCTTTTTCCGCGTAATCGGGGTAATCAACGCTTTTACAGCTGTCGGTGCCTATATCCTGTATGGTGTGCCCCATCGATCTTACGAGCTCGATAAGTGCAGACTTATAATTATAACCTGCATGATCCGAACCTATTACTATTTTCATAAAATGGCTTCTCCTTTAGTAGTTTTGAGGGTAATACTATCATGATACCATGCATATTGACCCTTTTAACTCTTTAATATTATATTCTAATTGAACTGATAATCAAAAATTTATTCAAGGTTTTTATTTAAAAAACTATTTTTACTGCGCCGTCCCTTACCAGGACAGGATTCTTGCCGGTCACATCGACAATGGTCGATTCAATTCCGGTAAGAGAAGAAGTATTTTCCACTATCAGATCTACCTGTTTTCTGATTTCCGGGGGTATGTCCTCTATTTTTTTAGGGTAGGTCTTTATTCCGGAAATAGTTGCACTTGTAGATATAATAGGGCCGCATATGTTTATTATTTCCCTTAAAAATCCTGTATCTGCCAGTCTTATTGCAATATTCGGGCTGCCGCCCGTGATAAAACTTTCGAGAGCACTGTTTTTTTTAAAAATCAAAGTAAGAGGTTTGGGGTCTTTTATATCCCAGAATTTCTTTAGTATTTTTCTCGCTGTCGGATTTATATCAGAAGCCAGTTTTTTTAAATCATCAAGCCTTGAAATGAGTATTATAAAAGGCTGATTTTTATTTCTTTTTTTTATGTTATGTATTTTATCGATCGAGTCCCTGTCATCGTATTTAGAGCTTAACCCATAGACAGTTCCGGTAGGGAGGATCACTATTTTTCCTTCCATTAAAAGTTCCGCAGTCTCACTTACAAAAGTTTTAGTGATTTTATCAGATCCGTTAATTTTTAAAGTCTTCATAAAGAGTAAAAGCTATCCTTTTTTTTAAGTATATAATATTTTTTAAGTAAAAAAAATTACGGATTTTGCCAGACAGTCCTTTCACAAAATACTTGGCATTTTACCTGATAAGCTTTAGTATATTTAGAGAACTATCTCAAGTAGATAACAAACTAAAGTAAATTATTATAAATTAAAAAGGTATATTAAAAAATGGTGATTACCCGGCCGACATGGGATGAATACTTTGTATCGATTACCAGACAGGTTGCTACAAGATCGACATGTCTTAGAAGAAAAGTCGGTTCTATAATCGTCAAGGATAAAAGAATCCTTACTACGGGTTATAATGGTGCCCCGATGAGGGTAAAAAATTGTATTGAAATCGGGATGTGTCTCAGGGAAGAGATGGGAGTACCCTCGGGTGAAAGACACGAAATTTGCCGCGGCCTGCATGCCGAGCAAAATGCGATCCTTCAATCAGCCTATCATGGAGTTCAGATAAGAGATTCGGTTATTTATTCGACGAATCAGCCCTGTGTCCTCTGTGCAAAAATGATAATAAATTCAGGAATAAAAAAGATATATTATTTCGAAGATTACCCCGATCCTCTTGCAATAGAACTGCTTGTTGAAGCTGGAGTCGAACTGATAAGACTGGATTTTTAGCAAAACAACTCTTATTTTTTAATTCATCTTTATTTGTTATAATAGCGTTTACTTTTTATCAAGGGCATTTTTTTTGTTTTTTTATGGAAAAATTCATTATAAATGGCGGAAAAACTCTATCCGGGAAAGTTAAGATAAGTGGTGCCAAGAATTCTGCATTGAAGTTGATGGCCGCATCGATTCTTGCAGATGGTAAGACTACTTTAAGAAATGTACCAAAAATCGAAGATGTAAACATCATGGTGGATGTGCTTAAGACTCTTGGAACCAGTGTAAATGTAGATGCTAAAAATAAGGTAATCGAGATCGATCCGCAGGGTATTGATTGCTACGAAGCACCTTATGAACTTGTAAGAAAGATGAGAGCTTCAATACTGGTTGCGGGGCCGCTTTTAAGCAAGTTTGGTGAAGTAAAGGTAGCTATCCCGGGAGGATGCAATATCGGTTCGAGACAAATAGATCTTCATCTGAAAGGTTTTGAGGACCTGGGTGCGGAATATTTCGTGGAACACGGATATATCAATTGCCGTGTCGACGGCAAAAAATCCGGCGCCAGGCTTTCCGGCAGCGTGATAAATCTTGATTTTCCATCCAGGGGCGCCACTGAAAATATAATAATGGCGGCATGCCTGGCAAGCGGTGAAACAATTATCAATAATGCTGCAAGAGAACCGGAGATATCAGATCTTGCCTGCTTTTTAAACTCGATGGGTGCGGAAATACAGGGATCGGGTACTGATTGCATTGTCATAAATGGAGTCAAGAATCTAAAGGGAACAGATTATGAAGTCATGCCTGACAGCATTGAAGCGGGTACTTTTATCACTGCAGCAGGTTTATGCGGCGATAAAATAGAAATCGAGAATGTAAGATGGAAAAATCTTGAGATATTTTATCTTAAATTAAAGGAAATCGGCGTAAGTATTTCTATTATCGATGAAAATAATATAAAGGTAGGTAAATCTCAAAAAGCATGCAAACCGGTCAATATCAGCACTCTTCCATATCCCGGTTTCCCTACGGATTTGCAGCCAATAATTACCGTACTGCTTGCTGTTGTCCCAGGTATTTCCATAGTGACCGAGAATGTATTCGAAAACAGATTTATGTATGTAGATGAATTGAACAGAATGGGGGCAAATATAAAGATCGACGGTCATCGTGCGGTAATAAAAGGAGTCGAGAAATTATCGGGAGCACCCGTAAGGTCGTTCGACCTTCGTGCCGGAGCAGCTATGGTACTCGCGGGACTGACTGCAGAAGGGTCCACGGAGGTAAGCGATATAAATCACATTAGAAGAGGTTATGAAGATTTTGAAGAAAAATTGCGCAGTATCGGTGCAGATATAAGAAAAATAAGTTAGTTTAAAAATAAAAAAGTTTACTCAGGAGTTTTATTACTTGAAATTTTTTAGAATCAAGAGAGATAAAAAAAGGGTAGAAAAAAAAGATAAAAAAAGTACGGGCAAGGGAAAACTAAGTAGATTTAAAAGATTACCCTTGTATGTAAGAATAATTATAATTATCATCTCTTCTATAATTTTTATCGGAGGTATCGGAACAGCTGGTTTCTTTATATATATCGATTCAATGAACAAGGCCATAAATTCACTTAACACTACTGAAATCGAGAATATACTTGCTCCTATAGAGTCACCGGAGGAACCTGTTACCATCCTTGTATTGGGACGTGATACCAGAGATGTTGAAAATGATGCAGGCAGAGCCGATATCATAATGCTTTTTTATTTGGATCCCGAAGATAATACCGGCAGTCTGCTTTCGATTCCCAGAGATACTCTTGTAGAAATACCGGACCATGGTGAAGATAAGATAAACGCTGCTTATGCCTATGGCGGGGAAGAACTCATGATAAGGACGATCAATTCTTTTCTGGGAGCGGAAATAAATCATTATATTACTCTTGATTTTGAAGGATTTGTAAAATTAATCGATGCTCTGGGAGGAGTAGACATAACTATCGATAGGCCCATCGTGGATCCTAAAAGCGGTGCCAATTTTGCATCAGGTAACCATCATCTTACCGGGGAGCAAGCCTTATCATATACAAGGAGCAGATCTACGGAACTCGGAGACATAGGAAGAATCCAGAGACAGCAGCAATTATTTAAGGAACTGATAAAACAAAAATTAAATATAAAATACCTTTCAAGTGTTCCTTACTATTTTAATATTCTGGTAGAAAATACAAGAACCGACCTTGACGTTCTGACTATTCTCAAATATTCGAAAGCCATCCTTTCTTTTAGTTCGGAAAATTTCGGAACAGCGATCATTCCTTCACGTTCGGATTGGATAAATGACGGAACCGTAAGCGTCCAGCTCCCTGATGTCCAGGAGGCAAGAGCCATGTGGCAGAGAATCATAAACGGGGAACCGGCCAGTACTTACAATGCGGAATATTCGGAGGTGGATGAGATATCGGATTCAATGACAATAAATACTCAGTATAAATATAAAATCAGAGTAAAAAACACCGGTGCTTTGAGCTGGAACAAAAATGGTGACAATCCTATTTATCTTGGGTATCACTGGATAGATTTCAACAACAAAGAAACAGTAGTCTTTGACGGTAAGAGAAGTATTATATCTGAGGACGGAGTCAATGTCGGCGAGGAGATAGTTTTCGATCTGGCTGTGATATCTCCTTCCGAACCCGGTGAATATATTTTACAGGTAGATCTTGTACAGGAAGGTGTGACCTGGTTTTCTTTTCAGGGAGTTCCGCCTCTGGAAAAGTTTGTGTCCATAGACCTCTCTTATTCTGCTCAATATAATGATATAGGAGAAACTCCGAATTTCCTCGATACCGGAGAAGAATTTAATGCCGTAATCGAGGTAAAAAATAATGGGTTTTTGACCTGGGGCTTCTCCGGCAAGGAAAGAATCGCTCTGGGTACACACTGGATCGATAGAGACACAGGTGAGATGGTTATCTGGGACGGTAATAGGGGGTTACTCACCTATGATATTTCTTATGGTGAAGAGACAGAAGTGGAAATAAGTATCAAAGCGCCGGATAAAGCAGGCAGATATATACTGCAGTTTGATATGGTTCATGAAAGGGTCACCTGGTTTTCGGAAAAAGGTGTGATTCCCCTTGAAGTGAATGTAGATGTTGGCAGAAACCTGTATAAGGCAGTTGCCAAAAATACGACAGTAAAAATATATAATGGCAACGGCATCAGCGGAGCGGCAGATGAAATCAAGGATTATTTGAAAAGTAATGGTTTCAAAGTCTTTGCAATATCCAATGCAGAAACATTCGATTTTAAGGAAACAACAATTTTATATAATAAGGGCAGCCTCGAAAAAGCCGAGCAGCTGGCTTTGATTTTTGATAATTTGGAGATTTATGCATATAATAACAATTGGAATTTTTATGAGACTACAGCAGATTTGATTTTGGTAGTGGGGGAAGATTATAAAGATATTATGCAATAAATTTTTTATTTCATTAAATTTTATTTTAAAAATCAATAGATGCGAAGTAGAACTGCATTCAAAATAACAGGTCAGCTTATATTTGATGCTTTAATAATCTTTACATCATTTGTGATCTCATTTTTTCTAAGGGGTCAGATAGGTCTGATAGACAGCCAGGGTCTTTTTTCCCAGTATTCCGATTTTATGGGCTGGTATATTTTGATTGTGATCCTTGTCAAGATTCCTATACTCTGGCTTTTTGGAGTGTATAGAAGAGTCTGGAAATACGCTTCATTAAAAGATATGATAGCCATACTCGAATCCGTCACCCTTGGTTCGGTAATCCTTGTAGTCATTTTTTATATCTTAAGTTATCCTATATCGATTTTCAGAATCAATATAAATTTTGACTTCCCTTTTTTCCCAAGAAGTATATTTATCATTGATTTCCTGCTGACTCTTATCCTGATAATAGTTTCAAGATTTTCGGAGAGATTCTTTAATGAATTAAAATTCGGAAGTAACGCAATGAGAAAAAAACGGGTATTGATTATCGGAGCCGGTGATGCAGGCGAAATGATCGTAAGGGAAATGATCAGACAAAAGAACAGCGAATATATGCCTATCGGATTTTTGGATGATGACTATTCAAAAATAAAAAACAAAATACACGGGATAAGTGTCCTTGGACCGATATCCAAGATGGAAAGTGTGATCAAGGATCAATCCGTTGATGAAGTAATAATAGCCATGCCTTCCGCTTCCGGTAACGTGAGAAAAGAAGTTGCAGTCAAAGCCAGAGAATACGGTGTAAATTGTAAGACTTTACCCAGTTTATATGAAGTCATCGACGGAAAAGTCTACCTCTATCAGGTAAGGGACATAGAGATCGAAGACATTCTGGGAAGAGAGCCAATAAATATAAAAATTCCGGAAGTAGTATCCGAGATAAAGGATAAGGTCATTATGGTTACCGGAGCAGGGGGATCGATAGGGTCCGAAATATGCAGACAGATCATAAGGTTCAAACCAGAGAAGATAATACTGGTGGATCATTCGGAAAATAATTTATTTTTGATATTGGAAGAACTTGATAATAAATTCGCCTTTGTTTCTACGGTTCCCATAGTCATAGATATTAGAAACAAACAAACCCTGAGGGGTGTCTTTAAGAAATATAAACCCGATATAATATTTCATGCAGCCGCGTATAAGCATGTGCCGTTGATGCAGCTAAATCCAAAGGCAGCTATTCAAAATAATTATCTCGGGACCAAGATACTGGCAAAGCTTTCCATCGAGTTTGGCGTTAAGAGATTTGTATTGCTCTCCACGGATAAAGCCGTAAAACCCCAGAATGTGATGGGAGTCTCAAAACTGCTTTCCGAACAATATTTGCAGACTTTGTCAGACGTAAAAAGCACCAGGTTTATGATCGTAAGGTTTGGCAATGTCCTTGGAAGTATGGGGAGCGTAGTTCCTCTGTTTAAAGAACAAATACAGTCAGGCGGACCCGTTAGAGTGACACATCCTAATATGAAGAGATATTTCATGACCATACCCGAGGCATCGCAACTTGTGATCCAGGCCTGCATTATGGGAAAGGGAGGAGAAATATATGTGCTGGATATGGGTGAACCTATAAATATACTGGACCTGGCCAAGAACATGATAAGGATCTATGGAATGGAACCGGGTAAAGATATCGAAATAAAATATACCGGTCCGAGGGATGGTGAAAAAATGGATGAAGAACTTACAGGTGAAAATGAGGAACTTATTTCAACGGGATTCAAACAAATTTTTGAGGCAAAACATAACAGCAGTATAAATCATTTAAAGAAGGACGAAATAACAAATATACTTTTCAATATCGAAAAAGAGATACAAATAGATGATTACAAGGGATTATTCAGGGATTTAAAAAAGATAGTCCCCCATTTCGATGAAAATAAAATGTGGTCCAGATTATATGATTAGCAAAGTGAGCAATTGCGGCTTATGTTCTATAAAATCACAAAGAGAATTTTTGATATAATACTGTCGATATTTCTTATGATATTATTCATTCCTTTCTGGATCACAATTCCTTTAATCATTAAAATCGATTCTTCCGGAAGAGTCATATACAGACAGAAGAGAGTCGGTCTTAACAGCAGATATTTTACTATTTATAAATTCAGGACCATGAAAGAAGGCACTCCTGATATCCCTACGGATAGACTTAAGGACCAGAAAAGTTTAAATACCAGAGTTGGGACAATACTCAGAAGATTAAGCGTAGATGAGATACCCCAGCTTATAAATATACTAAAAGGTGATATGAGTTTCGTGGGACCCAGGCCCGCACTTCACAATCAAGAACTTCTTATAAGGCTGCGTAAGGACAAAGGGGTCGATAAAGTCAGGCCTGGAGTAAGCGGACTTGCGCAGATCAGCGGGAGAGATGAACTATCGATCCCGGACAAGGTCATGTATGACCAGCTTTATATCAAAGATGCTTCGATATGGCTTGATATAAAAATATTCCTGATTACGGTGAAAGCCGCAATTACCGGTAAAGGCGGAAACTGATATCTTTTTTAAACACTCTTGAAGTCTGGTTTATAGTAACCATCTACTCCGGCTATCAATCTTTAACATCCAGTTCCTTTATCAGTTTTTCTATGCCGTCTTCGAATCTTAACGGAGAGAAGTGAAAGTCATCTGCTGCTTTTTGGTATGAATACATTTTATCGATTCCCATTCTTTCTATTTGTCCGGGAGTGAGCGAAGGATTTCCGGAAATTTTAGCATAAACGGATATTAAAAATTTGCTGAATTTTAATGGAAGCCTGATGATCCAAAAATGCTTTTTTAGTTTGTTTCTTACAATACCCAGCATATCTCTATATTTCAAGGAATCTTTGCCTGCAATGTCATAGATTTTGCCATAAGTTTTTTTATTATCGATGGTCCGGGTAATTGAATCTGCCACATCTTCTATATATATCGGCTGGATAAGATTATTTCCGTTTCCGAAAACTAAAAAAAATCCTCTCTTTTTTATGAAGCTGATCATTTTCGAAAAATTATTATCATCTTTTGACCCGTAAATCATGGTGGGCCTCAGGATGGTATAATCCAGCCCGGAACTGGTTATAAGTCTTTCCGAATTTATTTTCTGGTTTTTTACCATACTTTTTTGTGGAATCAACACGGTTGTGGAGCTAATAAAAATAGCTCTTTTGATCGCGGAACGACTGGCGGCACCGAGAAAATTTTCGAGAAGATCGGTATATTCCAGATCGACCATATAAATCACACTATCTGCTTTTTTAAGGGCCAAAATAATTGAATCGGGGCTCTGGAGCGTTCCGGAACTGAATAAAATCTTTTTTCCTTCCGATTTTGCTATGTCCAGAAGACCGTATCTATCACTGTCAGTTCTTACCAGACAGTTCACCTCATAATCCGTTTCCAATAATTTCTTTAGTACAGAGGGTCCCAAAAAACCTGTTGCGCCGATTAACAAAATCATTTTTATATTATACATTTTGATTGATTTCTAAAATTTTATAGAATCCTAAAAAATTTATTTTATTATAATAATTAGAAAATAATTAATAAACCGAAGAGAATTTCTATCTTTTTTATATCAGTATTTCAAACCGGTCAAATCCTCTTGGTATAATTATTTCAAAATGTTTCCTATCCAGCGTGAGAATCTTATTTATCTTAAGACGCTCTGCTATGGCCACGATTGAAGCATCTACATAACCTATATTCAGAGTATCATACTTTTTTAATATTTCTATGGTTCTTACTATGTCCATGTCTTTAAGAAGTTCCAGTTGGAAATTGGTCCTTACAATTTCTTCGAGGAAAATAAGTTCAACTTTGTTGCCAAATCGACTATTTAACATATAGCAAATCTCACCAATAGCAGTAGAGGGTAGGATATACAAATTATCTTTTTCAGTAAATATTGTTTTCAAATGTTCATGTTTTTTATATTTTTTGTCCATTAAACCAATGACAGCACTGGTATCCAAAATAATTTGCATCTCAATCCTTCCCGTAATTATTCTTTAGATACTCTTCATCATTTTCAGCAAACTGAGTGTCGCCGCTGTTTACAATTCCTATTATATTGAATTTTTTCTTTGGTGTTTTTTTTGTCACATATTCAGTCACTGCTTCCCTGATTATAAAAGAAGTAGATTTATTGGTAATTTTAGCCAGAGTCTTTAATCTTAGCATGACATCTTTTTCCAAAAGTATGGATGTTCTCTCCTTATCCATTAATATACTCCGTTTCATGTTATACAGATAATCAAGTATTAATATTAATATTATTAATATTAATATATGAGTGCTATTGTGTCAATTATTTATTGATCACAAATAACCAGGATTAAATTATGGGAAATTTGTGATATTATCTTATAGATTTTAAACTAAAGGGCCATAGAGAAGGAAAACTAGGAAAATTATAAATGTACTGGATTATTTATATAAGTTTACCGGTTGCAGCCATATTTATATGGTTATATTTATACGCATTCAGATATGAACCGGTCAATTTCAATCTATCGGATGTGGATATATTCATAAAGGAAAAATCGTCGCCTGTAACCGGTGAGGGTAAACCGGGGGAACCGCTGCTTACCATTTTACATTTATCCGATTTTCACCTTAGAAAGAATTTCAAAGGAAAAAGATTATTTAAGTTCGTTCAGAGTCTGGCCGGTTTGAATGTGGATCTTATTTTTATTACCGGTGACCTGATAGGAAACAACAGCAGCATGGAATATGTGATTGAAATGCTTGCTCCTCTAAAAGCAAGAATAGGAAAGTATGCGGTTTTTGGCGTACACGATCATTATGACAAAGCTTTGACAGAGTTTGTGAGAAATATGCTTAAGAGGAAAAAGAGTTACAGGAAAGAAAATGACATCGCCGGCATGGTGAGAAGTCTCAAGAATATTGGTATCGAAGCTTTAATAAATGAAAGCAGAAAGATTGAATTCAACACTGGTGGTATAAACAGTATCGAGATCATAGGCCTCGACGACCCGATAGTAAAGAAAATCGATATTGCCAGAGCTTTCAGTCATATCGATCCGGTAAATAGTATGGAACCGGTAGAAAAATCCGATTACAGGAAAGTATTTGCATTAAGCAAAAAGAAGATTCATGAAATAAACAACAGAGGCAAATTGCGCATAGTGATGATACATACTCCGGATACCGATTCCATAATCAATCTTGCACGGAAAAAAACCGATATTATACTCAGTGGACATACCCACGGCGGACAGGTAAGGTTACCTCTGATAGGGGCAATAATTTCAGGATGTAAGATAAAAACAAAATTTGCCTCGGGACTTTTTTATTTTAAAACTCTGATCCTTTATGTGACGAGGGGCCTCGGGGAGGGAAAATATTCACAGTTCAGATTTTATTGTCCACCGGAAGCAAGCCTTTTAAGAATTTATAAAAGGTAGATTAAAAAATATAAAAACTTCTACACCGGAAGGAGTTCCGGGGTTGATAAGAGATCCCCTGCTTTCAGGGAAGATCCCGTGTTGTTTAAAAACTTATCGTAGTTATATATAATATCTTTGACAGTACCGTATGTGCAATATTTATGAAATGAATAACGATAAACAAGATTTTTGATGATTCAGGAGAAAGAAGGCAGTTGTGCCTAAAGCAAAAGGTAGTTGTCCGGGACAGGATCCGGCATATTTAAAAGATTTCAAAACAAATATCGTATTATGTACCAGTTGCGGGTATGAAATAGAATTTTTCGCCGATGAAAAAAAAGTCAAATGCCCGCGATGTCATACGAACGTGTTCAAAGTCAATCCACAGGTAATAAAATATAAGGATGGTAAACTTACCTTCAGCGGAGATGATAAGAGTTGTCTTGATTGGTGCGGCGGGTGTCTGAA
>Ga0209521_10000386_pt1 | contig 33102 bp, 49 predicted proteins | sample Rifsed19ft4_FD_184016 | JGI IMG/M metagenome (GOLD analysis project Ga0209521, IMG submission 184016) | Soil microbial communities from Rifle, Colorado, USA - sediment 19ft 4 (version 2) | ecosystem: Environmental > Terrestrial > Deep subsurface > Rock core/Sediment | place: Rifle, Colorado...
TGATATCTCCCATAGCCATGGAAGAAGGGCAGAGGTTTGCTATCCGTGAAGGCGGAAGGACCATAGGTGCAGGCAGTGTTGCAAAGATAATGGAGTAATTAATCGGCAAAGATAATCAAAACGGAGAGGAATAGTAATGGCAGCAGGTAAATTAGGTCAGAAAATAAGAATAAAATTAAAAGCCTATGATCATGAGATTATTGATCGTTCGGCAAAGAAAATAGTAGAGACTGTTGAAAACTCTGGTGCAAAAGTTTCTGGCCCGATTCCATTACCAAATAAGAAGAATGTATATTGTGTTATAAGGTCTCCCCATGCGGATAAAGATTCCAGGGAACATTTTGAGATAAGGATTCATAAAAGACTTATAGATATTATCGATCCTACTCCAAAAACAGTAGATTTACTGATGAGACTCAGTTTACCTGCAGGAGTCGGTATAGAGATAAAATCTTAAAGTAAGTACTTTGCGGGAAGTGATATAAATATGGTAAATGCAATATATGGAAAAAAGCTGGGATGTATCCAGATATTCAAAGAGAATGGGAATGCGTTGTATGTTACTGCCATTGAAGCAGAACCATGTGTGATTGTCCAGGTCAAAGATGATGAGAAAGACGGATATAATGCTCTGAAAGTAGGTTTTGGTAAAATCCTGGATAAAAAAGCAATAAAGCCGCATCAGGGTCAGTTTGTCGCCAATAAGATTGGTTTGAAAAAGTACCTGAGAGAGATCAGGGTGGATAAATTTGACCAGGAGTATAAACCCGGGGATAGTCTTGATCTTAATGTTTTTAAAGTAGGAGATAAAATAAAAATAACCGGAAAAGGCAAGGGTAAAGGATTTGCAGGAGTAATAAAGAGACACGGCTTTCACAGAGGAAGAATGTCCCATGGATCTCACTCTCATAGAATACCGGGTTCGGTAGGAATGTGTTCCACTCCTTCACGTATAGCAAAAGGCAAGAAGATGCCCGGAAGAATGGGAGGCGGTACGGTTACCGTTCCAGGATCAGAGATCGTGGAGATTATCGAAGACCAGAACTTGATTCTGGTTAAAGGTAGTGTTCCAGGTGCCAAAGGCAGTCTGGTTTTTTTAAAGAAAGTTTAGGAGCTTTTACAGCTTTTAGGAGATAAGATGGTTAGTTTGAATGTAGTAGATTCAGATGGAAAAGAATTAGAAAAAATTAATATACCGGGTGAAATAGTTAGCCAGAAGATTAATCCCGAGATTATGTATCAGGAGGTAAGAAGGTATCTTGCTACCATAAGATCCGGGACACATAAGACCAAGGATAGAAGTGAAGTAAGGGGTGGAGGAAAGAAACCCTGGAGACAGAAAGGCACCGGAAATGCCAGAGCAGGATCGAACCGTTCTCCGATCTGGAAGGGTGGTGGGGTGGTTTTTGGACCCACACCAAGGGATTATGCTTTTAAATTAAATAAAAAGGTAATAAAGCAGTCAAAACTGATGGCATTTTCCGATAAGTTTAAAAATAAAAAAATCCTGGTTCTGGATAAATTAAGCTTTAAAAACCCTGAAACAGGCAAGGCGGCAAAAATATTAAAGAAACTTAAGCTGGACAAAGAAAAAGTACTCATAGTTTTTGATAGCATGGTTGCAAATGAAGTAAAATCCTTTAGAAATATAGGTAATGTTATGGTAGAAAGCTCGAAGGGTCTGAATGCTTATATTATTCTTAGGGCGGATTATATAGTTTTTACAAAAAATTCATTGGATGATTTTATTAAGAGGTTGGGCAATGGAAAATCCTAGAGATATAATACTTTCTCCTGTTGTATCGGAAAAAAGTTATGCGGCGGTTAAGAATAAAAGATATTCTTTTTTTGTTGATATCAGAGCGGAGAAAGGTGAGATAAAAAGAGCAATAGAAGAAATATTCAAGGTTAAGGTTTTAAAAATAAATACCGTAAATATTAAATCCAAACCGAAAAGGATTGGAAGATCTCTTGGTACCAGCTCCCGTAAAAAAAGAGCTGTGGTTACATTGAGTAAAAAAGATAAAATTGATTTTTTTGAATCGGTCTGATTTATTTGGAGGTTTTAAAAGTTGGCTGTTAAAAAATATAAACCCACTACTCCCGGAAGAAGGTTTGCGACTGTTTCTGATTTCTCTGGTTTAACCAAAAAAAGACCAGAAAAATCTCTTACCAGGTCTCTAAAGAGAGATGCAGGGAGAAATAATTACGGCAGAATCACAAGGAGACATAGCGGTGGGGGGCATAAAAGATTATATAGAATAATAGATTTTAAAAGATTAAAAGATAATATTCCAGCAAGAGTAGAGGCAATCGAATACGATCCCAATAGAAATGCAAGGATTGCTCTGTTGAGTTACAGGGACGGCGAAAAAAGTTATATAATCGCTCCCCTGAAATTAAAGATTGGAGACATCCTTGTATCAGGGGAAAAAGTAGATATTAAGATAGGTAATGCTATGCCTTTAAAGAGCATACCGGTAGGAACAATAATCCATAATATAGAGCTCAAGGAAGGCAAGGGGGCAGAATTGGTAAGATCGGCAGGAGGATATGCCCAGCTTCTGGCAAAAGAAGGTAAGTATGCCAATATAAAACTTCCCTCTAGCGAGGTAAGACTCGTTGGATTGAATTGCAGAGCATGTATCGGTCAGATTGGAAATACGACACATGAAATAATTCGACTTGGAAAAGCAGGAAGAAAGAGATGGCTGGGGGTAAGACCCGGGGTCCGGGGGACGGCAATGAATCCGATTGACCATCCCCATGGCGGAGGAGAAGGAAAGAATAAAAGTTCCGGAAGGAATCCGGTTACCCCATGGGGTAAGCCTACACTGGGTTATAGGACCAGAAAAAAGAATAATAGTACCGATAAGTATATTATCAGAAGAAGGAATAAGTAATTCATTAATTTTTAGATTGGGAGGACTGGAATGTCAAGGTCTTTAAAAAAGGGACCTTTTATTGAGGGAAAACTGTTAAAGAGAGTAAATGATTTGAATGAATCAGGTGAAAAGAAGATCATAAAAACCTGGTCGAGAAGTTCAACAATTTTTCCGGAGATGGTCGGTCATACTATAGCTGTACATGATGGAAGAAGACATATTCCTATTTTTATTTCGGAATCTATGGTGGGACATAAGTTAGGAGAGTTTGCCCCAACAAGGTCCATAAGACCGCATGTTTATAAAGGAAAAAGCGAAAAAGTCGCAACTGTCAAAAAACAGGAATAATATATTAGCCGGTAGTCAAGGGGGTTTAAAGTTTTGGAAGCCAGAGCTGTTGAAAAGTACATAAGAATGTCACCAAGGAAAATAAGATATATTGTTGAGATGATAAAGTCAAAATCCATAGATGATGCTATAGATATATTATCTTTTACACCCAGAGCTGCTGCGATTGTGGTAAAGAAAGCAATACAAAGTGCGGTGACCAATGCTACCGAGAACCATAAAATGAAAGAGGAAGATTTATTTATTTCCAGAATAATGGTAAATGAGGGGCCTACTTTAAAAAGGTTCAAGCCAAGAGCGAGAGGCAGGGCTACCAGAATCAGGAAAAGATCAGCACATATTTCTGTTTTTGTATCCGATGGTAAAGAGGAGGAGGCTTAAGAAATGGGCCAAAAAGTAAATCCAAATGGACTTAGAATAGGAATTAATAAAGGATGGCAATCAAGATGGTTTGCTTCGAAGGATTATGCCAGATTGCTTAAAGAAGATGTCATGATAAGAAATACGATCGAAGATCAGCTGGGTAATGCCGGAATTTCAAAAATCGAGATCGAAAGAACCGAAGAAGAAGTAAAAGTAGATATGTTCACTTCCAAGCCCGGAATAGTCATAGGAAGAAGAGGGGCAAATATCAATGATATCAGAGATCTGGTAGAGAAAAAAACAGGCAGTATCATACAATTGAATATTATAGAGATTAAAAAACCAGAGCTTATTGCAAAATTAGTTGCAGAAAGTATCGCCTCGCAGTTAGTCGGAAGAGTAGGTTTTAGAAAAGCTATGAAAAAATCGGTATCACTAAGCATGAAAGCGGGAGCGAAGGGTATAAAAGTACAGTGTGCAGGTAGATTGGGTGGAGCCGAGATGGCAAGGACAGAATGGTACAGAGAAGGAAGAGTCCCATTGCATACTTTAAGAGCAGATATAGATTATGGATTTTCGGAGGCGAATACGACTTTTGGTAAGATAGGAGTCAAAGTCTGGATATATATGGGAGATATCATTCCGGATAGAGAAGAGATGAAAAAAGAAAAAAAACATGGAGAAGAGAATAAGAAGGAAGAAGTAGTTTGAAGATTAGGAGATATTTATGGCAGCAATGTTGATGCCCAAACGGGTAAAATATAGAAAAGTTCAAAGAGGAAGGATGAAAGGCAAATCCAAGGGCGGCACCAAACTTTCATTTGGAGAATATGGATTACAGGCACTTGAGCCGGGGTGGCTATCCAGCAGGCAGGTTGAAGCAGCAAGAGTGGCACTTACCAGATATATAAAAAGAGGCGGAAAAGTATGGATAAATGTCTTTCCTCATAAACCGGTGACCAAGAAACCGGCTGAAACACGTATGGGTGGAGGGAAAGGCGTGCCTGAAAGTTGGGTGGTTGTCGTAAAACCAGGGAAAATATTATTCGAAATTTCAGGTGTCAGTATGGAAGTTGCAAAAGAAGCAATCAGGTTGGCTTCAAATAAGCTATCCATAAAATCGAAATTCATTTATGAAGAACTATAGATAATTTAAACGAGAAATGAAAATAAGTGAAATAAAGGAACAAAATAAAGAAGAATTAGAAACAAAGCTTTTGGATATTAAGAAAACTCTTTTTAATCTAAAGTTTCAAAAAGCTACAGGGCAATTGGATAATCCGGTGAAGATAAGGAATTTGAGGAAAGATATTGCCAGAATAAAGACTTTGATTAAAGAGAAAGAGCTTGAGGCAAAGACCGATAGCAAGGATGATAAGGTCAATAAAAAATAAATTAGGGGGCTTTTTTGGAAAGAGGAAAAGTAAAGATAAGAATAGGAACGGTAGTCAGCGATAAAATGGATAAAACGGTGGTCGTAGCCGTGGAATCTCATTACAAACACCCTTTATATAAAAAGATTTTAAAGAAAATAAAAAAATTCAAGGTACATGATCCCGAAGGTAAAGGCAAAGTTGGCGATGTAGTAAAAGTTTCCGAAACAAGACCTATCAGTAAGACTAAAAGGTGGAGACTGGTAGAAGTAATAAAGAAAGCGGAGTAAAGAAGGATTAGAAATGATTCAGAGTGGTACTAGAGTAAAAGTAGCCGATAATACCGGTGCAAGAGTTATTGGTTGTATTAGGGTCCTGGGGGGGACAAGGAAAAGGTATGCGCGGATCGGTGATATTTTCGTGGCTGCGGTAAAGGATGCAAATCCCGGAGGGGTTGTAAAAAAAAGCGATGTAGTAAAAGCAGTACTGGTGAGATCCAAAAAATCATTTAGAAGACCGGATGGTTCCTATATAAGATTCGATGACAATGCAGCGGTTATTATCGATGCTCAGAATAACCCCCGGGGGACAAGAATATTCGGACCGGTAGCAAGGGAACTAAGAGATAAAAATTTTATGAAGATAATTTCCCTTTCACCGGAGGTAATTTAATTTAATAGCGGGAGCATTTAAAAGTGTTAAAAATAAAAAAAAGCGATAAGGTCGAGATAATAAAAGGAAAAGATAGGGGCAAAACAGGAAAGGTGCTCAGAATAGAATCCGTCAAAGACAGATTATATGTCGAGGGTGTCAACATAATAGAAAAACATTTAAGAAAAAAAGACCAGAGCAAACCCGGCGGGATCATTAAAAAAGAAGGACCTATCAAAATTTCGAATGTCAGACTGGTTTGTCCCAGTTGCGGCAAACTGGTGGGAGTAGGTTTTGAAGTCAGTGATTCAGGTACAAAAGTCAGGATATGTAAAAAGTGCAAACAGCAGGTTTAAAGAATGAATATTTAAGGTGATACAGTGGAACCAAGATTAAAAGAGAAATATAAAAAAGAGATTGTTTCTAAGATGCTGAAAGAACGTAAACTCGGCAACGTGATGGAAGTTCCCAGAATAAATAAGATAACTATAAATATGGGCATAGGTTCTGCAACTCAGAATATAAAAGAATTGGAATCCGCCAGCCGGGATTTAGCCGTGATAACGGGACAGAAACCAGTTATAACAAAAGCCCGAAAATCAATTGCCGGATTTAAACTGAGACAGGGGAACCCTATAGGATGCATGGTCACATTGAGGGGAAATAGGATGTATGAATTTCTCGATAGACTGCTCAGTGTGGCGATTCCCAGAATCAGGGATTTTAGAGGTCTATCAAAAAAAAGTTTTGATGGTTCGGGAAATTATACAATAGGAATAAAAGAACAATTGATTTTTCCCGAAGTTGAGTATGACAGTATTTTAAGTGTAAAGGGTATGAATATTACCATTACAACCAGTACGGAAAGTGATGATGAGGCACTATTCCTGCTGGATGAATTTGGATTTCCATTTAAAAAATAATTAGGTTTATTAAGTAAGGAGATATTGATTGGCTAAGAAAGCACTTATAGAAAAACAGCAAAAAGAACCGAAATATAAAACAAGGAAATATAACAGATGTTTTAGATGCGGCAGGCCAAGAGGTTATTTTAGAAAATTTGGATTATGCAGGATTTGTCTAAGGGAATTGGCTCATGAAGGAAAAGTTCCTGGAATGACCAAGTCCAGCTGGTAAAAGGAGGATTTATGTCAGCGGTTACAGATCCCATTTCAGATATGTTAACTAGAATAAGAAACGGTTGTATAGCCAGAATGGATAGTGTCAGCGTTCCTTATTCAAAACTTAAAACAGAAATAGCCAGAATACTGGATGAAGAAGGATATATAAAAAGTCATGAAGTCCTTAAAGAAGAAAATATTGGCGGCATAATCAAGGTTTATCTGAAATATGAAAAAGATAAAAAAAGTACCATTACCGGTCTTAAAAGGATAAGCAAACCGGGACTCAGGGTTTATGCACGAAAGGACGAAATACCCAGGATTCTTGGTGGTTTGGGAACAGTTATACTATCGACGCCAAAAGGGGTGCTCACGGGAGCAGGGGCTAAAAAAGAAAAGGTTGGCGGAGAAGTGATTTGCTCCATATGGTAGAAAGCAAGTAATCAGAAAGGTGAGTTGAAGTGTCCAGAATAGGAAAGAAACCTATTATCGTACCAGTGGATGTAGAGATTAAAATAGATAAAGATAATATCAATGTAAAAGGTAAACTGGGAGAGCTTTCACAGAAGTTTGACAGCGCCGCTGTCAAATTAAGTGTGGAAGGCGGCAGGTTGACCGTTACTCCTGTTTCGAGCAGTAAGGAGAACAGAGCCAAATTCGGTCTTTACAGAAGCCTTATAAATAATATGGTAATAGGGGTAAGCAGCGGTTTCAGTAAAACATTGAAAATAGTAGGAGTAGGTTACAGAGCAAGTAAGAAAGGTGATAACCTGGAAGTACTTGCAGGATACTCAAATCCCGTAGCGGTAAATATCCTGCCGGGAATGTCTTTTGAAGTTCCCGACAACACTACTATTGTAGTCAAAGGGATAAACAAGCAGATGGTAGGACAAATGGCTGCCAAAATCAGAGGCATAAGGGAACCGGAACCTTACAAAGGCAAAGGTATAAAATACGAAGAAGAAGTTATTAGAAGAAAAGTAGGTAAAACAGCTATTACCAGCGGAACCTAATTCTTACAGGAGTTTTTATGAAGAGCAAAATTGAAAAAAGAGATAAAAGTCTAAGAAGAAAGACAAGAAGCAGATCCAAGATCAAAATGAATACCAATCGCATGAGACTTGCTGTTTATCGCAGCAATAAATATATTTACGGACAGATAGTAGACGACAGTATCGGTAAAACCTTGATAAGCATATCAAGCAAGGATCTTAAGGATAAAAGTGAAAGTAAAGGAAAATTAGATATAAGTTTTAAGACCGGAGAAGCCATTGCCGGTATGGCCAAGAAGAAGAATATAAATGAAATAGTTTTTGATAGAAGTGGTTACAAATATCATGGCAGGGTAAAGGCCCTGGCTGAAGGTGCAAGAAAAGGCGGATTGAAATTTTAACCTTATTTAAGGAGGATATCTGGTGGCTGATCTTTCCAAAGATACAGAATTAGGTGAAAAAGTTATAAAAATAAATAGAGTGGCTAAAGTGGTCAAGGGTGGCAGAAGATTTAGTTTTAGCGCTCTGGTAGCGGTAGGCAATTTGAATGGAATGGTAGGAGTCGGATTTGGCAAAGCCAACGAGGTTTCTACTGCGATCCAGAAGGGTATTAATAATGCAAAGAAAAATATGTTCAGGGTACCATTAAATGATGGGACCATACCTTATCCTATCGATGGCAGATTTGGAGCCGGTCATGTCTTTATGAAACCGGCATCTCATGGTGTAGGAGTAATTGCCGGTGGGCCGGTACGAATAATAATGGAACTTGCAGGTGTAAAGAATATCCTTACCAAGTCTCTTGGAAGTGCTAATGCTTTGAATATAGTCAATGCGACCATTAAGGGTCTAAAGACGTTAAAAAGGCCGGATCAGGTTGTAAGTAAAAATAAACCAGAATCCGAAGTTAACCAGTTACAGTGATTTGGATTACGTTGAAAGGAGAAAATGGTGAAGCTTGGTGATTTAGGATCTCCTAAGTCTATAAAAAAAAGAAAAAGAGTAGGCAGAGGGAATGGTTCCGGGCACGGAACAACCAGCGGCAGGGGTACCAAAGGACAGCTTTCCCGATCAGGTGGTAAGACCAGGCTGGGTTTCGAGGGCGGACAGATGCCGCTGCAGAGGAGACTGCCGCATCTTAGAGGTTTTAAAAATACTAGGAAGAAAATAAATAATTTAGTTAACGTTGGACAGCTGGAAAAGTTTAAAGAAAACAGCGTTATCGATTATGAGTTTTTGGAAAAGAATGGCTTTATAACAAACAAGTCAAATCCTGTAAAGATACTGGGCAATGGCGAGCTTACTAAAAAATTGACCATTAAAGCTAATTATTTCAGTAAGAGTGCTGCGGCTAAAATTGAAAAAGCCGGTGGGAAAATGGAGGTAATCTAGTGTTTCGCGCCATTATTAATGCTTTCAGAATCAAAGAAATCAGAAATAGGATATTATTTACAATCGCTATTCTGGCTCTCTACAGATTCGGTGCCAATATTACGATACCAGGGGTAGACGCATCTAAAATCCTGGAACAGGTGCAGACCGGAATAATGGGCATGATGGATCTGTTTTCGGGAGGAGCACTTGAGAGATTTGCCGTATTTTCTCTTGGTATCATGCCTTATATAACCGCGACTATCGTAATACAACTTCTTCAGGTTGTGATTCCCAGATTGGATCAGCTGGCAAAGGAAGGAGAAACAGGCAGAAGAAAAATAAATCAGATAGCAAGATATATGACCGTAGGATTGGCACTCATGCAGTCAGTAGCTATGGTTTTCTTCTTTAGAGGATCCGGTGCCATAATTCAATTTGATTTTATGCATGTCTTTCTGATCATAGCTACACTTACGGCCGGGACCACTCTTATTATGTGGCTCGGGGAACTCATAAATATTCACGGGATAGGAAATGGTATTTCCCTTCTGATATTTGCCAATATAATTTCAAGAATACCCGGTCAATTATTAACTTTAATCAGACTGAGAAATTATTTCTTACTGGCTGTTTTTGTGGTCTTATTTATTGCTGTGGTCATGGCTGTCATACTTATCCAGCAGGGTGAAAGAAAGATCCCGGTCCAGTATGCAAAAAGAATCGTGGGGAGGAAAGTCTTTGGCGGACAGAGCACTTATATACCACTTAAAGTCAATCAATCCGGAGTAATGCCAATTATACTTGCAGTGTCTATAGTGCTCTTCCCTGCAACGATTGCACAATTTACAAATGTTTCGTGGATTCAGAGGATAGCCGATGCGATGAATCCAACGTTGCCCGGGGGCAGTATAAATCCGATCTATGCGATTACTTATTCTGTATTTATTATCATATTTGCTTATTTTTATACTGCTATTACATTTAATCCTCTGGATACTGCGGATAATCTGAGAAGATACGGAGGATTTATACCCGGAATGCGGCCCGGGAAAAATACAGCAGATTACCTGACCAATATTTTAAACAGGATAACACTTCCGGGAGCCATATTTTTGGCAATAATTGCACTTCTCCCGGAGATATTGATCAATTATCTGGGCATACCGTTTAATTTTGGCGGAACGTCTATACTTATAGCAGTGGGTGTTGCATTGGATACTATGCGACAACTGGAATCCCATCTGACCATGAGGGATTATGAAGGATTTTTGAAATGAGAATAGTTCTACTCGGTTCTCCCGGTGCCGGAAAGGGGACACAGGCAAAAGTAATTTCCAAAAAATTCGACATACCCCATATTTCGACAGGAGATATCTTAAGACATGAAATAAAAGGAGGATCCGAGTTAGGAAAGAAAGCAGCCGGATTTGTCGAGAGTGGGAAATTGGTCCCGGACGGAATTATAATAGAGATAATAAAGAATGAAATAAGCCGGGGTAGATCTAAGAATGGATTTTTGATGGATGGTTTCCCGAGGAATTTGGAACAGGCTGTAATGTTTTCAGATCTACTGGAACAGCTGGGGATCAGCCTCGATAATGTAATAAATATAAATGTAAGTAAAGAAGAAATCATAGACAGGCTCAGCAGGAGAAGGATATGCAGTGTTTGCAAAGGTGTGTTCAGTATCGGCGGAAAAAATAAAGAGCCTGAAAAGTGTCCAAAGTGTAATGGTGATTTGATAGAGAGAAAAGATGATAAAAAAGAGGTCATAAAACACAGGCTGGACGTATATGAATCAGAAACCAGGCCGCTTATTGATTTTTATGCTGGTAAAGGATTGCTTGTAAATATTGATGGTTCCGGTGAGGAGAAAGAGATAACCAAGAGGATCTTAGAAGTTCTATGATAATATGCAAATCAGCAGATGAAATCGGAATAATGCGCGAAGCTGGTAAAATTGTAGCTAAAGTTTTTTTGAAAATAGAGGAAATCTTAAAACCCGGAATAACTACCGATTATATAGATGGGATTGCGGAAGAGATCATAAGAAGTGAAAAGGCTGTTCCTGCCTTTAAGGGTTACAGGGGCAAACTCAGTAAAAAGCCCTTTCCGAGCAGTGTCTGTATATCGATAAATGAGGAAGTGGTCCATGGCATTCCCGGCAAAAGAGTTATAAGGGATGGAGAACTGGTCTCTATTGATGCCGGTGTGAAGATTAACGGTTTTTATGGTGATGCCGCCCGGACCTATAAAGTGGGGAACGTCAGTAAAACTGCCGAAAGGTTATGGGACGCTACCAGGGAAGCATTGGACCTGGCAATAGGAAAATGCATCTCCGGAAATAGGTTATCGGATATTTCCAATATTATTGAAAACAGAGCAGAGGTAGAAAGTTTTTCGGTAGTTAAGGATTTTGTTGGCCACGGTATAGGTAGGGAGATGCATGAAGATCCGCAGATATTGAACTACGGACCTCCCGGACAGGGCCCGGTTCTAAAAAAAGGTATGGTCCTGGCAATAGAGCCTATGTTTAATCAGGGCGGCAGTGATGTGGAAATATTGAGTGACATGTGGACCGTAGTGACCATGGATAGGAAGCTCTCCTGTCACTTTGAAGATACGGTGGCGATATGGGAAAATGGTCCTTTGATATTGACCAGAATGACTTAAGTTTTTTGAAAAAAATTTATGGACATACTGAGGGTTTTTTGATAACCTACGTATTTGCGCTATTTTTACATTGAAATATTAGCATGGGGGTTTAAAATTTCTAAAAAAGAAGAAATAATAGAAGCCGAGGGAACTATTTTAGAAGCACTTCCGAATGCTATGTTCAGAGTGGAGCTTGATAATGGCCACAGGGTACTGGCGCATATTTCAGGTAAAATGAGGATGCATTATATAAAGATTTTACCTGGCGATAAAGTCAAAGTTGAGATATCGCCCTACGATTTAAGCAGAGGAAGGATCACTTTTAGAAAAAAGTGATTTTTGATTAGAATTCAAAGGTTTCAGGTTTTATTAGATGGGAAGAAGATTATAAAAAGAAGGAATGAAAATGAAAGTCAAACCATCAGTGAAAAAAATATGTAAGAGTTGCAAAGTTATAAAAAGGGAAGGAAAAGTCATTATTATTTGTAAAAATCCCCGCCACAAACAGAGACAGGGTTAAGGAGGTTTTTAATTGGTAAGAATTTCGGGTATTGACGTACCAAATGATAAACATATCAGTATAGCTTTGACTTATATTTTTGGCATCGGCAGATCAAGAGCTGAGACGATCCTAAAAAAATTAAATATCGGTAACAGCATAAAAGCAAAAGATCTCAGTGAAGATGAAATTGTAAAAATAAGGGAATATATAGAAAATAATTTTACAATCGAGGGAGATCTTAGAAGAGAAATCAGCCAGAATATAAAAAGATTGATCGAAGTAAACTCTTATAGAGGAATCAGACATAAAAGAGGTCTGCCGGTAAGAGGTCAGAGAACCCATACAAATGCAAGGACAAGAAAAGGAAAGAGAAGAAGTGTTGGCATTAAAAAAAGCCAGGCTTAAGTAAAAGTTTCAGGAGGTAAATTTGGCAAAAAAAACCAGTGGTAAAAGGAAAGTAAAAAGCAAAGAAAGAAAAAACGTACCTTACGGGATTGCTCATGTTCAATCTACCTTTAATAATACAATTGTGAATATAACCGACCTGAACGGTAACACCATTGCATGGGGCAGTGCCGGAGGACATGGTTTTAAAGGTTCCAGAAAAAGCACTCCGTTTGCTGCACAAATTACGGCAAATGCAGTGGCAAGAAGCGCCCAGGAGCATGGAGTCAGCAGAGTAGATGTAAGAGTAAAAGGTGTAGGATCCGGCAGAGAAACTGCCGTAAGATCTCTTCAGGCAGCTGGCCTGGAAATCGGAAGTATAATAGATGTAACCCCCGTGCCTCATAACGGCTGCAGACAGTCAAAGAGGAGAAGGGTATAAAAAATCATAACCAAGGAGTTGTTATAGATGTCAATGGCTAAAATATCTGCCTGCAAGCAGTGCAGAAGGGAAAAAGAAAAATTATTTTTAAAAGGACAGAGATGTTTTTCCGATAAATGTGCTGTAGAAAAAAAACCATACGTGCCGGGTCAGAAGGCTAAGAGAAGAACGATAGAAACTGAATATTATGCTCAGTTGAGAGAAAAGCAGAAAGCCAAGAGATATTACGGGGTATGGGAGCAGCAATTCAGAAATTATTTTAAAAGAGCAGTAAAAAGAAGAGGGGTAACCGGAGAGATATTGCTCCAGCTTCTGGAAACGAGACTCGATAATGTTATTTATACCATGGGATTCGCTACTTCCAGAGCACAGGCAAGACAGTTTATTAGCCATGGACATATTCAGGTTAATGGTAAAAAAGTCGATAAGCCTTCATATCAGTTAAAAGAGGGATATGAAATAAGTATTGCCGAGTCCAGCAAGGAAATAACTCCCATAATGGAAGCAAAAGAAAGTGGAGGAAGCCTGACCATACCTGAATGGCTTGAAGTCGATCCGGATAAGCTGAAAGGAAAACTTGTAAGATACCCTGAACGGGATGAAATAAAAGTTCCTGTTAATGAGCAAGTAATAGTGGAGCTTTATTCTAAGTAATTTGAGTATTCGTTTGAATATTCTTTTCTTTAGGAGGTAGGTGCAAATTGCTAAAAATGCATAAACCCAATGTGAGCATTAAGCATGAAGATGATTTTTTAGGTGAATTTATTATTGAACCACTGGAAAGAGGGTTTGGGCACACTCTGGGTAATTCGATAAGAAGGGTTCTGCTTTCATCTATAGAAGGAGTGGGAATCACAAGGATCAGATTAGAAAATATTATGCATGAGTTTTCGACTCTGGACGGGATGAAAGAAGATATAATTGAATTCATTGCCAATCTTAAAGGTGTTGTTTTTAAGATGGAGAGCGATGAACCGGTACTGTTGAAACTTGAAAAGAAAGGTCCGGGGACTGTTAAGGCTTCGGATATAAAACTTTCATCTGATGTAGAGGTAATAAATCCTGACCAGTATATTTGTACCCTGACCAAAAAAGGTAAACTGGATGCAGAAATAAGACTGGAGAAAAATAAAGGTTATAAGAATGCAGAAGAAAATGCAGTGGAAGGAGAACCTCTGGGTGTAATACCTATCGATACCATATTTTCACCGGTAAGACTTGTTCAATTTAAAGTCGAAAACACAAGGGTAGGTCAGGTGACTAATTTTGATAAACTTTCCATAAGTATCAAAACCAATGGCAGCGTCAAGCCGGAAGATGCTTTGAGTCAGGCGTCTAAAATTATTAATGACTATATGGCGCTTCTAATAGATTTATCCGACAAAGAAAGTAAAGATGAACCAATTTTCGAAGAAATTGAACAGGAAGATAAAAAGCAGGTATATCCTTCAATAGAAGAACTTGAACTATCGGTAAGAGCATATAACTGTCTTAAGAGAGAGGGAATCGATTCGGTAGAAAAGCTTCTGGAATACAGCGAAGACGAGCTTCTCGATATAAGGAATTTTGGTCAGAAGTCTATTCAGGAAGTAAAAGATAAAATAAAAGAACTGGGATTATCCTTTAAGCAAAAATAAAAATTGGGGAGAAGCAGGAAATGGTAATACCTAAAAGAGGTAGAAGATTTGGCGGGAGCAGCAGCAACCAAAAAGCAATTATGAGAAATTTAACCATTTCATTATTTGAAAATGGAAAAATAAAGACTACGGTGGCAAAGGCCAAGTATTTACGAAGTTTCGTAGATAAACTAATAACCACAGCTAAAAAGGATAATCTTGCTGCCAGAAGACAATGCATTAAATTGCTTGGTAATACCAGCGCGGTGCAGAAATTATTCAATGAAATAGCTCCCGGGATGTATGAGAGATCCAGCGGATTTACAAGGATCGTCAAATACAAGAAAAGATTAGGGGATGGTGCCGAACTGGCGATAATGGAGCTGCTGGTAAAGTAAAAGCGGAATCGATGTTGTTTTGAAAATCGTAAATCATAAGTCGTAAGATGATAAATAACTACATGGCTGTTTTAGAATATGATGGGACCAATTATAGCGGATTTCAAATACAGCCAGGTGGAGTTAATACTATACAGGGAGAACTGGTACCTGTTCTTTCAAAAATCTTGAACGAGAAAATAGACATTCAATATGCCGGAAGAACTGATGCCGGGGTTCATGCAAAGTACCAGGTAATTAATTTTAAAACCAGTAAAGAACCGGATATCTATAGAATATTATGGTCCATAAATAGTTTGCTCCCTGATGATATAGTTATTAAAATAATTGAAAAAGTAAGTCCTTCTTTTGATGCCAGAAGGGATGCAGGTTTAAGAGAGTATAGCTATTTTGTGGTAAATAAAGGGTATCAAAGTGTTTTTTTGAAAAAGTACAGTATCCTTATAACCAGGAAGTTAGATATAAGGTCGATGAAAAAAGCTGCCAGAATGTTTCTGGGAGTAAAAGATTTCGCATCTTTTTGCAATGTTGAATGTCTGAGCGGATATACGGTCAGGAAAGTATACAGCTTTACGGTAGAAAAAACCAGGGATGACCTGGTGATCTTTAGAATAGCGGCGAATTCGTTCTTATATAATATGACGAGGATTATAGTTGGAACTGTGCTTGAAGTAGGAAGCGGGCAGAGAGAAATCTCAAGCATAAGCGAAGCTCTAAAAAAAAGAGATAGAAAATTTGCCGGAGAAATAGTACCGGCAAAGGGCCTTTTTCTTACGAGGGTCGAATATTAGGTAACTGGAGGAAACTATGGTAAAAGTAGGGCTCAAAACATTTAACTTAAAAAAGGAAGAAATCAAAAGAAAATGGTTTCTGGTTGATGCTAAAGATAAAAACCTGGGGCGTTTATGTACGGGAATAGCCAGGATTTTAAGAGGTAAGAATAAACCGACCTTTACGCCGCATCTGGATTGTGGTGATTTTGTCATAGTCATAAATGCAGATAAGATACAGGTTACCGGAAATAAGCTTAAAAATAAGAATTATTACAGACATTCCGGATATGTAGGGAACCTTAAAGTTACTAGTCTGGAAAAAATGATGGAGAAATCACCGGAGTTTGTTTTAAGAAATGCGGTAAAAGGAATGCTGCCCCATAACATTCTGGGTAAAAAAACACTTAAGAAATTAAAAATATATAAGGGTGAAAATAATCCGCATGCTGTGCAAAAACCTGAAATAATTGATTTGTAAAAAGGAGAATTAATTTGGCAAACCAGGTAGTTTATAGTGCAACCGGCAAGAGAAAGCGATCCGTAGCAAAAGTAAGACTGGTGCCGGGAGAAGGAAAAATCACTGTTAATTCGAGGGATTTAAAAGAATATTTTAGAAGAGACTCTCTTATAACTATCATTATGGAACCTTTCAAGGTTACCAATACCGAGAATGCTTATGATGTTATTGCAGATTTGTCAGGAGGGGGAATATCAGGTCAGGCAGGAGCATTGCGTCATAGTATTTCGAAGGCACTGCTTGAAATCAATGAAGAATATAGGCCGTTACTTAAAAGAGAAGGTTTTCTGACCAGGGATTCAAGGATTGTAGAAAGAAAAAAATACGGTCTCAAGAAAGCCAGAAAAAGACCCCAGTTCTCCAAAAGATAATTATCTTTTCTTAATGAGTTATCCTTGCTTAAAAATATATCTGAAAAAAATTTCTTATAATAGTGAGATCATCAATACACGATGTGCCGGCCTTGGAATATCTGTGGTCGGTGTTACCAAATGTGTATTGGGAGATGTCAAAATCGCAGAGGCAATGAAAAAATCCGGCATTACCGTTTTTGGAGACAGCCGATTGGAAAATCTCAAGAAATTAAGAAATTTTTACGGGGAAGATCAGCAGCTTTTAATGCTGAGGAGTCCCATGCCCGGTGAAGTCGAAGACTTAGTCGGGATCTGCGATATCAGCTTGAATACCCAGTTAATAACCTTGGAAATAATAGAAAAAATCTGCCGGGAGAAGAAGATAAAGCATCGAATAATAGTTATGGTGGAAACAGATGACAGAAGAGAAGGACTGCTTCCGGGAGAAGTAGCGAATTTTTGTAAGAAGATAGTAGATATTTTCCCATCTATCGAATTATACGGTTTGGGGACAAATGCAAGGTGTGTCACTAAAAACGGTCCGGACCCGGAAAGTCTAAAAATGCTTGTAGATCTGAGCCAGGATGTTAAAAAGATTACAGGGATAACTATACCGGTAATTTCGGGTGGAAATTCAAGTGTCTGGAATTTAATAGAAGAAGGTTCGATTTCTGAAGGAGTCAATCAGGTAAGGATAGGTGAAGCTATACTCCTGGGGCATAATACTGTAAATTACGAGACTATCAAGGGAGCATTTACGGACTCGTTTATTCTTGAAGCCGAAATAATAGAAGTCAAAAAAAGAAATGACGATATATATAAAGTGATATTGGCACTGGGACTTCAGGATGCAAACAGTAAGAATATTCACTGCCGCAGCGATTATTTGAATGTCGTAAACCAGAGCAGCGACCACACTATTTTAAGTGTAATGGAAGAAAGACTAAAAAAACACGGAGAAGATGCTTCAAATCTTGAAGCAGGCGGAATAATTTCTTTTAATCTTGATTATTTTGGTTTATTATCCTGTATGACCTCACCATTTGTTAAGAAAAAGTATATAGAAGGATGATTTATAAAAGGAGTAGTAATGCTTAAGTCCGAAGATTTCTTTGATCTTTCCCAGACAAGGTTCAAAAGCCTTTTTGATGACACTGAATATGTATGGGATGCCCTTAAAAAACTAAAAAAATACATCGGGGATAACATAAGACCGAATGTTTCTGATTTAAGAAAGAAAGGCGAAATATTCATAAGCAAAACCCTTATCTTATATGATGATAAGGCCATCGAATCAGGGTTTGATATCAGAATATTAAAAAAGAAGCTTGTCGTAGAAAAAGATGGCGAGATTCTCGATGGTGCAAGCGTGATTTATGCCGGTGCCATTCTTATGGATAATGAAATATATATCGGGAGAGGCACAATTGTAGAACCAGGTGCATTGATAAAAGGACCGGCTATTATTGGTGATAATACAGAAATACGCCAGGGAGCATATTTAAGGGGTGATGCCCTTGTCGGAGACGGATGTATGGTCGGGCATACAACTGAATTAAAATCCTCTGTAATGCTTGGGGAAAGTAAAGCGGGACATTTTGCTTATATTGGAGATAGTATTCTTGGTAAAGTAAATCTGGGTGCAGGAACAAAACTGGCAAATTTAAAGATAGTCGAATCAGATGTCGTGATTAGCATAGAAGGCAAAAAATACGAAACGGGTTTAAGGAAATTCGGAGCAATATTTGCAGATGGCGTAGAAACGGGATGCAATAGCGTTACAACTCCGGGGACCATACTCGGGAAAGATGTACTCTTATACCCGAATACGACTGCAAGGGGCTACTATCCTCCGAAAACTATAATAAAACTGAAACAGACGCAAATATTAAAAAAAAGATTATAGCTTTATAAGTGTTGAAATCAGGAAGATAAACAGTGACTATAAAAAAGGAGATAAAGATATGAGTAAGTTATTCGGAACAGATGGAATCAGAGGAGTTGCGAATCAATATCCAATAACTCCTGACATGGTTGCGCAAATCGGGCAGGCCACTGCTTATATATTAAAAAAAAGAGAACACCGGTCGAGGATTGTCATAGGCAAAGACACAAGACTTTCCGGTTATATGATAGAAAGCGCTCTTGTATCGGGTATATGTTCAATGGGGACAGATGTAATACTTATTGGTCCCGTACCAACACCCGGTATAGCTTTTCTGACCATTAACCTGAATGCCGATGCAGGAATAGTCATTTCCGCGTCACATAATCCCTATCAGGACAATGGAATCAAAATATTTTCAAAAGACGGATATAAGTTGAACGATGAAGCAGAATTGAAAATCGAAGAGCTGATACTGTCACAGAAACTTCCGACTCTCCTTACAAATGCCGAAAACCTTGGTCATGTTTATAGAGAAGAGGATGCCAGCGGAAGGTATATCGTATTTCTCAAAAATTCTTTTCCCCCCAATCTTAATCTCGAAGGAATGAAGATTGTGCTTGATTGTGCAAATGGAGCCACTTATAAAGTCGCTCCTACACTCTTCAGGGAAATGAGGGCTGAAATCATTGCTTTAAATATAAGCCCGGATGGGCAGAATATAAACCTGAATTGCGGTTCTCTATATCCCGAAACTCTTGCAAAAAAAGTAGTCGAATCCGGGGCAGATATTGGGCTTGCTTTTGACGGTGACGGAGACAGACTGATAGCAATAGATGAAAAGGGCGATATAGTCAGTGGCGATAAGATAATTGCAATTTGTACAAAGAAATTAAAGGAAGAAGGCAAGCTGAAGAATAACACGGTAATTACGACTGTGATGAGCAATCTGGGGCTCTCCGTTGCATTCCAGGAGATGGATATAAAGAATGTGACAACAAAAGTCGGCGACAGATATGTTCTCGAAGAAATGATAAAAAATGACAGTATTATTGGGGGAGAAGATTCAGGACATGTAATTTTTAAGGAACATCATACTACGGGAGATGGTATTTTAACTGCATTGCAGCTTTTATCTGTTATGAAAAAAGATAAAAAAACACTTTCGGAACTGGCAGGGATTATAAAGACAGTCCCTCAGGTTTTGATAAACGTAAAGGTCAAAAGGAAAGCCCCGCTTGAAGAAATACCTGAACTGAAGAGTATAATTGCAGAAGTCGAAAAGGAACTCGCTGGTAAGGGCAGGGTCCTTGTAAGATATTCCGGCACCCAGTCTGTTTGCAGGGTAATGCTAGAAAGCACCAATAAAAGTGATACTGAAAGACTTGCAGATAAAATAGCAAGAGTGGTGGAAGATAAATTAAATTAACAAACTGGCTATTATGATCAGGCAGGCACCAAAGTTTTAAATATCACCTTGTTTGTTATATAATCACTCTGAATTATTCATATGTGAATGGAAACAGGAGAAAAAATGAAAAATAAAATTAAAAAAATATCATTGTTTTTTATAGTCTCATTAATTTTGGTCTTTACGGCAGTGACCCTTTCGGGGTGCCTGGATGGAGAAATCGCTCCCTACAGCACCGGAGAAGGTGGTTTGACTGCAAACATGCAGAATACGATATCGGTAACAGGTTCGGGTACGGTCAAAGTTGTGCCGGATGAAGTCTTTATAGATATATCGGTAATAACGGAAAGACCCACGACGCAGAGTGCCGTAGATGAAAATAGCCAGGTCTCCGGAGAAATAATTTCCGCGATAGAAAATTTAAACATTGAAAATCTTACCATAGAGACAACCGGTTTTAACCTCAATCCATTATACGATTACTCGCAGAAAAATAAACCGCCAAGGATTTATGCCTATCAGGTTACGAGCACCCTCGAGGTAACGACAGCTGATCTGGAAAAAATCGGAGAAATAATTGCCACTGCAACAGAGTCAGGGGCAAATGATATCTCATCGATAGGTTTTGACCTTACGGATGAATCGAAAAAGACAGCAATAAATGATGCACTCGCAGAAGCATCAAAAGACGCAGATGATAAGGCACATGCGATTGCAAATTCAACGGGTCTGAGAATAAGCCGGATTCTTTACATATCCGAAAGCGAGACATCATATCCGGGGCCTCTTTTTTCGACATTGAAAACGGCAGAAGAAGTAGCAGATTTGGATGGGGTCACACCCCCTGCAATTTTGCCTCAGGAAATTGAAATCACGGCTGGTATAAATATTGTATATTTATTTGAATAACCTTACGAATTTTTAACCGGTTAAACTTATAGTTAATTTTTAAGTAAAATTTAACAATAAATACTGCGGGGGATATTAATGTGCGGAATTGTTGCATGTGTGGGAAATAAGAAATGCAGAGAAATTTTAATAAAAGGACTCAAACGATTGGAGTACAGAGGTTACGATTCGGCCGGTATTGCCATAATAGGGGAAGATTCGGGTAAAGGTGAACGTTCCACAAATTTAAAGATTAATGTCGTAAAGGAAGCAGGAAAAATCAGAATACTGGAAAAGGAAGTAAATGATTCAAAAATAGAGGGAAATTGCGGTATCGGACATACAAGATGGGCAACCCATGGTGAACCGACCAAGATAAACGCTCACCCCCACCTCGATGGAAAAGGCAGTATTGCAGTTATTCATAACGGCATAATAGAAAACTATGCTGAACTAAGGGAAGAACTTAAAAAAGAAGGCCATAAATTTATTTCACAAACCGATACCGAAGTATTGCCGCACCTGTTAGAGAAATACTACGATGGAGATCTGCTTTTAGCAATGCAGAAAGTAATAAAGAAAATAAAAGGGTCGGGAGCCATTGTGGCAATTTCTGCAAAGAATCCGGGCGAAATAATCGGAGCAAGGATCACGAGCCCCCTGGTCGTGGGAATTTCAGATAATGGAAACTTCCTTGCTTCGGATATGCCTGCAGTGCTGGAATATACAAGGAATTTTATTGTAATAAATGATTTCGAGACCGTAAGGCTGACCGCGGCTAAAGCGGAAATTTTTGATGGTGAGGGAAAACCAGTCAAAAGAGAACCCTTTAAAGTCGACTGGGACATTTTAAGTGCCGAAAAAAGCGGATATGAAGATTTTATGTTAAAAGAAATATTCGAACAGCCTTATGGAGTCAAAGAGACGATGAGGGGAAGACTGGTAGATGGAAAGTTGAATTTTGATGAACTTGATATGACACCGGAACAGATCAGAAGCCTAAAGAAGGTTCAGATAATCGCCTGTGGGACATCGTCTCATGCGGCTTTAATCGGAAAACAGGTTATAGAGAAATGGGCGAGAATTCCGGTTGAAGTGGATTTTTCTTCAGAATATAGGTATAGAGACCCGCTGGTTGAGGATAATTCTTTATTTGTGGCCATAACCCAATCAGGAGAAACTATTGATACTCTGGCTGCAATCAGAGAAGCAAAATCCAAAGGGGCAAAAATAGTAGCTATTACCAATGTAGTAGGGAGTACCGTAGCCAGAGAATCCAATTCTGTGATTTATACCCATGCCGGTCCGGAAATAGGCGTTTGCGCCACAAAAACATATACAGCACAGATCATTGTCATGTATCTTATGGCTTTATATTTTGCCAGAGTCAAAAGGCTTGTCGATAAAAATAAATTTCAAAGAATAATCGGGCAGTTGGAAACCATACCTGATAAAATACAAAATATACTCGAACGCGCAGATGAAATAAAGAAAATTGCCGATAAGACTTATAAGCATACATGTTTTCTCTTTTTGGGCAGGATTTTTGGGCTTCCCACTGCACTGGAAGGGGCCTTAAAACTTAAAGAAATTTCATATATTCATGCGGAAGGATATCCGGCCGGTGAGATGAAGCATGGTCCTATAGCGCTTACGGATTCCAAAACGGTAGTGGTAGGAATTATGCCTCATGATTCGGTTTACGAAAAGATATTGAGTAATATTCAGGAAGTAAAAGCAAGAAAAGCCACTATATTTTCCATAATCAGTGAAAGTGATAAAAATACGCAAAAATATTCCGATTATATTTTCCGGATACCGGAGGCTCTGGAGGAATTATACGCTATCTTAACCATTATCCCTATTCAATTATATTCTTATTACATAGCCAAAGACTTAAATAGAAATGTTGATCAGCCAAGAAATCTTGCAAAGAGTGTTACGGTGGAGTGAAGACTTATGGAAATATTCGGAGTTGGCACGGATATAATAGAAGTAAAAAGAATAAAATCCGCCATTAAGAATAATTCGGGATTTTTGCACAGGGTCTATACTGAAAATGAGATAAATTATTGCGACAGGAAAAATAAAGGCATGTATCAGAGTCTTGCAGCACGTTTCGCGGCAAAAGAGGCGGTTTCCAAATCACTGGCTGAAGGGATAAGCAAAAACGTATCCTTAAACGAGATCGAACTTATGAATATGGAAAGCGGGGCACCGTATATAAAATTATACGGAAAGACCTTTGAGTTTGTAAGGAGTCTAAGGATAAAAGAAATAAAAATATCGGTCTCAACAACAGAAAATTTTGCTGTTGCTTATGCAGTTGCAATTATATGATTTATAAGGAAAAATAGTTGTTAAGAATCAGCAGGTGATACACTTTTTGTAAAGTGACCGGCAGGTAATATACAAGTTGAACAAGTTATAAATTAAATAGAAATGAGATTAATAAGAATTTTACAGGGCAGCAGAATTACAGAGATCGATACAAAAGCCATTGCCGGGGGAATCGATTCAAAATTGCTTATGAAAAATGCGGGCAATGGAGTTTCTAAAAAGATTATAAGTGATTTTGAAAATAAAAAACTGAAGAGGGCTGCCAGAGGTCTTGTTATTTGCGGGAGCGGGAACAATGGCGGCGATGGATTGGTTGCAGCCGGCGATTTGCTCGATTATGGAATGAAGGTAAGTATATTTTACCTGTCTCCTATAAACAAATTCAGTCCTGACAGTTTATTTTATTTTAAAAGGCTCCAGTCAAACAGAGGCAGTGATATATATCATTTAAATCCCGAAGATAATAAAATATTTTCCTTTTTTGAAGAAGAGATCAAGAAAGCTGATTTTGTCATAGATGCCATATTCGGGACCGGTCTTCACGGTGAGGATGTTCGCGAGCCTTTGAAGGAGGTTATCGGTCTCATAAATTCAGCAAAGGGGCAAACCGGAGATCTCGAGATTTATTCCGTTGATATTCCTTCGGGTATCGATTCCGACACCGGAAAAGTCCTGGGAACGGCAGTAAGGGCGGATAAAACCGTAACCTTTGGCTGCAAGAAGATAGGACTGGTAAATTATCCCGGAGCGGATTTTGCAGGAGAGATCGAAATTATCGATATAGGTATTCCGGAAAATTATTACGACCGGTATGAACAAATCTTTGAGCCAAATTTTCGATGGGTGGCTGAAAATATTCCCGCTAAAGAATCATGGACATATAAACATAAGGTAGGAAATCTACTGGTGATAGCAGGTTCGATTGGATTTACAGGCGCTGCATCCATGACCTGCATGGGTGCATTGAGATCAGGTGCCGGGATGGTATCGCTTATCTGTCCCCGTGATTTAAATAATATTTACGAGGAGAAATTGACCGAAGTCATTACCTACCCGGTGGAACAAACGAAGGATATTTCCTTACATCCGGATAGTCTAAATAAAATACTGGAACTTGCCGACAGATTCGATGCCGTGGCCGTGGGACCGGGGTTATCAAGGAATCCCGACACCATACATCTTGTAAAAGAACTGCTTAAGAAAATAAAAAAACCGTTAGTGCTGGATGCCGATGGTCTTGCTGTCTTTTACGGACAGGATAATGTCAGGAAGAATGATAAAGGCGACATGGAAAATCTGGACCTTAAAAACATTGTGATAACACCTCACGCCGGAGAAATGGCATCGATAATGGATGTGGATAGAATCAATCCGGAAGACAGGATCAAAATAAATATGGAAATCGCCAGAAAATATAAATTAATATCTGTACTTAAAGGAGCCAGGACAGTGATTTCCGATTATAAAGATACCACTTTTATAAACCCTACCGGAAACTGGGGTCTGGCATCGGCCGGCACCGGTGATATTCTGACCGGTATCATTGGTTCTTTGCTCTGTCAGGGGATGGGACTACTGGAAGGTGCGGTTTGCGGGGCTTATATCCATGGTATGGCGGCAGATATTATGGTAAAAGAAACCAGCAGGACCTCACTTATTGCAACGGATCTTTTGGATGGCTTGAAGAGAGTTTTTTTGGAAATAGAGAGGATCAAATATAAAAATATTTGATTAAAAAAATATAAATGATAGGAGATCGAAATGGCAGAGCTTTTAGCAAAGAAAATCATGGTAAAAAAAGTCATTACTATTAAAAAAGATGCTTCTATAGAAAAGCTTTCGGAATTGCTTTTGAAAAATAAAATAAGCGGAGTTCCAGTGGTCGATGATGATGGGAAACTTGTGGGAATTGCCACGGAAGGGGATCTGATCATTAGAGATTCCGATCTGCATTTTCCCAGGTATTTCAAGTTGCTGGACAGTATTATATATCTTGAGAGCCTGAATAAATTCAAAAGTAATCTTAAAAAATATCTGGGAACAAAGGTAGAGGATGTCATGACAGTTAAGGTCAGGACAGTCAGGCAAGATACGCCGGTCAGTGAGGTCGCAAATATAATGATAAGAAATAATGTGAACAGAGTACCAGTCCTGAACCGTAAAGGTGATCTGGTCGGTATAATTACAAGAGCGGATATAGTCAAATCAATGGTTTGAAAACATTTTTTGATCAGATTAAATGAACAAAAATCAGATAATAGGTAAAAGATTTGCATGGGCAGAGATAAATCTTGCCAACCTGAGCCATAATCTAAAAATAATCCGGTCGTTTACCGCTTCCAAAGATACAAAAGTAATGGCAGTTGTCAAAGCCGATGCCTATGGTCATGGGGCTATCGAAGTGTCAAGAAGGGCCATGAAATGCGGTGTAAATGCACTGGGAGTGGCCATAGTCGAAGAAGGGGTGGAATTAAGGAAATCGGGAATTAAGATACCTATTTATGTTTTAGGTGAGAGTCCTCCGGAAGCCGTGGAAGAGGCAATAAAACGTAATCTTATTCTTAATATAAATTCATATAAGTCGGCACAATTTGTTTCGAAAGAATGCGAAAGAATAAGAAAAAAAGTAATGATCAATATAAATATAGATACAGGCATGAACAGGATAGGAATAAACTTTAAGGATGCTGTAAGTAAGATTCTAAAGATATTTTCACTTCCCAATCTGAAACTGGAAGCTGTCTCTACTCATTTTTCCTGTGCCGGCAGCAGGGACGACTATTATACGGAACAACAATGGAAAAGGTTCAGTGAAATTATTGAAAAGTTGAAGGATACCAAGATAGCGATAAAGAATTTTCATTGTGCAAATAGTGCAGCGTTTCTTAAACATAAACATATGCATCTGGACATGGTTAGGACCGGGATATCAGTATATGGATTGAATCCTTATGACGAAGATTATGCGGACTGGTTGGACACTGAAGCAAGTAATGCGGTATCCGGACTAAAACCCGTGTTCAGCCTTAAGACAAGAATTACTTTTATCAAAGAGGTTCCTCCCGGTGAGTTGATTTCATATTGCGGAACTTTTAAAACAAAAAGAGAGAGCATAATCGCTACCGTGCCTGTAGGCTATGCTGATGGATATTCAAGATTGCTGGCTAATAAAGCCGTGGTTTTAATTAACGGAAAGTCTGCACCTGTTGTAGGAAATATCACGATGGATCAGTTTATGATAGATATCACAGATGCAGCAAAAGGAAGCCATATAAATGTTGGAGATGAAGTCGTTCTGATAGGTGATTCCGGAGGCAAGAAAATAACTGCAGATAATATTGCCAGGCTAATGGACACCATAAACTATGAAGTCGTATGTATGATCAAAAAGAGGATCCCCAGAATATATGTAGGATAAGAATAGTCCGCGTTTAAATATTTTACAATTTATCTATACTGTGCATAATTAAATATTACTATTATTAATTGGAAAGGTGTTTATTATGGCATCGAAAAGGAGTACTAAATCAAAATTACTATTCACAGCTATATTTTTATTATTGATCATTACATTTATCGGTACATCATGCGCATGTCCTTTATTCTCATATATTGAAAGGATTACCGGATTTGAAATAAAAACCGGTAAGGAAATCGATCAGAGTCTTGTTAATGATGAGTTGATTTATCCCGATTCGATGGTCCTTGTCCAGGTAGAAGGCAACATTAAGGAGATTTTGGATTTAATAGAGAAATATGGTGCAAGTTTATCCGACGCAGATCTTTCGATTTTGGATAACCTGCCCCAGGATATAAAAGACGAAGAATTTACGACCACAATATACTCTACCCCTGATAATGAAACTGAAGTCCTGGATTATTATGATTCACTTTACAGTAAAGGATGGTTAATACTGAAATTAGAGGATATAGCAGAAAGTGAAAATGAGGGACAGGGTACGATACTCCTTGCTTCGAAAGAAGAATATGAGCAAGCTTTTGTACTGGCTGAAACCAGTAATAACACTTTTATAATATTTATAGATATCGATCTGCAAGTATTATTGGAAATGCAGAAGTGATTTAAGGGAAGTGGAATATAAATGATTTTTAAAGGTTTGAATGGATATTTTATTAATGTTAGAATAATAAAAAATTTTACTAATATTATTCATAATAAACAGGAGGCATAATGAAAAGAGTATTATTGTGGGCTTCACTCTTGATACTTGCTGCGGTTTCGCTTCTTGGCACCGGTTGCACAAGTAGATGGATGGCAAGTAAATGGAGCGCAGAGGAATTTTTTGGAGGGATGGCTGTTAGTGGATTTACGGGTGTATTTATATGCATTGCGGTAATCGGTGGTCTGATAGGGTTATTCTTCTTCGTAGTATGGATCATTGCGCTGGTTGATTGCGCAAAGAGGAAACCTAATGAGTTCCCTCCCGGAACCGGTGGAGAGAATGCCAAAACTATGTGGCTCGTGATCTTGATCGCGACTTTTTTTGTAAGTCAATTGAATGGTGTGGCAGCGATAATTTATTATTTTATGGTAATGAAGAAAAAGCCCAGAAAGTAACTGATAAAAAATAAAGAAACTATATAAATACTTTTAAGGTAATTATATTTGACTCCCTGTTAAATTAATTATTAATCTGGCAGGGAGTTATTCTTCCGATTCTCTATCGGAGGTAAATTCTTTCAGTAAGTTTGAAATTGAGGAAGGAATGATTTCTTTCTTTTTTAACATACTCATCAAGTTTTTTATACCTACCCTGCTTATAATATAACCGGCGATTGCTCCTATTATTGCTCCTCCTATAATGTAGCTTAAATCCTTCTTATCAAGTTTATTCTTTTCATCCATTTTAAAACCCCCGGTATATAAAAAATTAATTAAATATTATTTAAATCATTATAACCCAATATATACCATTATTTCAAAATTTAATTCGGCAATACCTTCCTGAGGTTCTATTTGGGTACAAACATGTATTTTTTGTTGTATAATATAAAATTCATGGATTTGATCATCAAAATATAATAATGGACATAAAACAATGAAAATTAATATCAATAAGACAGTAAGCAATCTCAACCCCGAAAGATTCAAGTATTTGGACCTGATAACAGGTCTTTTTGTCGCGGTGCTTCTTATTTCCAATATAGCTTCATCTAAAATCGTGGAAATCTGGAAATTTACTTTTGATGGCGGAACGATCCTCTTTCCGCTGTCCTATATTTTTGGGGATATATTGACAGAAGTCTATGGATTCAGACGAAGCAGACGTGTCATATGGATAGGGTTTTTCTGTGCGGCTCTTATGTCTTTGACTCTGGGACTGGTAGGTTTGATCAAACCCGCAGGCGGCTGGGTATATCAGGAAGCTTACATGAGAATACTCGGACAGACGCCGAGAATAGTCACTGCTTCTCTTATTGCTTATTTTGCAGGAGAATTTTCGAATTCCTTTGTTCTGGCAAAAATGAAGATCCTTACAAAAGGTAAATGGCTTTTTATGAGGACAATCGGCTCTACTATTATTGGCCAGGGAATCGATACCGTCATTTTTGTACTCATTGCTTTTCTGGGAGTATATCCAAATGATCTGGTGCTACTTATCATTATTTCTAATTACATTTTTAAAGTTTCCCTTGAGGTTGTCTTTACACCGCTTACCTATAAGATTGTCGGATTTTTAAAGAGAGTCGAAAAAGTGGATTGGTTTGATTACAGGACCAACTTCAATCCCTTTATTTTTTAGTAGCAAATCCGGTAAAATCTAATTGACTACCGGCGGCGGGTAGCGATAGTGTCCCACAATTTCATATTCCTGAAGTACATCGGCTTCTTCCAGCACATTATTTTCAGGTGAGATCATTATAACCAGATTGACCCCGTTGTCATTGGTATGTGGAGAAATGAATCCCCCACGGTCCTTATCAATATTGTTTTCATCAAAACGAAAATAAACTATATCGCCCGGCTGCCACAGGAGATCCCTGTTTTCATCAGTAAGATCAAATTCATGGGGAAGCGTAGTCAGGGCATTACGGCCAAAAAATCTTTCCTGGAAAATGACATCTCTGGAATCGATATATTTTATAGGTGTCTTTCTGCCTGTCTTATCCATAGGGTAATCTTCTTTATGTTCGACCATATCCTGATATATCAGTTCAAGAAGATCGATTTCGCATTCATTATATGTCATGGAGATCACATCGGTGGAGATCCATACATTACCGCTGGGGTAACCCGTATCGGGATAAAGCTGATATCCATATTCTATACCTCTATCAAGCATTTCCAGAGCCTTTAAAACAATACTCTTCTGGGTATCGGTAAGGTTCTGAATTCCCGTTTCATCTGTCTCGCTTTCTTCTGCCTCTTCTGGAATTTCTTCCGTAACAGCAGTTTCTCCATCTCCGGTAATTTCGGGTTCCGCATCGCCGGAAGTTATATCAAGAGTCAGTCCGGAAATAGGGAAATCTACTACCGAAGAAAATAACCTTTCAGGCAGTTCGTATACTTTTTCTGTGTAGCACGCCCTTAGGGTAAGTAACTGCATTATGGCTATTACCACAACTACATAAATAAAATATCTATAGCTTATGCTTCTGAGATATTGTTTTTTTCTGATTCTTTCTTCCATACCCTGATATATTATATTAAAAGCAAAATAAAATTAAGAGGCTAAACATTTTTTTAAGTGGAAAGTATCAAGGAATTATTGTAATATGTTAAAAATTAGAAATTTCCTGGTTTAAAATATCAATGTATATGAAAAAATGAAATAAATAAGTTGGATGGGGAGGAGAAAATGCCCATAAAACAATTGACGGTCTTTCTGGAGAATCAAGCAGGCCGGTTGGCGGAAGTCGCAAAAATTTTGAAAGACCGGAATATAAATTTACTGGGATTTTCTACAACCGAGGCAAGAGATTATGGAATCCTGCGATTAGTGGTATCGGATGTAGAATCAGCACGACAGTTGCTTAAAGAATCTGGATTCACCACTCACCTGGCTGAAGTCATCTGTTTGGAAGTTGAGGATAAACCGGGTGGGCTCTATGAAATCCTTGATATTCTGGCAAGGGAAAGTGTAAGTATAGATTACATATATGTTATTGCCGGAAACAGGATTGTTTTAAGTGTTGGAGATATTTTAAGAACCGAAGAGATCTTGCTTGAAAACAATATAAAACTCTGCAATAGTCAAATTAAATAATCCGATAAATAAAGAAGAAAGTATTATTTATTTAAAATCAATCTGCTTTTAGAAATCCTTATTTCGTTATTTTTTCTTGACATAATTTTTTTTTACCAATACAATGCTACTAATTAAATAATATTAATAGTATTAATAAGCTGTAAGCAAAGCGAAAGATATAGATGAGAATATCAACCAGAGCAAGATATGGATTGAGATTGATGGTGGAAGTAGCATTAAACTATGAAAAAGGTCCAATACTGCTTAAAGAAATTTCCAAAAATATAGATGTTTCGGAGAAATATTTGAGTCAGATTATAATACCTCTGAAAGGGAAGGGTCTGATAAACACCTACAGCGGGGCACACAGCGGGTATGTTTTAAGCAGGACCCCTTCCGAAATCAGGCTGAAAGAAATCGTAGAGATTCTGGAGGGAGACCTGAGTCTTATAGACTGCATTGATAATCCATCCTCATGCGACAAGGTAAACACCTGTGTGACAAGGGATATCTGGACAAGGATGGGAGAAAAAATTTCGGAGGTTTTAAATTCATATACGCTGGGCGATCTTGTAAAAATGTGTAGGGAAAGAAAAGACGACAGGTTGATGTACAGCATTTGATTTATATCCATACCGGTCTGATCTTTTTATAAATGTTATTTTAGAAAATTTAAAAAATTTTTAGAGAATTACGAATGTGAAATTTATAGGAAAGGGGAAACATAATGAGTAGAATTGATTCAAAATTAAAGCCGGAAACGCTTGTGCTCCATGGGGGCCAGGAACCAGATCCTGCTACCGGCGCAAGGGCCGTTCCCATTTACCAGACCACTTCTTTTCAGTTTAATAATACGGAACACGCTGCAAATCTTTTTGCCCTGAAGGAATTTGGCAATATTTACAGCCGGATAATGAACCCCACCAATGATGTACTGGAAAAAAGGGTTGCACTTCTTGACGGCGGAGCGGGCGCTCTTGCTGTTGCAAGTGGACAGGCAGCGGAAACTTTAGCAATTCTCAATATAGCTCAAGCTGGAGATGAAATAGTCTCTGCTGATAATCTGTATGGCGGAACTTACAATCTTTTCCATTACACACTTAAAAGACTTGGTATAAAAGTCAATTTTGTAAAATCTTCCGATCTTGACGCTTTTAAAAATGCCGTTAATGAAAAGACAAAAGCAATTTACGCAGAATCCATAGGAAATCCAAAGCTAGATATTGCGGATTTAGAAAAACTTTCAGTAGTAGCGCATGACAATGGTATACCATTGATATTAGATAATACCGTTTCCCCATATATCTTGAGACCAATTGACTATGGAGTGGATATAGTAGTTTATTCTGCAACAAAATTTATTGGAGGACATGGGACATCCATTGGCGGTATCATTGTGGACTCTGGTAAATTCGACTGGGAAAATGGGAAATTTCCTCTGATAATGGATCCGGAACCTTCTTACCATGGGCTGAAATTCGTTGAGGCATTCAAGCCCGTTGGAAATATTGCTTATATTTTAAAAGCAAGAGTCATTTTGCTCAGGGATCTTGGCCCGGCTCTCTCACCATTTAATTCATTCTTATTTTTACAGGGTCTCGAAACCCTGCCTCTAAGGATAATAAAACATAGTGAGAATGCTTTGGCGGTAGCGGAATTTCTTGAATCAAATCCACTGGTTAACTGGGTTAATTATCCCGGTCTTAAATCAAGTCCGGAAAAATCAAAAGCTGAAAAGTATTTGAAAAAAGGTGCAGGAGCTATTTTAGGATTTGGAATAAAAGGCGGAGTAGAGGCAGGTAAAAAATTTATTGATTCACTGGAGCTGATTTCCCATCTTGCCAATATCGGTGATGCAAAAACACTTGCCATACATCCTGCGACAACCACACATCAGCAGCTTTCGGAAGAAGAACAAATCGCCACCGGTGTAACAGCGGATTTCATAAGGCTCTCAATAGGTCTTGAAAATATTGATGATATTATTGCCGATATTGAGCAGGCATTAAAGAAATCCCAGAAATAACAGGGATGCTCTTTTACTGATACTTTAACTGATTAAGTATCCAGTTTATAAATTGAGAGGAGAATTAAAATGTCAAAAATATTTGAAGATATCACAAAAACCATTGGGAACACCCCGCTGGTAAGAATAAATAACCTGACAAAAGGCTTCAATGCAACTATTCTGGCAAAACTGGAATCTTTCAATCCTCTTTCGAGCTTAAAAGATAGGATTGGAGTCTCTATGATGGATGCTGCCGAAGACGAAGGTTTGATAAAGAAGGATACGGTTATTATAGAACCAACCAGCGGGAATACCGGTATTTCGCTGGCTTTTATTTGCGCAGCCAGAGGCTACAGGCTGATTTTGACAATGCCTGAGACGATGAGCGTCGAAAGAAGACAATTGCTCAAGATTTTTGGGGCGGAGCTTGTTCTGACAGAAGGGCCGAGAGGTATGACCGGCGCAGTTGAAAAAGCAAAAGAGCTGGCTGCAAATACAAAAAACAGTTATGTCCCTCAGCAGTTTAACAACCCGGCAAATCCTGAAATACACCGTAAAACAACTGCCGAAGAAATATGGGCCGATACTGGCGGAAGTGTGGATATATTTGTT